>Ga0255055_10002817_pt1 | contig 11991 bp, 9 predicted proteins | sample JV7_2_27_MG_FD_188633 | JGI IMG/M metagenome (GOLD analysis project Ga0255055, IMG submission 188633) | Seawater microbial communities from Jervis Inlet, British Columbia, Canada - JV7_2_27 | ecosystem: Environmental > Aquatic > Marine > Inlet | place: Canada: British Columbia | collected... | reverse complement strand
GCCGTGTCGGGGTCTGTTTCCCATAGGTGCCGAATGTTCGCGCCGACCTCCGACGGCAACGGTTTGTCTCCGCTTCCGTAAGTCGTGCCGCCGCTTCTCGCCAGCAGTTCTATGTTCTGCGGGGTTGCACCTCCATCTTTCCACGCCCTTGCCGATGCCTGCACACACTTAATCGAGATGACATCTCCGGGTAAATCCCCGAGCGTGTAAAGATCATCGAGAGAAACCGTGTTCGTGTAAACGTAATCGCCAGAGTCGGGCGGGGTTTCATCCACGCAAGTATAGTTTGCCCCGGCAGATGGGGTGAACTGCGTCGAAGCCCCTGCACCGTTAGGGATGCAGGGTGCGATTCTTGATTCTCCGGGCCATGTCGAATCGTCCAAAATGAAATCGTCCCAATAAGACGGCCCCCCGACATACAGTTCACCAAATCGCAGATAGTCAACATCGGTTTCTGTTGCCGTTGTTTGTCCAGAATAATTAAAATCCATAATGTCATTCACTTTTATTTGCACCACTCCCGCTGATGTGTGCGGAATATATCTGACTTGTATATGTACGGGGTTACCCGGCACAAATACATGACTCCCATATCCCAACCATACGGAAGGATTCTTCCTGTAAACGGAGAGTTGGTTTGTAGCACGGGAAATCTGCAAATCAAAAATAACCGTCCCACTCTTGAGCAACATGAGTGGCCCCTTGCTTTCAGCGCTAAAATTGCCGGGGATCGCCCTCCAACCGCAGTACATTTCCGACAAGTTCGGTAAGGTTTTCACAACAGCATAGATTCCTTGTGATCTATACATATTATATGAACCAGACATCCCCGTTTGTGCGGCATTGACCAACGGGGCGTAGTTGTATATTCCATCCCAATTTGATAAGTCGCCTGTTTCAAATCCGTCGATGAAAAGTCGCGTCATCTTCCCCTCCTATGTCCACGTTGACGGTAAGTAAGAATCAGGATCGGGAGTCACGTCATCCGCGAACCCGGTATCGGAACACCAGTAGCCGACGTTCTGTCGCGCCCACGCCTTTTGATCTTCTGTCCACTCGTCATCCCACGGATCGGTAGTCCCGCCGCCGAGTGCCGCAGGGAACGTGCGGTTGTCAACTGCGTTCGTTCCCCACCAGAAACCCCAATTCCCAACATCGCCTACCAATCCACGTTGCGCTGAAAGAAAAAGAGTTGTCGTATTGCCAAGAAAATCAGGACTCACCTCAAGGACTTCCATAACCGCGTTTATGTCCAACTCGGTACTTGTGATCTGTATGAAGTCCGAAGGAAGAAGCGTCCAGCCCCGGTGCGAAACGGTTGCCTCGAAAGTGCGAACCCGTTCCCCTTCATGCAATGTGGTTCGTTGTGCGACCATCTGCGCGTCGGTCAACTCCGAAAGGGAGAGTTCCATTTCCTTGATGATGGGGGTCGGTGATTCGCGTAGGTACTGTGCTTCCGGTCTATCGTAAACGTACACTTGCCAGTAATCTCGCGTGATGCGTTCCTGGTATTTCGCAAGGACTTGAGAAATGATGTCCGTCGCGTCGGTTACTTCATCGACTGAAAATATATCCGTGTCGGTGAACGACATGGCCGCATCGCCTGACAGTGGGCCGTAAAGGATGAGGCGGTACTTCCCATCGTAATCGGTGAACAGGTACGACCCCACGACCGCGTTGATCTGCGAAAGAAGTTTCGTCCCTTCGATTTCCTTGTCCAGATAGATGGAGAGTTTGGAGCGACCGACAAGATCATCCCTTGTATCATCGAAGGTTGGCATCAGTCGTCTATCTCCGCCGCCGCGACCCCAAGGTGCGTCGTGAGAATATCTTTTACTACATCGGCAGGATTATCCATTACTGTCCCGTCGGCATTTAGTTTGCCAATAAAGTCAACAGCAACAGCGGCGTGTTGATCCCAATAGTTGTGATCTGTCTCTACATCCGAAAGGGTAAACTGAGCATTGGCAAGGTCAGGCGATCCAACAGGAGATACGTCCACCCATTGTCCCGTCGCTTCATTTTTTATGCGGTATCCGAAAAATCCCCTGACTGCATGATCCGCCACTTCAAAAATACGAGTCGCCTCATTGATGCAGATAGGTTCTGCATCATAGATCACCCCGTATGCAGTCCGCCTCGGCTTGCCAATATCCGACTCCCTCATGCTCGGGTAGTCGTCCCGGTTGTAGAACGTCGTGGGGATTTTCTTTTTCAGCCGCCCTTTCTTTTCCTCGAACTTCAAGGTGAATTTTTCACGCTTGCGTTCCCACAAAACCACGTTCCACGTCCCCATCGTGTCGAACTGCCCGTAAGTCGCTTCCGCCCCGCCTATCGGATTGTCCGCCCCGATCTTGAAAATAACTTCTCCTGCATCCCATTGGAGGCTGACGAGGTCATCGAAATATCCGTCGTTGTTTTCAAGCACAACACTCCCGCCGCCTATCTGCCCCACGTCCCCGAACTTTCTTTCCACGCGCAAGGATAACTTCGGAACGGTTTCGATGCGCGGGTCGTAATACCTGCCATTGTAGATACGTGGCTCCGAGGAAAACAGGAACGAACAGACTGCTTGCATGGTATAGCCGAAAGGGTCATCATCGCCAGTCGGGTGAACGTAAACCTTGCCGGCCGATTGATCCCACCACCAGGTTCCTGCCGTTGCCTCGACCGTTGCGATGCTCGTCTTTTCCACAAGCGAAACGCCGTCCTCTTTTAAGTCGGTAACGTACTGGGAAGTCGTCGCTTCATAGGTGTCCGTCTGCGCCGCCGTGAGCGTCCAAAGCAGAAGGCGTTCCCCTGCCGTTACCTCCAGGAGAAAAACCTTCTTGACGTTCGGATATTCGAGGCGGTCCGTGAGCGTCGTCACTTAGGACTCCCGCACTTCCACCATCAAATCTTCTTCTGGTTTGTTCCCTGCGGTGCTGACCGCCTTGAAGTTTATCTTGTACGTCTTCCCATGCGTTCCGCCCTTGAGCGTGTAATAAACTCGCGAACCGGACAAGGCGGTCGGCCCGTCGATCATCGACCCGGTAACGACGGTTCCTTCCTCGTCGGTTGCAACAATCGGACAGGAAGCAACGGTATCTCCGGTTGCAATGCGATCCACGAAATCCATGTACCGCAATAATTCCTCCCACGGTTGCTTGGGTTTCTCCAGGTATTGGATTCCCATTTCATCCCTCCGTTATTGATGCTTTATCCATCCCGATTTGTTGCCGAGTGCAGACCCAGAAGAAATGTCCCCGAAGTCTTCCCCGGTTGATGTGTCGCCCAAGGCCAACAGTGGGTTCGGCATCGTGCGAATCGGATACCCTTCACTGACATCTACCGTATCCGACAGGCTCGCACTCAAGTAAGAATCGTATGTGTTCGCCGCCGAGATTTCGCTGATCGCCAACGCATCGGAAACATTGATCTCCAGGAAGTCGAGAGCCGCATACGCCGCATCGGATACCGCCGCCGCATCATCAGCAAGTGCATCCAAGGTGTCCCTGAACATCGTCAGGGATTCGTCTACCGAAACCTCGTCGGAAACGGAAAGGTTTACGGCATCCAGTTTCGCCGATGCGGAATCGGAAACTCCCGCTTCGTCAGAGACTGATGCTTCTTTGACGAGAGGTGAGAAGATCGAAAGTGCTTCTGCACCTTCGACAACATCCGAAACGCTGACGAGCAGTTTATCGAGTTCGGCGGAAATGGAATCAGCAACCGTAATCGCTTCCTGCTCGGCGACCAACCGTTGCGTGTAGGTGCTGACGGTTTCCGAAATCCCTATCGAGTCGGAAGCGGCAACCTCTACCGGAGAAATGATCTGCCTTTGTACGACTTCAAGCGTTTCGATGCTGTCGAGCAGGCTGACGAGAATCTTGTCGAGTTGTTCTGCGTCGCTGTCGGAAACCCCGACCTGTTCTGTTACCGATGCCGCAAGGAACTCAAGCGAAGCGGTTGCCGAGTCGGATACGTCTGCTTCGTCCTGCGCCGTAACTTCCGCCGCGCTGATTCTCTCTGCGGAAACCGCTTCGAGAATTGCAACGGCATCCGATAGGCTGACGAGAAGTTTATCAAGTGCCGCGCCTGTCGAATCTTCTACCGATACCGAGTCGGTTCTGCCATCGAAAAGTTTATCGAACTGCGCCGCAACGGAATCGGAAACACCGACTTCGTCCGAATCGCTCGCGAACAGTTTATCTAATTGCGCCCCGACGGAATCCGATACGATTACTTGTTCCGGTTCCCATGCAACGAGTTCTTCAAGTTGCGTCGAGACGGAATCCGCAACCGCCGCCTGATCCGAAACCGATGCGAACAATCTCCCGGTAGCCGCAGAGGGCGAGTCCTCTATCCCGACCTCGTCCGAAGCCGTGGCTTTCAGGGGATCGACGAACTGCGCCAGAGATTCTGAAACGTCTACTGCGTCGGCTTCGCTGACCAGTAGAGGTTCGACTTTCTGTGCAAGCGTTTCCGCAACACCGACCTCATCGGATTGGCTTGCCAGTAGAGGTTCGACCTTCTGCGTACCCGAATCCTCTACCGCTACGGAATCCAATGCCGACAGGAACAGGTCTTCATACAAGCCCGCCGCATCGGAATCATCCACCTCGACGGAATCGCTTGCGGACAGGTACAGTTCGTCAAGAGAAGATGCAACGGCTTCCGTTACCGCAACCGCATCGGACTGGCTACAAGTTAGCGGCTCGGCTTCTGCGACTACACTCGCGACCGCTTCTTCAACCCCGACCGTATCCGAAGGGCTGATGGTTAATGCTTCGATTGCTTCAACTGCACTCGCGACCGACTCATCAACCCCGACCGAGTCGTCCGCCGTAGCAACAAGCGGGTCGATAATCTGCGAGGTTGCTTCCGCAACGGAAACGGAATCCGATTCGCTTACCAACAGACGGTCGAGTTGCTGTGCGCTTGAATCATCGACCGAAACAGCATCCGACTTGGAAACCGAAAGCGGGGCTTCCGCACCCTCTTTAAGAGCGGAGGTCGCTTCGGTTATGGAAGCAACGTCGGAAGCAGAAGCGCGAAGCGGTTCGACTTTTTGCGTAAGCGATTCTGTCGCCGAAACCAAGTCAGATGCGGCAAGGGTCAATGGCTCCGCATCTGCAATACTTCGGCTGATGGATTCGTCGACATCAACCGAGTCGGAAAGGCCGAGAGTTAGTGCTTCCGCGTCAGCGATTTCCCTTGCAACCGATTCGTCAACATCGACCGAGTCGGATTCGGAAACGAGCAGGGGTTCGACCTTCTGCAAAAGCAATTCGGATACGCCAACATCATCCGAAGCGGAAGGCCGAAGCGGTTCGATCTTCTGCGCTTGCGCTTCGGAAACGCCAACGGCATCGGATTTTGAAACGAACAGGAAGTCTACCTTCTCTGCGACTTCCCCTTCCGTGAAAATAATATCGGAAGCGAAAACAAGTAGTGGCTCGATCTTCTGTGCTTGCCCCTCGGACAAGGCAACGGCATCCGACTCGGCAACCAGAAGCGGGTCTATCACTTGTGCGAACGACTCTGCAACGACCGCCGAATCGGATGCGGCAAGGGTCAATGCTTCGGCATCTTCGACGCTTCTTCCAACGGACTCGTCAACTTCAATCACGTCGAATACACTAAGGGCTAATGCTTCTGCATCTGCTACCGTGCTTGTAGTCGATTCATCAACCCCAACCGAGTCAAGCAAGCCAAGAACCAACTCCGCAAGGATCGTCGTTGCTTCGTCTTGAATCCCTATCGAATCCGCTGTGCCGATGGTAAGCGGTTCGACCTTCTGCGCTTGCGCTTCGGAAACACCAACGTCATCGGACTTGGAAACGAGAAGAACGTCTACCTTCTCCGCGACTGCCCCTTCGGTGTAAACAACATCGAACACGGAAACGAGTAGCGGCTCGACCTTCTGCGCGAACAACTCTGCAATGACCGCCGAGTCGGACGCGGCGAGGGTCAACGCCTCGGCATCTTCAACGCTTCTTCCAACGGACTCGTCAATCCCAATCGAATCGGACAGGCTACAATCTAATGCTTCGGCATCCGCTATCGTACTCGCTGTCGATTCGTCAACCCCGACCGAATCGGATGCGCTTGCGACCAACGGTTCCAGTTTGTTCGTCGCGGCTTCGTCTGCGTCAACTGCATCGGAAACGGCAACCGCAAGCGGGGCAAGCCCGCGCTCGATGGTCGGAGAATCCAGCCCTGCAACCTGATCGGAAGTGCTGACCACCAGAAGGTCAAGTCTGTGCGCGAGCGATTCGGAAACGCCTGCCGCATCGGACTGACTGACAACAAGCGGTTCGAGTTTTTCCGTTTGCGTTTCGTCTGCCGCAACCTCGTCGGAAACGGAAACCAGAAGTTCTGCGAGAATGACCGCAGGGTCGTCTGTTATCGCAACGCTGTCCGACTCCGAAACGGATCGGTCTGCCGCAATATCAACGGTGAACGTCGGGGTCGCTTCAACATCTTCCGTGCTTGAGGCAAGACAAGAACCCCAAACCGTTCCGGTAATTTCTTCCTGCGCCGTGATGTTGTAATCGCCAACGGCAGGAAGGGTAATGGTTACGATGTTGTTGTCGGTTCGGACAACCTTCGACAGATCGCCAAGCAAGGCCGCGATGACTTTTATGTTCCAACCGTTCGCTTCGCCCTGCGCCGAAACGAGTCCGTAGACGAGGTCGGCACGACTCGCGGCAAAGTTATCATGCTTGAACGAAACGGCGGGGTCTTCGGTAACCGCGATGGCATCGGACACGGAAACGGATAGTGGGCCGGGGGGAACGGGGTCTATGGTTACAGAATCCGTTACCGCAACGCTGTCAGACTCCGAGACGGTTGCCGCCGCAGGGCCACCCGCATCTTCTTCCCACTCGATCACTTCCCAAGATGCATCAATCGCTTGGTTCCCGCCCTGCGCGGTGGAGCGATCCGCTTCGATACCGTCGTACCCTGCGTCGAGAACGATGCGAACAACGCCTTGGTTGAAGTCGGAAGATGCCGACCCGCCCGAAGGAGCGTTGCCGGAAGCAGGAAGGCGGGTAGGACTCCACGCCATCGAGAAATCGGAGTCAACGGCGGTATGCGCGGCGACCTGTTGTGTGTCTCCGGTGTCTGCCGAGAAGTTTACGATCCCACGGTAGACGTTTTCCGCACCGCCGCTGTCGAACGTGATGACAAAGTAGTAGACCGTGCAGGTTCCATTGTTGTTCGCCCTCGTAGCGTTGACCGTTGTGGTCGCGCCGAGATAAACATAAGGGACGGTGTTGATGTCGTCTACCGTATGGCTCTGCGTAACGGAAGCAACCACGAACGTCTTCGACATATCTATTGCCGAAAACGAATCCGATCCCGAAGTCGTAACCGTGAAGTTGCCGTAGTTCACATCCCAATTCGATGCGGTGTCCTCTACGACATACCAATGTCCTTGCGCCCTTCCAGCGGAAGTTGTGCGAACGAACGCGAGTTGGGACGTTGTATTGAAATACCCACCAACCGATCCTTCGTCGATCCCATCGATGTCAGTTGCATCATTGAGGTGATAGAAAACGAGAAAGGATTTCGCCAAAACCACGGTGCCGCCGATGGAAGGCGTGGTGTCACCACCGTTGTTGTCGAACACGCCTTGGTAGACGTTTATATCGCTACCGAACTCCACAACATAGACGGTAACGGAAATCGCGTTCGTCCCGACATAATTGGATACCCGAACTGCCGCCGTGCCGGAGTTGTCGTACATCTCCACGTCATAGCAGTTGATCTCCATGTTGTCGGAGTTATTGGTGGACGAAACAATCGTGCGGTACGCCGTCGCAAAGGGAACGCATTTCGTTTCGTCCTGCCCTAATGACAGATCGGCTACATCGGTAGATACACCTTCGCCAAGGGTAATGTTTATGCGTTCTACGGATACAACGCCAGCCATTTTCTATTCCGCGAACTTGTCGAAGTAGGTCGCCATCCTCGCGGTGATCCAACTACCGAGAGCCACGACCTTCGGATTACTCGCAGGAACGTAGCCGAGGTCGATCAGCACCTTGACCGTTTGCAAAATCTCCATCCTCCGCATGAACAGGCTTTCCTCCGGGTCAACTGGAACCGGGGGGTCGGGCGGATCGGGAGGGTCGGAAGGCGTTACAGAACCGAGAGGAATCACTACCGCATCGGCGGCATCAAGCAGGGCGATCCGATTCCTGACATTATCTGGAATCCACGTTGGTCCCGGTGCCTTCGCCTGATAGACTTCGTAGAAGGGACTCACACCGTCTGTATATTCGACGGTTACTTTTACCAACCCTTCTGTCTTTTGTACGTTTATAACCGATGCTGTCCACGCCATGTCATCCTCCCGACTTCTTCCCGAACTTGTCTCCACCACCGACCTTTTCGGAAATGAATACGCCGAGCGGAGGAAGTTCGTGCGAAGCGTGGTTCACTTCGTTCGGACACTTTCCGTCCACGACTTCAAACGTACAAATCTCGCAAAGATTTACTGCAGCTTCACCCGTTACCATGTTGATTATTTTTTCGGTCATATTGTTTTTCCTCTCCGTTTGCCGGATACTGTTTCCCGTTCATGTCGATGTGCCTGCAAAAGATCGACGTGTCGCAGAGGTACGGGTATTTTCTTTTCGCGATTTTCTTCCACCCCGCCTTCGCCAGATAGTTCCCCTTGATGATCCGGTCGTACAGGTAGATGTCCTCCGTGCCGCCGCTGTTATGCCATACGCCTGTCTCCGGGTCTACGCCTTGGGACTGCGGGGTGACCCACACCTTCCGCATCGTTTGCCCGCCCCACTCGTATTCCTCGGAGTCCTTGTAGACCGCTTCGAGAACGGAACGATGATAGACGTTGCACCCGTTCCCCATCCCGCGCACCCACACTTCGTCGCCCAACTTCCAGTTCGTAACGAACGAATGTCCCCACTCCCGGTACATCAGGGGTTCCGCAGGTTGCGACTTTGTGAAATATAGGCCGCCCCAAATCGGCACGTCCTTCTTGTGCATCCTCATGTTCCACTTGACGAACGTATTCATCGGCAGGACAACGTCGTGGTCGATAAAGAACAGCCACTCCCAATCCCCCTCGATGAAATTCCTTGCCGCAAGGTTCCGGGCTTCCGCTACACCAAACCCCAACGGAACGTGCGTATCCATCCATTGAATCAGTTCGCCGTGCGCCCAGTTCGTCGGGATGATTTGGTTATATCTCGCCAGCACCCACTCCGCCCGGAGTATCCCGGTCATCGGTACGCAGATCATCACTCTTTTGGAGATGGGCGAATCGGACAGATAAAGTTTGTTGTTCCTCGGAAGTGTTTTCATTTATACACCACCCCGATCCCACCCCAATTCTTTTCCGTGGTGTCGATGATTTCTTTTGTCCTTTTTCCCTTCTTCACTTCTTTCCAGAATTTATCCACCTTGCATCGTGGTTCCATCTTATGCTCGCAGATGTCATGGAACACGATTACCCCGCCTTTCCTGACAAGCGGAGAATACATTTCATAGTCCTGCTTGACCCCTTCATACGAGTGATCCCCGTCGATGAACAGGAGGTCGATCTGTTTCCCGTCCAACACCTTTCCCAACTTCTTCAACGTGCTTGCCTTGTGGGAATCGAACCGCAGAAATTCCAACTGCTGACCGGGCTTCCCATAGGTTTTGAAATGTTTGTTCCCATCCGTTACATAAACCCCGCCGAAAGGCCCGCCCGGAAGGTCAATGGAGACAACCGTTGCGTTGCCCTTCGCCAATTGGCATAGTCCGTAGAACACGCCGCCGTTTGAAGTTCCTATCTCCACGACAACGCCAAGCGATTCATCCCGAATTATCTTGTAGAGGTTCGCCAACTCCGATGCCTTTTGAAGCGCACCGCGTTCGAGCGACTTCATGGCGAGAACTGCGTCTTCGTCAAACGCAGGACGCTTCCGCAAGATCGCCTCGATGTTCGCGTTCGGCTTCCAAGCCGCGTGTTCAATGTTCCACGGTTTCGGCTTGTATTGCTGATACAGCACAAAATCCGGGTCGAAGAACTGGAACGTAACTTCCGTGAGATAGCAAACGTGGGTCGGGTCGTGCCAGAACCCGATGCTTCCCGCGTAAGGTGCAGACAGGACGAACTGCCCGTCTACCTTGAGCATCCGCCACATCTCGTCCATCCACTTAAAAAAAAGTCGCGGGTTGATGTGTTCCGCAACGTGCGCCGCCTTGATCGTGATGCAGGAATCGCTTTTTATCGGGTAGGGAAACTTCTCCAGATCGTGAACGATGTCCACCCCCGGTCTGGAGAAGTTATCTATCCCAACCCAATTCGGTTCCTTCCGATCTCGGCAACCAACGTCGAGCAAGACTCCGGCTTTCTTCGCCAATCTTTTTTGCATAAGCCCCCCTCTTGGTTGAAAAGCAAGTGGCGTTTAGTTGTTCGTCACCGTCGCGCTGAACAGAATCTGGTACGTGCAGTTGACGGCCTGATTCGTCGCAACCGTCGAGGAAGCAAACGTCCCTCCGCACATGACCGTTCCGTCCGTTACTGCGTGGAGTCCGGCGATCCCGATGGTCGTGGAAGCCGCGAAGATGTTGGACGAGAACGTCGCGAGGTACTGGGTCGTCCCCGCATCGGAACTCGTCGCCCTCGTGGTGAGTGCAGAGTTCGCACCGAGCGTAACCATGTGCGACCCGGCGATCTGCCCCGGAAGCGAAGTCGCGTTCGTCGCCAGCGAGGTGTTACCCGAGCCGAGTGCGAATTGAAGCGGGGTGAGGGAGCCTGCCGCTGACAGGAACTTCTTCATGATGTAGTCGGAAAGCCCAACGTTGGTGATGACGTTCTTGTTCCAACCGGAATCGCCCGCCACGGTTCCGTCCGGGTTGACGATGTTCACCCTCGTCATCCCGGTCAATCCGATGAGTGCCTGCGGAACTTCCTTACGGTTTTTCCTTCTGACTTTTCTTGCCATTGTTCTTTCCTCCTTCGTTGTTTATGACGGGATGAACGTGTCGCCCGTCAGGGTGATGATGATGGTCTTGTTTCCCGCGACCACATCTGCTTCGTCAATCGTGTCCATCGCTGTCCCTGTGAGGGCGGCACTTATCGCCGCCGCCTTGACAATGGAGATTGCTTCCGAAACGGACAACGCATCTGAACCTGATAAATACGGAGCAGAATACTGATCCGCGCCGATGTCCCACCCGCCGGGAGACAATCCCTTTATAGCAACCATCCACAGATCACGGGAGTTCTGCACCTGACTCCACGTTGCGGTTCTTGCTGTTGATGTGCCGGAAGTTGGATCAAGTTCCCAATAAACAGCACCTGCTCCGTCATCATATTCTTCATCTATATTGTCTGTTATCGTTACCCCGCTCCCGCCTGTTTCCCCGGAGGCGTAATACAGGATAAATTCATGATCTTCGTCTTGCGATAATTGAGGGAACGCTTGCGAATCCTGATCGGCGGTGTCGTGGTCTACGTCTGCTGTGTCATAGTATCCCGACGTTGCTACGTCAACCACCCTCACAATAGTACCTGCAATTACAGAGGGGTCTGGAAGAGTCGTGTTCCATGTGTAATTTGCTTCTGATTCGTCGGCGGCAACAGCAACCTTGGTGAATACGCTCAACCTGTCATCACCAGCGTCGAATGTTTCCGTGTGTTGCTCTGTCCACCCGCCTTCGTGGGTGAATGTGCCAGCACCGGAGCCATCGTAAGCGAACATGAACGCAACCAGTAAATCTCCTTCCTGAATACCGGAAGGAGCAGGGACATCTACCGAACTGTTGAAGTCATAAGTAGGAGCAGTTGTCGAACCGAACTTCGCGTTTATCGGCCTCGCATCCCCGTCGATGTCGTCGGTGAACACATCCGACTTCTCGGTTCCCACATCTCGCAACGCCGACCCGGAGGTAAGGTGCAAGTCCTCGCTTCCCGGTGTCACGTTCACGAAGTTTGCGGTGCTGTACGCGATGCTCCCGGTCGAATCAGAATATCCGGTTGCC
>Ga0255055_10002816_pt1 | contig 11996 bp, 10 predicted proteins | sample JV7_2_27_MG_FD_188633 | JGI IMG/M metagenome (GOLD analysis project Ga0255055, IMG submission 188633) | Seawater microbial communities from Jervis Inlet, British Columbia, Canada - JV7_2_27 | ecosystem: Environmental > Aquatic > Marine > Inlet | place: Canada: British Columbia | collected... | reverse complement strand
CGACTCCATTCATAGCAAGAGATATTTCCCCCCCGCTGAGCATCATGGCCTTAAAACCAACCATTTCAACAGCTCTGGCAGAAGCGCAGTCATAAACGCATGGAGCAATGATACAACCATCAGTTTTCATAAGTAGATCTCTTAATGTTTTTATCGACATTTCGTCATATCCCTCCTTGAAAATTCTACTCTTCGGACACTCGAAGTATATAACACGTATTTATATCCTACAATCATAATATCCACCCAGTTTAACGATAACTGGTGAAAATTTTACGGAATTCCATTTAGACTAAAGGGAGAATCATAATGGTAGGGATGATCTAGTAGCAAAGAAGCAAACAAAATAAGGTACAAGGCAAATAAAAAAGGAACGATTTTATCCACTGGGTAACAATTAGCCAGAATGTTCAACCGTAGTTACTCTTCAAATAGGTCCGCAACTGGGGAGTACTTAATATGCTGTCGCCGTAAATCCTGTGGTTGTGGATGTATATACTTCTGAGTGGTTTGAAAGCTTTCATGCCCCATTATTTCTTTCAATATTACAGGCGAGCCACCCTTTTCCAGAAACATAGTCGCAAAAGTATGTCTGAATATGTGAGGATGGCATTTTACATTCTTCAATCCAACTTTTTCAGCCAATCTCCTTATCATTTGTTGTATACAGTTGACCGAAATATGTCCATTATATTTTACCGGAAATAGAAAATTCGAATCCGCATCGCATAAGTCCAGTCGATAGCGGTTAATGTACTTAATTAGTTCTTTTCTGGTAATCCCGGAAAATGGAACTATTCTTTCCTTTCGTCCTTTACCAGTTACCTTTACGTAACTCTGGGCTATGTCAATATCCGTTATCTTAATACTAATCAGTTCAGATATTCTTACTCCTGTATCGATCAGGAGAAGTATAACAATATAGTTCCTGGCTCCTAAAGAAGTATGTCTGTCTATCGCTCTCAGCAACTGAAGTATCTGTCCTTTGGTTAATATTACTATTAAACTTTTATCAACTTTCGGTAAGAGAAACCCCGCGAAGGGATTAGAATCGTTACGTTCTTCTTTAAATAACCAACCCCAAAAAGCTTTTAAAGCTCTGATTTTACCTTGAATCGTATATGATGAAAGCTTACCAAAATCTTTGCCCAGGCGTACCCTATTCGGCCACCTATTTGAGCTCTGTAAATGCTTAATATAACTTCTCACTTCCTCTCGACCCAATTTATCGATTGGCCTTATTATCCCCTGCGAAGGCAGGTATTTGAAGAAGAAGCTATATAGAATATCGAGATACCACGAAATCGTTTTTCGACTTCTATTCCCGGCTTCTAAGCTCAGCTTGTAATCTTCAATCAATAACTTGATTGATTGCCGAATCGAGTCATTTTCTTTGATATTTTCTATCCCTGTAGCCATGATAAAAACCTTAATAAAAAAGCGATGAAACAACACAAATGAGTATCTTAAGACCCCCCATTTTGCATCGCTTCATCGCTCTTTCTATCTATCTCGAACGATGGAAGCTGGCTCAATATTCAATTGTCAATTTAAGCCTATTACCTTATCAGCAATAAGTCAATACTTTGCGTTAAACAATTTTACTGTATACAGAAACCATACTTCTAGGGATAATTACTGACTGTATTCAGTTTAAACCCGGTGTCGATTTCTCTCTTTCAAAATGGCATTAAGCACTTCCGTTTCATGTTTGAGTTCTGCCATATCATAATCGAAACGTGAGATAAATTTATCCTTCACTAGTGGCGTTAGCAAATGTGCAAACTTTTCCCTGATACTATCGATATTTGAATCAGATACTTTGATATTTCCGTATATCTTCGGTATCAGGCATTCGCAGATCACTTCCCCATTAGCTCCAGTAACCCGCTTAGGTTCAATACCAAGTCGCTCCTGTCTTAGAGCTATTAAAAGGCTGACAAGACGATCTAAATCATACTTGCTGAGATTACCCGGCATGAATAGAAAATCAATTATGAGGCGGGATATATACAGGTTATGAGTATACTGAGAAGTCATTTGCTCGAGCTTTTTTAATTCTGCCCTTTTGGATTTCAATCCAGTGCCTAACTCTTCTGACTTTTCTATATTTGCAGATAGTGATTCCCGAAAACTTTTATCTAATTCTTTTAGCTTGCTTATGTTCTCGGTGAACTTTTGTTCTTCTTGTACCAATACAGCTACTTCAGACTTCAATCTGACCTTTTCTTGCTCCAGTTGTTTATTTACTTTGAAAACAGACTTGGTATGTAGTATTCGTTCTGCTAATTGAGCTTTCTCTTGTTCCGGCGTATCTGATTTACCGAATTCTGAATCAAATAACGCCAAGGCTAGATTAACTTGCTCCCAAGATAAATTGTTTTTAGTAATGTACTCGTCAAATTCAGATTTAAGACTATCTTTCTGTTTCTGAAATAATTCCTGGGAGGTTGTCATAGCCTTAGTCATTGAGTCCAACTCTTTGGTAGCTTTCTCTTTCTCCATCTTATGCTCGGACTTGACCTGTGCAAGCGTCATGTTCTGTTGTGTTATTTCATTGCCTAATTCATCCCGCTCATTCCTTTTCGCTTTGTAATCGGTAATAAGATCTTCATAATTTAGACCGACCTCAGCTTTCAATTGCACCAGTTCCATTGCAGCATTTACAAGCTCATTACCGGATACGCCTGGAGAAGCCATTTCCTGACACGCATCAATCCACTGCTCCGCCTTCTCCTCACCTACGCCCATATCCTTAAGTTTTACGTGAAGCCTGGTACAGGTCATTACCTGAGAAATACTGGTATCATATTTCTTCATGTCCACCGCAGTTTTTCGAAGTTCATCAACATATTCGGTCATATCCGATGAAACAACTAAATCCCCCTCCCTAAATTCTTCAATGATATTTACTACCGAACCCTTGCCTATCCCTATTTGCCGGGCAATTTCGTCATACGATAATCCGCGAAGAAATAACCGCACTACTTTGTTTCTTTTGACTAAACTTATCTCATTCATTTTAGTTCTCCTTCATATATAATATTTCGTTTGACCGTCTGACCATTTGACTGTCTGACTGTCTGACCGTCTATTTGACCGCCAACAAATAACCTCTTAATTGACAATATATTGACTGCTTTCATTATGTAGGCTGAATTGACCGGACATGCGTATATATACTTCGGATCTGAGTCAGGTTATCTACCGGAGAAAAGTGCTGGTGCTGTTTCTTCAAATCCCCAGCGAAAAGATTAAGATAAATACGGACGGAGGCCAAGCTTGAATGTCCCAATATCTTCTGTAAACTGAAAATATCTCCGCCGTTTAGAAGAAAATTCTTTGCAAAAGTATGCCGAAAAGTATGCGGTGAACATCTTACCCCGGTAATCCCGGCCATTCTGCCATATCTCCTGAGCATCTGTTGTACACCACTTTTTGACAATGGTAATCCATATTCGCTGAGAAACAGGGCAGTTACTTTTCGTGTCATTGGTTGAGGTCTATACCGGTTAATATATTTCCATAGTGACTTCTGGACGATTGAGCCTACCGGAACCAGCCTCTCACTGTTTCCTTTGGCTTTCCGGATTTTGATATAGCCTTCAGTCAGATCTAAATCGCCATATTCGATATTTACCAGTTCGTTAACCCTGATCCCGGAGTCAAGTAATAATAATATAATGGTCAGATTTCGATATCCAGCGCCATTTGATATGTGGCATAATGTGGCCAATTTGTTTATGTGCTCATTATTGAAGGTATTGATAATTTTCACAGGAGCCTTGGGAACTGGAATTTTGGTCATCGGGTTAGACTCTATATATTCTTCCCTTGATAACCAGGAGAAAAATACCTTTAGAGTACGAACGTAGCCCTGCACTGTGGAACTTGATAGCGGTTTCTCGGTATGTGGTGTTTTAGCCTGTTGCTGCAAATAAATGATGAAGGATCTTATATGGGTTTTATTAATTTCATTCACTTCGGCGGGGTAATGATTCATTTGGAGAAATTGAAGGAATCTTTCAAGAAAACAGGTATACCATTCAATGGTTTTAGGGCTTAAGCCCTCCGTCTGGCAGGAAAGTTTGAAACCCTGTATCAGATTTTGCATGTCTAAAACGCTATTCATATCGACCTCCCTTTTAAAAATCAGGTTGACACTGATAAAATAATCAGGTTGACAACTCTGCCGGGGCCAATAAAAAATCGGCCTCTTTTAAGGCCGATTCCAGCATTTTTAGCTTCGATTCAATTTTCAAGTAGGCCGTACAGGTCTCGAACCTGTGACACCCTGATTAAAAGTCAGAGTGTTTAAATCGCATCTTGACGGCTTTTCTTTATAGCTAAATCCGGAAAAACCACCCCAAATTTCTAAACGAATCAGGGTATCACTTTTACTCCTAATTTCCGGCTGACTACTTGCCCGTATTATAACATACTTGTCTATCAAGCAAGTATACGTATGAAAAGGATATACGATTCAATAGTTATGTTAGTAACTGATCCAATCAGGAGTATATGAGCACAATACCACTATTCATTTTTACCTTACAGTAAGTTCCATTCCGAAGTAGAAAGCCTGAAATATGGTTCCTTTTTAGTCTTTTGGAAATAGTTCGATCCGCTCTCATCTCCACCTGAAACACGGACGAGGGGACTCATAAGACCTTGGTCGCTGTTTCAATCCCAGCCACTGCCATTTATTGTGATGGAATAGCTCCAAGCTGCTGCATTAAACTCATTGTGTCAAAATTGCACATTCGCTCTTAAATCTGCCAATGGCAAATCTACGTTCCAAATTATAGCTATTGTGAGCGGAGTAACTTTCAGTATCTACTTATTTCACCTGATTTTCGTATATGTATATTCTCGTTGTACAAGGGGATTTTATCTTTCGTTATGGACTACGGTGATAGAAAATAGTATCTTCAGTCCCTGGCTTTAACTCACGATTTTGCCCAATTAATTTCGTGATTGGGAAGAATTGAAAATGAGAGAACATAGCCAAAGCGAAAAATCCATACACTACTATGCTTGCTACATTAAAAAGCGAATCTGCATAGAATATGTATGCGGTATGAAACCGTCCCTCTAGATAGCCTTGCCCTAATTGCATCCCTATGGACATCATGGTAATAGCGCCAAAAGCCCAAGTCATAAAGGAAGGCTTATTTCGATATCTCCTGTACCAAACCAGAAAATATCCGCATAATAATACGAAAGCTGTAGAAAATCCGCCAACGTAGTAAAAAAGACTAAGAGGAACATTAAAAAAACGATCTGGGATTGTAACACCTGGATTGATTCCAATCCATCCTATTTCAATTTCACTAAATGGCACACCTATGGTCAACGCAGCTAAAATGTGTGCAGATTCATGAATTATAATTGTTAAGACAAAAACTGCTATTAAATAAGCTAATAAACAGATAATTTTAAGCTTGTTGTTGCTAATCTCTGATAACACTACCAAACTCTATTCTTGAAAGGATTTCGACACTCTTATGATCCGACAACATCTAAAGACAAACTCAACGTTCCCATCATACATTTTACTGGGATACTCTTTCATCACCATTGTTTTTGTTAAGCCTAGTGAGTAAGGTTTCGACTTCTGTTTTTTTGAATCGTCGATCGCCACGCACACTGATCTTGTATGGTTTTATGATACCTCGATTGCTCCATCGTCTCACTGTATTCTCATGAATATGTAACATTTGTGCGGCTTCTCCTACCGTTAGTACAGGTGTTGGCATCAGTTGAATTATCATATGCACCTCTCCTTCGCTAAATAAAATTGGTTGTTATTAACGGCTTACAATATATATAACGGATAACAGATAAAACTGTCAGTGAACATGATTCACCAGAGCAACAATTGAGTCTAGACCGACTTGGCTTGTCCTGACGCCCAGCAATGTAATGGCAGTAGGCTCATTAAACGGCTGTCAGCAAGGATTCGGAATTATTACCCTTCTGTTTGCCGCTGCGAGAAATGCCCAGAATATTAAGCATCGATATAGGAAAAACTCCGCCTACCCCTTACACAATAGAACTGACATTTGTAACATGTTTTTCGTTATCTAAAATGTAAGAGATTGGTATTGAAGTGAAGAACCTTGAGTCGAGACGAGAATTAGTTTGCTCATTATACGTTTCTCTCTGATCACAGGAGGTTCTACTATGTTAGAGGGCAGATGTCCAAAGTGTGGGATCCGCTATTATGGTTGGGCATTACTTAATCCGGAACATCAAACTTGTCCTGATTGTGGCATAGGACTTTATATAAAGGATAGTAATGGCACGATTTCTGAAGGTTACTCACCCTCTGTTATCGATAAAAACCTCTTTGAGGAGATCATCAACATCGTTGATGACGAGAAAAAGGACAAGAATAGAGATATGAAGGATGACTAATAATTTCATTGACCTACTGCCTAAAGAGGGGTCCAGATATAGTGTCAGTAAAATCATAATATTGTAGATACAAATTTGCATTATATAAGAAATATAGAGAGGGTCAAATCTATAGTTGAAGACCCCCTCTATATTTCAGTTTAACCAGAAACCAGAATTAAGATGGATTAAGGCTAAGATCTTCCGGAGATGGAACCGTTGTTGGTACCTCGTAGAACCGTAGCTGTAATACCTTCAGACCATTGTTATCATAGCTCCAGAAATAATCTTGAAGACTATCATCAAACAATGGTATTCGTTCTACAATACCATCTTCATCAATATCAGCATAGATATACAATAACTCCTTGCTGACATTCACGAAACGCGGTTTGCCTTTTGTACGAGTTACTTCGAGAGTCACCAAAGAACACTCTTCCTCATATATGTCATCTTCTGTACCCTGGATTCCGTCAGCACCTGGGCCGACATACTGGTCAGCGCATGTGGTAACTACGACAGCACCACCGGGCTTCCCTACCGGACGGGCCCAAACGCTATAAACGGTTGTACCATCGCCATCTGGATCAGGATTCGGTAACTGGAATGAAGCAGAACCCTTTGTTCCATTTGCATCAAGAACATCGAAATCATCACCTTCTATCAGCATGATTCTGGCTTTGCCCTCGAGCGGTACAAAGATACGGCGGCCGTTGTTGCTAGTCATATCTGCAGTTTTGTCTTTCGGTATGCCGATGATATTCAGGTTGTAGTGAGGACCACTCAGAGCACCGTTACCTGTAGGCTGATAATTCGCTGCTAGTACGACTCCAGATAATGAAACCATGAGGACTATTGCAAGAATTACAGCAATCAGTTTTTTCATCTTTATTACTTCTCCTTTCAAAAATAATCTATGTTATTGCTCATGAATGACCGGTATAGCGAATGAATATTATTCGGTTGGCTCGAAAACCTCTATCATGATTGGATCAGACGTGGCGCTCATCTGCCTGTCAAGAAATATGCCCTTGGCGTTGACACCTGAATTAAGGCAATGAATACCAGCCTCAGTATATTCTTGATGACCACCAGGATTAATGTCTGTAGACACGATAATGGTTGTAGATTGCGATTCTCCCGGCCCAAGAGTACCTATCTCCCAGTTCAGGAACACTTTGTTTGTTTTATTCTTCTGGTTCTTGCCGGGCGGACCAGAGATGATGAAAGCTCCAGGATCATCAACTTCGAGGTCCCCACCAAGGCGGTCCTTGACCATGACATTACTCATTGAATTATCAGAATCATTGTTGGTCACCGTGACTTCTAATACGAAGGTTGTTTCCTCACCAACCTCAATAATGCCATCACCATCGGCATCTGCGTAAGAGACAAGTTCCTTGGTAACAGTAATCGGATAAAAGGCGTATATTTTTCCATTTTCATTACCGACGAACACCATGCCATCGGCTACCGCTGGTGAGCCAAGCATGCGGCTGGCACCGGTGTAGTAGCTCCATATCAATGAGCCATCTTCTTCATCTAGTGCATAGAACGTGTGGTCATGCGAACCGAAGAAGACCTTTCCGTCAGCAACAGCTGGCGCTGACCATACCTGACCACCGGTTTGGTAACTCCAGATTTCTGTCCCTGCTGCAGCATCCAGAGCGTACAATTTACCATCGTCAGAACCGATGAATACTACACCATCATGCACAGCCGGTGTTGAAGTTGAATTGCCACCAATATCGGCTGTCCAAATTTCCATTCCTGTAGCTTCATCCAGGCAGACAGTCTGGTTATCACTTCCATTCCAATTATAAACACCGAAGTAGACTTCCAGGTCACCATCATCATCACCATCGACTACCGCGGCACCATTGCTATTGACCATACCAACGACTCCGCTGTGATAGAGATAATAGTCGTAAGTCCAATTCGCGGAGCCATCTGCCTCATTCAGTGCAACCAATGTTGGGTTGCTGTTGTTAAAGTTGTGAGTCCCTGAATAGACTTTGCCATTGACTACGGTGATCGGTGAGTCGGGTTGCCCTCCGATAGCTGAACTCCAGTTGATTGCACCTGATGATGCATCCAGGCTATAAACATTTCCATTACTGGAAGCGATTAACACATATCCGTCATGAATTGCTGGCGATGCCCAATCCCACGAGCCTAGGCCGATTATAGTGCTCCAGTTCAGGCTGCCTGCTACCGCATCAACGGCGTGAACTACACCATCGGTGGAAAGAAAGTACACGCTACCATCACTGACCGCTGGCGATGAATAAATCGGCGCTCCTGCGACATAGGTCCATGCCAGAGAACCGCTGTTAACGTTCACAGCATAGAGGTTACCATCCATTGCACCTACATAGAGTATCCCATCTACAACAGCCGGCGAGGAGTAAATAGAGGATCCAGTATCATATATCCATGCGGTAGCATTTGTTGACGGGGCATCTGAAGCCGAATATCCGCTCAATGCCAAGTCGTAGTGGAACATTGGCCAATCATTGTCGGTATCAGCACTGGCTATGCCAATTCCTATGGACATGGTAAGAACCAAAACTAGGATGAGTATTGGATATATTATTTTCTTCATATAGTCTTCTCCTCTTAATATATTTTTTTAAGCTACTTGGCGGAGTATCTAATTTTCTGTGTTAATGCTACGTGGTTCATCACCTCCTTTAGCTATACGAGTGCTATTTGTCCAGTAACAACCTTCACACTTTTTGAGTAAATTCTTGATTGACAGATTTTATCTTTCATCAGATAATAAAAATGTGAAGGCACTGCATTACTGGCCCGTCATAGCTGGTATATTTTGCCTTCCGTCGGACAGCCTCTGCCAAGGCTGTCCTTTTTTAATCTAACCTGCCACAAATAGATACGCAATCACCCATAGGTATTGATTAGTTAACCCATTTTGTCCCTAGAATGTTAGTATGGGTGCCATTATTACCAGAAGTAAAATGTTACTAAAGAGTATGTTTAGGATTATAAAAACATGATAAGCCGGTATATAGATATCTCTTGTACCTGACAAACTAGATGTAATTTCGTTACTATTAATAGGAGGTAAGTACTATTCCGGTATATCGAACCCTTAATACTATTGTTGTATAATCTTGGAGGTGTCTATATATAACAGGTAGTAGGATATGGGTGACAATCTGGATAACAGGAAAATTGATGAGAGAGAATACAAAGAATCTACTCTCTCCAGCCTGTATGAAGAATATTACGATAAGATTGCACGTTATGCATATTTTCGAGTCGGTAATAAGGCTGAAGCAGAGGATATTGCCGGAGAGGTTTTCCTGAAAGCGCTCAAGTCCTTGAAGTCATACAAAGAGCGTGGGATTCCGATGCAGGCATGGTTATTCAGGATTGCTCATAATCTGGTCGTAGACTACTTTAGAAAAATGAAAAAACATGAGACTGTACCAATAGATAATGTACAAATCGAAGGTGGAATAAACCCAGCGATAGTAGCAGAGGAAAATGCTGAGCTTGAACGGGTGAAAAAAGCCATGGAGCAACTTACACAAGAACAGAAAGAGGTGTTGAGGTTACGGTTTTTTAGTGAGTTAACCTCTAGAGAGGCAGGACAAGTACTGAATAAGAGTGATGGAGCGGTACGTGAGATGCAGCGAGCGGCTATAGAGAAGTTAAGGAATCTACTAACTATAGAAGGTTAAATATTTGGGATAAAAGAATAACATGACAGATGATTTTGAAAAAATACTTGATGATTGCATCGATAGGATAAATCAGGGGGAATCCCTCGAATCTTGCCTTGCTGATTACCCTGATTATGCCGAACAGCTTTTATCATCACTTCAGGCGATGCTTACAGCTAAAGAAGCTTATTCATTCGTGCCTTCTCCAAGTATTAAAAGGGCAAACAAGGAACGTTTCAATGCGGCTCTCGAAAATATAGTCCGGAAACGCGAGGAAAGAAAACAGTGGTTTGCCTGGCTACAAGGTTGGCCAAGGGTAGGGGTTTCGGTAGCTGTAATCTTGATAATAGCCATAGTAGGTTACTTCGGAATAAAGCCGGCACTAACTCCTGGAGAATCTATTACACAACCCGATCCGGGCTATGTAACGCCTGACCTTCAACCAAGTCCAACTCTTTTAGTGGTTTCTCCCCAACCTAGTCCCGAGGGTAACTTCGCCTTTCTGATAAGTGATGATGTTAACGCAATAGACGATTTTGAAAGTGTTATTGTATCAATTTCGAAAATCAGTCTTCTTAAAAGCGGTGATTCGGATCAGTTGGTAGAATTCACACCGGAGTTAAGTGAAGTTGATTTGACTCAAATAAAGGGAGATAAAACCCAAGAAATCTGGAGAGGCGACATACCGGAGGGTGAATATACCAATATAACTATCGAGGTATCGGATGTTCGCGGTATCTTGAAAGAAACAGGTGATGAAATAGAGATTAAGCTACCCAGCCAGAAACTGCATATTTCGAAGCACTTTATTATTAGTGCTGACGATTTAACTACATTTACCTACGATCTAACAGTAGTTGCTACAGGTAGTGAACAAAGTGGAATAAAATATATCCTTAAGCCCCAAATCGACCAAAGTGGTGCTGATCATAAGCCCATCTATTCCAAGGGTAGTGGAAAAAATCAAAGCGACTAGACCATGAATCAACCTCTTAAGAGGACTCCTAAATCCCCTTAAACTTGCGCATTCTGGCGCTAGTACTAAATGATGGCTAGCAAATCCCCTGACACATTTTCTGTTATCACGTTATATATATTAGACAACAATAATCGATTTAAATACAGAAGGAGGAAAATACGATGAAAAAGGGATTTATCGCTCTCATTGTTTTAGCCTTAGCCGCTATGTTATTTGTCGGGTGCGATTCAATCAAGCCCCCAACGTCGGATCTGACGAACCTGGGTACCACGAGTGAATCAAAGGGCACCATTCAGGTACACGTGACCGATGCTCCGGGTGATGTAACCGAGGTTAATGTAACCGTTTCCGAAGTGGAGGTTCATAAGGCAGGTGATGAGGGTGAATCAGGTCAATGGATCTATCTAGCTATTAACGAAGAAACTTTTAATCTAATCGAACTGCAGGATATTACACTTGTTCTTGCAGAAGAAGAGGTAGAAGCTGGTAAATATACACAGTTAAGGATGACCGTATTCGAAGTCGTAGTGAAGACAGAAGATGGTCCTGAAGATGGTTATCAGGCTACAATCCCCAGTGATAAGCTTAAGTTTGTCCGACCCTTTACTCTGGAAGCCGGTGGAGAAATACATCTTATCGTTGATATTGATGCATCTAAGTCAGTTCTATTCCCCGGAGGTAAAAAGGGTGGCGTGAAAAACGAAAAGGTTATTTTTAAGCCGGTAGTCAAACTGATGATAGAGCATGAAGAAGGACCGGGAACCCCGCCAACGCCATACTTTGATCCGACTAGTGGTCCTGTGGGGACAGAGATAGCGGTGGCCATACCAGGATGGGTGGCGCTTGAAGTAATCAACCCCGTTACCGTTGGTGGTGAAACAGCAACGCATACCCTGACGGTTGATGGCGGGGGTACTATATCAGGTTCA
>Ga0255055_10002815_pt1 | contig 11996 bp, 6 predicted proteins | sample JV7_2_27_MG_FD_188633 | JGI IMG/M metagenome (GOLD analysis project Ga0255055, IMG submission 188633) | Seawater microbial communities from Jervis Inlet, British Columbia, Canada - JV7_2_27 | ecosystem: Environmental > Aquatic > Marine > Inlet | place: Canada: British Columbia | collected... | reverse complement strand
TCACAAACTCCACACCTACCCTTCAAATTACTTTTGTCTCTTAGTTTGAGGTGCAACTCGGATTTTTGTAGGTCGTTCCAGGTTTCTGTTAGGCCTTTGTCTTTTATGTTTCCAAGTCTGTAATCTTCATGAAAACCGCATGATCGGTAGTCGCCGTTTTCTGTGACGCTTATGTAGTTGGCTCCGATTGTGCATTTTCCCAAAAAACCGTTTTGGAACCAGTCCCAAAAGTCTACTGGGTTTCTTTGTCTTACTATTCTTGCGTAGAAGGGTGCGTAAACGTTTACTTTTAGTTTTCCTGCTAGTTCTACTTGTAGGTCATATATTTGGTTGAAGGCTTTTTCGTATTGGTCTGGTGTTGGTGCTAGGTCGGGCATGTTTGTGTCTGCTCTTCCTACTGGTACTAGGTTGTGGTATACTACCATTCGGGCGTTGTATTTTTGTGCTAGTCTTGCTGGGTGTTCCATGTCGTTGATGTTGTGTTTTGTCATGGTTGTTACTACGCAGTCTAGGATTCCGTTTTCTGATAGTTGTTGCATTGCGTGTGTGGCTTTTTTGTATGCTCCTTGGCCTCTTATGTGGTCGTTTGATTGTTGGGTGCCGTCTATGCTTACTGCTGTGTGTACTTCGTGTTTTACTAGTTGGTCGAGTTTTTTTTGGTTGAAGGCAAAGCCGCTTGTTATTAGGCTAACTTCGAAGCCTTGGTCTTTGGCGTGTTTTATTACTTCGAATATGTCTTCTCTTACTAGTGGTTCTCCGCCGCTTATTCCAAACCATGGTGAACCGAATTTGTATACTTGGTCTACTATTTTTTTTGCTGTTTGTGTGTTTACTTCTGTGTCTTTGGCGTATTGGGGTGTGTAGCTGCAGTATAGGCAGTTTCCTACGCATCTTCTTGTGCATCGCCAGGTTACCATGTATAATGGAGCTTTTTTCATAGCCATGGAAAGTCACAGCAAAATTAGAATAATCTTTGCGATATAAGAGTTACGATTTAAAAATCGAAACCCTATCATAGGAAAATTAAGCTAAAAAATATTTCATTCAAATAATTTAATATCTAGCAGACGCTACTGACTAGCAAATCATTCTTCAATCCTTTTTTTAATTGCTTCTTTTTCTTCTTAAAGTAAGCTCTGCTTTTAGAAAGTCTTATAAACGTTCTACTTATACACAAAGTCAGATTTAATCGAGGAGAACGTGCATAAAATAATGGTAAAAGTAAAAGAATACGCAGAAATGACTAAAGATAAATTGATGCTATACACTTTCGTTGCTCTTTTGGTGCTTGTTGGTGTTTCCTATATATCTTTTGGATTAACCTCTCTAATTGCGGCCGCAATAGCTGTATTGGTTGCTGTTGGTATTGATTTGTTTATCTCAAAAGTAGCTGCAGATGCAAAACCTAATATGATGTCTGCTGCAGTATTTGGCCTAATTGTCGCATTATCCTATTCATTAGGACTTCCAGCTATGCGTTCAATTGAAGCGTTGTCTTTGTTGGCTCCTGATGCTTACTTCTTTGTTGCAGCTATTTCTGCAATAGGAGTTACTTTGTTTAAGAAACTTTCAGGAAGAAAACGTGTTAATCCGGCTGCTGCTGCAAAAATCTTGGTTTTATTACCTTTTCTAGACAGTATGTTACTTGCAAAAGATCATCTAGTAGATGGAATGTTAGGTGTTCCTTCTTTAGCAGGACCTATTGGCTATGATATCTTAGGTAATAACGGGGTCGCTTCTTTCGCTAGTTATATACAAACATGTTTTGCTGATCCAGCTGCAACAGTAGCAACTACCGTTACTCAATCTGAAATGCTTCAACTGTTGTTATTTCAAAAATGGCATGGATGGGTAGGCGGAGTCTCAAGCATAGCAGTAATAGCTGTTGGTATCGCACTTTTCGTACTTGCAAGAAAATATATTAAATGGCGAATAACCGTTTCATATTTAGTAACTATTGCAGTAATGGCACTTGCATTAGGATTCGTTTTTGGAGATGCTAATCCACTACTAAGGGTTCTATTTCACTTGTTCATAGGCAGTTCAATATTCATGGCATTCTTTATGGCTACTGATCCAGCTACAACTCCAGTAACATATTTGGGACAACTAATTTTCGGTGCAGGACTAGCTGTATTAACAATTCTCATCCAAACATACATGGGATTCCTTGGTGGTTCAATTCTAGCTCTGATCGTTATGAACTTGACTACCCCATTTTTGGACAAAGTGGGAATGCAAAAACCAACAACTGAAAAACAAGAAGTAAAACTTCCTAAAGGAAAACAATTTGCAGATGCCAAAGTGACAGATTGCATTAGATGTGGAGTATGTATGCGAACGTGTTGCCATAAATTAAGCCCTATACTAATCAAAGAAGCCTTTGATGGACAAAAAGTAGAGAAACTGCTCAAACTTAATCCAGACTACTGTGACGGTTGTGGACATTGCAATTTTGTATGTCCAGCAAGAATAGACTTGAAAGGCAGCGTACTTAGATCAAAAGCATTTCTGAAAGGCCAGTAGACGACTTTCTTTAACTTCCTAACTTTTCTTTTTTTTTAATAAAACTTTACTAAAATTCATAAAAAATAACCCATTTTTTGTTATATTATACCATCTCTTTTCTTTTTTTGGCATTAAACTTATTAACATGCCCAACTGTAATAGAGAAAAGGTGAAAGACCGATGTCTACACAACCATTTAGTAAAAAAACGATTATCTACGGATTCATAGTACCAGTTCTTGTTGCTATACTAATATTGCTATTTCCTACAGTAATTAAAGATGCATTTGATGGCTGGTTCCCTCCAGCAGATATGATGACTGGTGATCCTGGCTCAGATTGGGCCTTTATCACAGTAATATTCACTCACGGCTTGGCTCAGATGGTCATGTTTGGGATTCCCCTTGTTATGGGGTTAATCTGGAATAAGTGGGCTGGAGGCGCTACAGGCTTCATAATGGGAACGTTGTTTTACCTTGCGTATGCAGGCTATAATATTGCTTTCTCAATGGAAAATTTTGGTGCTTCACAAAATCTATATCGTGACCCAAGTTTCATTGGTAACTATATTTTAGGCGGTATTCTCATTGGTTATATTGCGGGAGCTCTTAACGAAAAATCCTTCAATTTCAAACGAATGTTGGGTGCTGGTTTAACAGCGGGAATAACTATTGGAGTACTACAGTTTATTCTTAATATGACAATTGCTTTCGGAGCATGGATGTCTCAAGCTGATCCCTTCTACGCATTTTACTTAGTAATGTTGCCTAATGTTCTTCTCGGAGTATTAGCGCCAATAATATCTAAAGTAATGATGTGGTATGGATTACTGCCCGGTAGCTATTCGTAGCTCCAACAATCTTTTTTTTCTTTTTAAAATTAACTATTTTAAGTCTTATTTATAGAAATTTGTATTATAAAGAATATAAAAAAAATATTTTTATTTGGTTTTTTTAGGTGCAAATTCCCAAGCAATATTTCCTTTCCAGAGATCTCCGAGTTTGGTAATTCGAATTTGTTTATCATCAATCTCGATTAATCCTTTTGTCTCTAGAGATTTTAGTTCTTTTGAAAAAACTGCTTCTGGGTATTCCCCAAATTTTTCAAAAAATTCTGTTTTATCAACTGGCAATCGCAAATAAAGCCTTGTCATTGTCCTACGCATCATGTCTTCTTGAGTAGACTCTGAAAGTCGATTAATCGGTAATTTACCTGAATTGACTATGTCAATATACTTGTTTACATCTTCAACATTCGTGTATGAAAATTTCTGCAGATAACCCATTATACAACCAAAACCGGTAGTTAATATTCCCGCCCAAGGCCATCCGTTTAAACAGTTTTCTTTAAAATGCCATTCCACTCGAGAGAAACGGTCATGTCCAATCGCTTTATAGCCTGAATCAGTTAATAATTCGTACGCTTTTAGATACATTTGTTTTTCATATTCTGCATCTCCCTGTGGTGGTACAGTTCCAGCCTTTAATTGTTTTCCAAGGACCGTATTTGGGTATACATTCAATGAATAACAATCAATTTCAGCATCTAATTCAACAGCTTTTTTTAGGGTATCAATCCAACTATCCATTGTTTGACCTGGAATATTGTACATTAAATCTATACAAACACACATTCCAAGTTTTCTTGCTGTAGTTACTGTTTGTTCAACGTTTTGCGCAGAATCAGGCAAACATAATTGTTTTCGAAGTTTATCGTTAAAAGTTTGTGCTCCCATATCCACTTGATACACTCCATACTCGGCTAGTTTTTCAAGTTTTTTTGTTTCAAGCGTTTTTGAAGAACAAGTAACTTTAATGAAGTATTCATCTGTTGTGTTAAATCTTTTTTCACAAAATGAAATTAAATCAATCATTTGATCTGCGCTAAGAACGCTTGGTGTTCCTCCTCCAAGTACAATCTCATCGAATTTACTGGTTTTGATATATTTAGTTTCAGCATACATCTCTAGCTCTTTTTTTAATGCATTGAGGTATGGTTCAATGATACCTGGATTAAATGCAGACGTAGGATAATAACAAAAAGTGCATCTTGAAGCACAAAGAGATATCCAAGGTTGTAATTCTAAAACTCTATCAGATTTATTTTCAGTAGAAAGAAATTCCATAAAATCATCATATGTTTCTGGTTTTATATCTGGGTAATCTCTATAAGTGTAGGGAGGCCAGTTTTCTCTTAAATCATACATGTTTGCATCTTTCTTGTTGATAGTGGGCTTTTTCATGTTTGAAATCCTCAGAGTTCGATTTTGAAAAACGTTTGATACCATAATAAAGTTTCCGATGAGAACAATAGAGTATATACAATCCACTATTGAGCAAAATGGATACCGATTCTATATAAAAGATCTAAAATTAATGCGAATTTTTTTAAAAAAATATAAATTGATTTCAGGAATCTCTGCTTTCCTTAAATTTTGATCTAATCCGCCAGAGCAAATATCCTATTGATGTTTTAGCCATTAATTGATTATAATAATTACCTTTTACATATCCCTTTATTATTTGACGGAGAATATATTTTGGAGAATACAAGTTATTATAAAACGTTTTTCGCATTTCAGCTAATTCTTCAGAAGGTAGATTTGGATTTTCAAATACAGGATGCATAGTATCATACTCAGTCCAATTATCCGATATTTTCCAACCGTTTTTTTCTACCAATCTACGGAGATCAGTACCAGGATAAGGTGTTGCTATGCATAACCATGCATCATCTGGTTCAATTCTTCTGATTAAATCAAGGGTTTGATGCATCATTTCTTTTGTTTCACCTGGATATCCCATAATTGTGGATACCGCTACAAATAATCCTTCATCTTTTGCCCATTTAATTGCTTTTTGAGCCTGGGGTATTGTAATTTTTTTCTTCACTGCTTCCAATATTTTCTGACAACCTGACTCGATGCCAAAAGAAACAAGATTACAATTAGCCCTTTTCATTTTGGATAAAACTTCTTTTGTTACTTGATCAACTCGAGTTTGACATCCCCATGGAAGATTAATTTTTCGTTCTTCTATTTTGGTACATATTTCCAGTATTCTTTTTCGATCAAAAGTTAATGTATCGTCTTGGAAAGAAATAGCGTTGGCTCCGTATTCATCTTTTAACCATTCTAATTCGTCTACAACATTTTTGCTACTTCGCGCTCTAAATTTTGCGCCAAATATTTCAGATGCAACACAAAACGAACATTGGAATGGACACCCTCTGCTGGTCATTATTGGCAAATGGATTTTGCCATGAATCCTATATTTATCCATTGGAACATACTTGTATGCTGGACGAGGCAATTCGTCAAGATTTTGAATATATGGTCTTTTTGGTGTTGATATAATTTGATCATTTTTTCTAAATGTTATTCCTTTTATTTTTTGGAGGTTTTTTGAAACTATCTCATTTTGAGCTAATTCTCGAAGTGTTAATTCACCTTCTCCTCTTACAACTATATCTACTGATTTTTCATCAGCAAGGATTTGTTTATCCATGAATGTAGCATGTGGTCCTCCAAAAATTATTGTTGAATCAGGACATACTTCTTTTGTTTTTTGGGCTGATTGAAGTGCTGATTTGATTGTAGGCGTCATAGAAGTTATACCGATAATATTTGGTTGAAAAGAAGATAATTCATCAGATAACTTTTTGTGATTCAGGTTACTAATCGGACAGTCTACTATTTTTATTTCGTGTTCATCTTGTTCTAGTACAGCCGCCAGATAAGTTAATCCTAGTGGTGGGAAAAGAGGATGATGAGTATTGTCTTCTAAGAGAGGTGGATTAACTAGTGCAATCCTTTTTTTGTCAAACTTTTGCATTTTTATACCCCTATTTTCTGAGAGCCTCACAATATAAACTAAGAGAATAATCGAATTGTATTTGACTATTTTGTAATTTTTAGTATATGTCTCATTAATAAGTCTTGAGAGAACCTAGATTTAATCTATATTAAACTGATTCCTTTAAATTATTAAGGAAACTCAAATGTTTCTTAGGTTCTGTGTTTAATTTTTAGTTAAAGTTCTGATTATTTATTTCTCTCGGAGTTTTTTTGGAATATATGCACAAGCAGGATCAGATTCATATATGTCACCCGTATAAGCATATGATCTATTTCTACATCCACCACAAATATCTTGATATTCACAGACTCCACATTTGCCTTTTAATAGAGTGCGATCTCTGAAACTTGAATAATACTTGGATTCTCTCACTTCTTCCCAAGCTCTTCTCAGAGTTTTTTTCCTTATGTTTCCTAACATCATAGGTTCATCAGGTGTTAAATCTGTATAGAAACACGGTATTAGATCTCCATTCTCAGTTACGCTTATGTATCCCCCGAAAGCAAAATACGTGCATTTGCCATGAAATTTATGTTTGTACCATTCGTCAAAATTTTCTGGGTTTCTTTGTTTTACTACTCTGGCATAATGGGGGCAATGGACATGAATCTCAAATTTTCCTTCATATTTTAAGGTCAAATCCCAAATCCTATTTAAAACCCACTCATATTGTTTTGGAGTTGGAGTTAGTTCCATTGTTTCTTTTGCTCTTCCACTGGGTACCAAATGATTAAACCAAACAAAATTAGCGTTATATTTTTCTGCTAATTCTGCAACATGATCCAAATGTTTATAGTTAACTTTTGTAATTGCCGCTGCTAATCCATTTAATATTTTGCCTTTTGATAATTTTTGAATTGCTTTCAAAGCTTTTTTGTAAGAACCTTTACCTCTTAATTGATCGTTTATCTCCTCAGGACCATCTATACTGACTGAAGTCCAAACTTGATTTTCAACAAGTTTGTCATAGATCTCTCCATTAACAAAACAACCATTAGTTAATAAACAAACATTAAGACCAAGATTTTTGGCGTACCCAATTATCTCAAAAATGTCTTCTCTCATTAAAGGTTCACCACCCTTAATTCCAAACCATTTTACGCCAAAACTGTGAATTTCATCAACTAAACGTTTAGCTTCTTCTGTTGTCAACTCATGAGGAGCACATTTACCCGTTGCATCAACATTGCAATATTTACATCTAGCATTACATGCACCAGTTGACCGCCAAGAAGTCATTAATAATGGACTTTTTTTTGTCAAACAAAATACACCTTATTTTTGTCTTTATGAATCTTCGATACCTTAGATTTATTCCGTATTAAAAAGGATTATGCGTTTTCTTAATCTATTTAAATGGTTTGATTGTTTAGCAAACTTAATTTTAATTTCAATAAATCTCCACAAAGTTTATAGTGACATAAAATCTTTTTTATCTAAATATCGTAGAGCAGATATTATCGATTATCATTCAAGAGGCAAAAAAATGAAAATTCCTAAACTTCTTTTGGTAATAATCGTGTTGATCATATTACTAGTTATCTCCCTTTTGCTTGCTGATTTCTATGATAATACAATTGGGCCTTCCTTAGACATTGAGACTGAAGATGACCAAAATTTACTCCAATATGAGTGGCCTCAATTTCAAGGAGATTCATCTTTCACTCGCTTTTCATCCGGACCAGCTCCAGAAGCACCTGATTTTTTGTGGAAAACTAATATTACTGGTATCCAAAGTTACATAGTTGCCTTTAATGGCAAAGTTTTTGTAACTACAAAAACAACTGTTTTTGCACTCGATAAAGAAACTGGTGAAATATTATGGGATACAATTGTGCCTGATCCAGGACCTTGGCCAGCTGTTTATAAAATTGATGAAACACATCTTGTAGTAGGAAATAGTAGTCTTGACATAGACACCGGAGAGGTATTATGGACAAGTAATATTTTTTCTGCAACAGGAGATCCACTTTTTGTTGCTAATGTTTACAGTCCCCAAGAAAAAATGTTCTATACTAAACAAGATTCATACATTCTTGCTTGGGATTTTTCTAATCCCTCTGATCCACCAGAAGTTGTTTGGACAACTTATGTTCCTGGAGGTGGAATAGTTGGTTCAGGAGTACATTATGGCGATGGACTAATCTTTCCCGGTTCATTTGAACCTCATCAAATGGCATTAAATGCAAAAACTGGCGCGGTTCTATGGGATACTGAAACAAAAAGCGCAATGCTCTTTTCTGGCTCTTATTACGAAGGAAAATTCTTCAGAGGAGGTACACATGATAATACTCTATATAGTTTTAACGCGACAAATGGAGAAATATTATGGACCTTTAATCCAAATACCCAAGAAGGGTACTTTAGCATCGGTCCAGCTGCAGCATATGGAATGGTCTATGAACTTAATAGAGATGGCCATTTATACGCTCTAAATTCTGAAACTGGAGAAGTTGTTTGGAAGTATAAAGGACCTGGTCCCCTTGTTTTTCCCGGAAATCCTACTATAGCTGATGGTAAAATTTATGCTACCACCGGACAAGAAATGTCTTATACCTCAGAACAAAGCGATTCCGAATTTGTCTGTTTAGATGCTTTTACTGGGAAGGTTATTTGGAAACTTCCAGTTGAGGCTTTTGCTCCCAGAGAATCTGTAGCTATTGCATATGGGAACTTGTATCTTATTCCAGGTGATGTGACAAGAAGTGTTGATACAGAGTCTGGTGAAGAATATGAAACCATCAATCAAATATGGGCTATTGGGACAAAATCGTGGCCAATGTATCGACATGATCCCACTCATAGTGCAACAGGCCAATCCGGCCCAACCACTTTATCTCTATTATGGAATTATACTACTAAAGGTGCAGTAATCTCTTCACCAAGTCTAGAAAATGGAAAAGTATATTTTGGTTCTCAAGATAAATTCATCTATTGCTTAAACGCTAGAACTGGGAAACTTATTTGGAGCTTTCAAACAAATGATCGAATTAAATCATCACCTGCAATTGCTAATGGTAAAGTATTCATTGGACCGGATGATGGAACCATTTATTGCCTCAACTCTTCTAATGGAAAAATGATTTGGTCAACTTATGCAGGAGGTCCAATCCAGGTAACTTTTGCAGCATCTGTGGTATTGAGATCATCTCCAATAATAAGTGACAGCCGAGTTTATGTGGGCTCCCTTGATTCCAATGTTTATTGTTTAGATTCCAAAAACGGAGAAATAATTTGGACATATCCAACTGATGGTTATATAACCTCTTCTCCAGCAATTGCTGAAGGAGCATTATATGTGTTATCCCAAGAGCCAAATTCTGGTGCTTTATATAAATTGGACATACATACTGGAAATCTAGTATGGCGAAAAGAAATTCCATATCAGGAAGTATTCTGGGGTGGAACTGATTTACATGCATCTCCCACAGTTGCTCAAGAAAAAGTCTTTACATCCTCAAACATAAAAGAATATCATGCAATTAGTACTTCCACTGGAGAAATAGAATGGACATATCGAAATGACTATGCTGGAGAGTTTATTCTATGTTCCCCAATATATAATGAAGGTAGAGTTTTTTTAGTTGATCATTTTTCAATAGTTTGTGTAGATTCAGAAACAGGCAATACTATTTGGAGTAATTATTTAGGTTATGAACTTTATGTTTCTCCAACTTATTCAGATAATAAATTATATGTAGTAACTGATCAGCGATCTGTTCATGTTCTAAATGCAACAAATGGTGAACAGCTTTCAATGATTACAACAGGATCCAATAGTTGGTCGAGTCCTACTGTTTATGAAGGAAGAGTTTATGTGGGAAATAACGATTGGAACATTTATTGTTTTGCAGATAATCAAGCGACAATTAGTACTATAGTTCTTGAAACAGATTCATCTACTCTTACTTTAGGAGACTCTATTTCAGGGATTGGACAACTAAATCCAACTTTTCCCAATCAATCAATTCTTCTCTCTTTAATAAAACCAGATCAATCAATTGTAGAACTACAACCCACAACATCGCCAAATGGGTCTTTCTTTTTTACATATACCCCTGAAATTATTGGAGATTGGGTAATTAGAGCTAATTGGGAATCACAAGACAGTTACTACACTTCAGCAAATAGCATCCCCCTTGATATATCGATTGAATCTGCAACAGAATTGGGCTTGTTCTCTGATTCCGTTTTCATTTTTATAGTTACGATAGTTATCTCAGTGGCTATAATAGGAAGTTTACTTATATTTTTTAAAAATAAAAAAAAGTAACTTCTTGATACAAATGGAAAAATAATTAGTTTTTTATTCTTTATCTTTTTTAGGAACTACTTTACGAAAACTTGAAAAAAACCATTTTGGAAACTTGATACGCCATAATAAATGATTTAGTGTTGCATGAGCCATGGTTTTACTATAAAAATCCTTTTTGATAGATTTTTTTAGAAAATATGTTGGTGAAAAAAAGTCATCATAAAATTTTCCTCTCATTTCATCAATTTCTAAAGGAGATATAAGAGGATTTTCAAATACAGCTGATTGTTCATCATAACGATTCCAGTTATCAGATACTTTCCACCCTAGCTTCTTCAATTCGTTATACATTTCTGTACCTGGATAGGGTATGGCTTGACAAACATAAACATAGTCTGGTTCTGTTTTTCGGATAAAATCAAAAGTTTCTTTTAACAGTTCTTTTGTTTCTCCAGGATATCCTACAACAACTGATATTGCGACAGCTATTCCTGATTCTTTTGCCATCTTAATTCCTTTTGCGTTTTGTTCTACTGTGGTCCCTTTTTTCATAGAATTAAGCATTTTTTGGCTTCCAGACTCGACACCAAAATGTATCAATTGGCAGTTTACCTCTCTCATCTTTGTTAATATTCTTGGATTAATTTTATCAACTCGGGTTCGACAATCCCAAGGGAGATCAATATTTCTATTTTTTATCTCTTCACAAATTTTATACGCTCTATTCATGTTAAAAGTGAAGGTATCATCATAAAATGCAAAAATGTCTGCTTTGTGCACATCTCTTAGCCACTCTAGTTCATCTGCTACTTTTTTTGGGCTTCTTGTTCTAAATCCTGTTCCACACATTTTTGATGCTAAACAAAATGTACATTGAAATGGACAACCTCTACTGGTTATAATTGGAAGATACTTTTTTCCACTGATTGTATATTTGTCAAGATCAAAATGATCAAAAGCTGGGTGGGGCAATTCATCTAGATCTTTGATAAAAGGTCTATCGGTAGTTCGTAGTATTTGCGATTTTTTTCTAAGTGATATTCCTTTAATATTATTGATTTCTTTAATTTTTTGATTATCTACAGCTTCTGCAATTTCTAACAGAGTATTTTCTCCTTCACCTCGGACTATAATATCGACTTCAGGTGATTCTTTTAGAGTTTGTTCATCTAGAACTGTTACATGAGGTCCTCCTAGAATAGTTAAACAATTAGGAAGTGTTTCTTTTACTGTTTTTACAATATCAATTGCCGATTTGTAGGTTAGAGTGGATGCGGTTACTCCTACAATTTTTGGTTGGGTTTTACATAGTTCAGTTATTAACTCTTTTTTTGTAATGTCTTTGGTTTGGTAATCAATAACATTGATTTCAAATTG
>Ga0255055_10002814_pt1 | contig 12001 bp, 12 predicted proteins | sample JV7_2_27_MG_FD_188633 | JGI IMG/M metagenome (GOLD analysis project Ga0255055, IMG submission 188633) | Seawater microbial communities from Jervis Inlet, British Columbia, Canada - JV7_2_27 | ecosystem: Environmental > Aquatic > Marine > Inlet | place: Canada: British Columbia | collected... | reverse complement strand
CGTCTTGTTAAAATAAAATTCGTATTTGGAGGAACAAAATGGAATTTAGTCTGCCGGAAGAACTTGAAATACTTCGAAAAATGGTGCGGGATTTTGCCGATAAAAAAATCGCGCCATTTGCCGACGAATGGGATGAAAAGCACTACTTTCCTTACGAGGAAGCCGTTAAGCCGATGGGTGAGCTCGGTTTGTTCGGCACGGTTATCTCCGAGGCTTACGGCGGATCCGAAATGGGTTGGCTGGCGGCGATGATTATCAGTGAGGAGATTGCCAGAGCATCAAGCTCTCTCAGGGTGCAGATCAATATGCAGACGCTGGGCTGTGCATACACCATTGAAAAATATGGCAGTGAGGAATTAAAGCAAAAATATATCCCCAAACTTGTCAGCGCCGAGTATATGGGCGGATTTGCCATGACCGAACCTGATGCGGGATCCGATGTGATGGCAATAAAATCCCGAGCCGAAGACAAAGGGGACCACTGGCTTTTAAACGGATCCAAGACCTGGATTTCTAATGCCGATGTAGGTGATGTCATCGTTTATTACGCCTATACGGATCGAGATGCAGCTTCAAAGGGCCTATCGGCATTTGTGGTGGAACTAAAAAATTTCAACGATGTGCGCACGACCGCTCTGGACAAGATGGGGTCCCGGTCCTCACCCACAGGTGAAATCTATCTGACCGATACCCGGGTTCCCAAAGAAAACATTCTCGGCAATCCCGGTGATGGCGCCAAAATCCTTTTCGGATCGCTGAATCAAACCCGGCTTTCCGCTGCGGCCGGTGGCGTAGGTGTGGCACAAGCCTGTCTGGACGAAGCTATTAAATATGCAAAGGAGCGTAAGCAATTCGGTAAAACGATCGGCGAATTCCAGATGAATCAGGATCTGATTGCCCAGATGTCAACCGAGATTGAAGCAGCGCGGCTATTGGTTTACAAGGCCGCCTGGGCAAAAGACCAGGGAAGATTAAACAATGGTCTGGATGTCGCCCAGGCAAAATATTTCGTAGGCGAGGTGGTGACCAAATGCGCCAATTATGCCATGCGGATTCTGGGGGCCTATGGTTATTCCACCGAATATTCGGTAGCGCGTTTCTTCCGTGATGCGCCGACCTATAGCATGGTGGAAGGATCTACCAATATCTGTAAGTGGATAATCGCGCTGGATCAACTGGGAGTGCGCAAAGCCAACCGCTAACAAGGCATAGGGCATGGCGCATGGGGCATCGCGTTCAAATCGCGAAGTCATCGCCTGATATGCTTTGCGACTTGCTGAACGCAATTAATTTTAACTGATCAGAAGTGAAGTCGCGCCGATATTTGACAGGGCTCTCGAACAAAATCTAAAAATTTTAAAGCCAGTTTATGTTTTAATTAATTTTCAAATTACATATTTCTTGAGAAATTAAGTACTTTCTGGATTAGAAAGGAGCAGGAAATGGACATAGTTGTTTTAGTCAAACAGGTGCCGGACACCGAATCGCTGGTTCAGATAGGCGATGACGGGGTTTCCATTAAAACTCAAGACATTAAATGGATTATGAATCCATATGATGAATTGGCTGTCGAAGAGGCACTGCAGATCAAAGAGGCCCAGGGAGGTACGGTAACGATTCTGTCCCTCGGACCTGAGAAAACCGTTGAAGCGATTCGAACCGCTCTGGCAATGGGCGCCGATCAAGGTGTCCATATCTGTGATCCGGCAGCTGAAGGCAGTGATGCATTGGCTACCGCTAAATTGCTCGCGGCCGCCCTAAAAGATCTTCCATGTGATTTGATTATCGCGGGTCAGCGGGCTGTGGATGAAGATAATTATCAGGTTGCCGCGGCTGTTGCAGAATTTATGGGTATTCCTCAGATATCCATGGTGAATAAAGCTGAAGTGTTCGATGGAAAGATCACCTGCCACCGCACCATTGAAGGCGGTACCGCAGTGGTGGAAGCTTCATTGCCGGCTTTGTTTACCACGCAGCGAGGACTTAATGAGCCACGTTATGCCTCTTTACCCGGTATCATGAAGGCCAAGAAAAAAACCGTGGATGTTAAGACGGTTGCGGATCTTGGCATTGATAGTGGATCTGTAGGGGCCGCCAATCGTAAAATAAAAATAAAGGCGCTTAATCTCCCACCCGAAAGACAGGCCGTCAGGATGATTGACGGAGAAGCGGCTGCAGATAAAGCGGCTGGGCTGCTAAAAATTTTGCATGACGAGATGAAAATCATTTAAAGACTCGAATCGATCTTAAAGGAGAAATAAAATGGCACAAGGTGTGTTTGCAATAACAGAACAAAGAGATGGTGAGCTTCGAAAGGTCAGCTTTGAAGTGGTTAGCGAAGGCAGGCGCGTGGCCGATGGTTTGGGAGCAGATCTCACAGCAGTGGTCCTGGGCTCGGGTATCGAAGGTTTTGCGGAAGAGCTTAAAAAATATGGTCCCGATAAAATTCTGGTTGCTGATGATGCGGCTCTGGCTGATTATACAACCGAGGCGTACACCAATGTTCTGGCCGAATTGATTCAATCGTCGGATCCGGCGGTCATTATTACGGGGGCATCTGCTCAGGGCAAGGATCTATCGGGTCGTTTGGCAGCCAGGCTGGATGCCGGCGTGGCAATGGATTGCACGGAGATAAAACTGGACAATGGGAATTTAATATACACTCGGCCGATGTTCGGCGGCAAAATTGTTGCCGACGTGGAAATTGAAGGTTCCCCTCAAATTGTTGCGATTCGACCTAACGTAATGGACGCTGTCGAAAATTCAAAAGAGTCCGCGATTGAAAAGCCGGCTGTCCAGACCGGGGATGTTAAGACAAAAAATATTGAAATGAAAATGGAAACCGGCGCCAAGCTTGAATTGACCGAAGCCGATATTATTGTCTCCGGGGGCCGTGGTACCGGTGGCGATTATGCAGCCATTGAAGAGTTGGCCAATGAACTCGGTGCAGCCGTTGGCGCTTCGCGGTCTGCTGTGGATGAGGGTTGGCGGCCGCATAGCGATCAGGTTGGGCAGACCGGGAAAACGGTATCCCCGACGCTTTATGTTGCCTGCGGTATTTCGGGTGCCATCCAGCATCTGGCAGGTATGTCAACTTCTAAGTATATTGTTGCCATTAACAAAGATGCGGAAGCACCGATTTTTTCAAAGGCTGATTTCGGGATTGTCGGTGATCTGTTTGAAATGGTTCCAGCGATCGCCGCAGAAGTTAAGAAATTGAAGTGATCAACTCTAAATTTGAAATCGGCTTTTAACACACGCCGGTTTGAGATATCTGCATTTCTAATCAGCCCTGCTATCGGCAGGGCTGATTTGTTTTTGGACTTTCACAGGATATGTTGCTTTCTTGCTTGACACGTGAATAGCATTTTTCCTATCTATTTGAGGAGATTTGAATTTAGGCCATGCGAGCAAGTACTGCGTTCACTGAGCTCATGCGCCGGAGGCGGAGAATGATGGAGAGATGAAATACCGGGCACGTAGTGAAGCTTTAGCGCTATATTGGGTCTGTAATGATGCCATGAGTTGACAGTGGACACCCATTACTTATATTTAATTGCAATCGATGGTATTCAGAAGTGCCTTTAAATATTGAATATTTACTTAATCCCTATTCCATTCATGTGGAGGCCCTATGAGCTTAAAATTAAAACAGATTGTGGTATCAATTGAAAACGAACCCGGCCGTTTGTTGGAAGTTACAGAATCTCTTGGAGGTGCCGGCATAAATCTGCGAGCCCTTAACCTGGTGGATACCGGGGCTTTTGGCCAGCTGCGATTGCTTGTTTCGGATGTTGCAACGGCCCGCAAGATTCTGATGGAAATGCAGATTCCAGCTTACGTCAATGAAGTCGTCGCCGCTGAAATCGAAGATAAACCAGGCAGTCTGGCGAGACAGCTTAAACCATTGACGGAAGCAGGTGTAACGGTGATTTTTATGTATGCCTTTATCACCTTCGCCAAAGGAAATGCCATTATGGTTTTTCGATTTAGCGATAATGACAAGGCCATTGAGGTTTTGCAGGCAAATGGCACCAATTTATTGGACACCAAAGCATTTGGAATTCTTGAAACTGGAAGTTAAATCTTCCTACTTTAAAGGTTTCTGTAGTGAAATAGTTTAGGTGAGATCTTTACGACTTCTTCCAAAAAAATTAATAATACCCTAACCCGGATAAACTGGAACAAATTGCCACAAAGGCACCAAGACACAAAGTCCGCCTCAGGCGGATTAATATTCATCTTTGCGTTTTTGTGTCTTGGTGGCGTAAATATTTTGCCACAAAATGCAAAAAAAGAATTTCTAAGGTACTAATGACATCAAAGACAGGCATAAATCCTTCAAGAAAATCCACAGCGCGCATTGCCACCCAAAAATCAGCACATGCGGTTATGAAAACAGAGACGACTAAAATCGAGAAAGAACGCTATCGAATGCTGATTGAAGATGTGGCGGATGGGTTTTATGAGGTCGATCTAAAAGGAAATTTTAAATTTTTCAATGATGCCCTCTGTCGGATTTTCGGATATTCGCGCAGAAAAATCCGGAATAGCAATTTTCAGGAGTTTATGGATGAACATAATGCCGCCATTGCTTATGAAGCCTTTAATACGATTTTTCGCACCGGAAAGGGTGTTGTTGATATCAACTGGCAGATCAAACGTAAAGATGGTGAACAGCGCCATCTGGAGATTTCCGCCAATTTAATTATGGATAATGACGGAGAACCAATCGGTTTCAGAGGCATTGCCAGGGATGTTACCGATAAGGTTGTCGCCCGGAAAGCATTGCGTGAATCTGAAACCTGCGCACTGGAGCTGTCCCAGCAAAGCCGCCAGGCCGAGCAGCGTTACCGGGCGTTTCTAAAATTTATGCCAATACCGGTTTTTGTTTTTAATCTGGATAATACGGTATCCTATCTGAACCCGGCTTTTGAAAGAGTTTTTGGCTGGAAGTTTGAGGAGCTGGAAGGCAAAAAAATACCGTTTGTCCCCGAAAGTTCAAAGCAGCAAACCCTCAAGGGCATTCGACGCCTTCATAAGGAGAAAGTGATCCGCGGCTTTGAAACCAGGCGGCTTACAAAAGACGGTCGTTTGCTGGATATTATTGTTGACGGCGCGATCTTTTTTGATCAAGACGGCCGGCCTGCCGGTCAAGTGGTTACCCTGCGCGATGTAACTCAGGAAAAGCGAAATGCCCGTATCAACCGGGCTCTTTTTCGCATCGCCCGGGCGATGTATCAGTATCGGGGCCTGGATCAGCGCCTGTCGTTGATTACCAAAGAAATACAAGATCTGCTGGGCATTGAAGGCGCTATGGTTATTTTGCTCGATCAAGAAAATCAGGAATTTTTTTTCCGCGAAGCGGTCTTCGATAAAACGGAAACCGGTTCAAATTTTAAAGAAATTCGATATCCGGCGGATAAAGGTATCGCCGGTTTGGTGTACCGTACCGGGAAACCCCAAATTGTGCAGGACGCTTACAAGAGTCCATATTTTGCCCGCGAGGTCGATCGTCAGGCGAAGTATCGTACCCGGAACATGGCCGACGTGCCTTTAGAGATCGAAGGTCGTATGATCGGTGTGCTGTGCGCAGTCAACAAAAAGGAGGGCGAGTTTGATCAGTCCGATATTGAGCTGTTGACGACCATCGGCAATCTGGTGGCCTTGCCGATTGAAAATGCCGCCATCAATGAAGAGCTCAAACGGTCCTATGAAGATGTCAAAATCCTCAACCGTGCCAAGGACCGTGTTATTCACCACCTGTCACATGAATTGAAAACGCCGGTTTCAATTTTGTCCGCCTCCTTGAGCCTCTTAAATAAGCGGCTTTCAGAAATAGAAGATAAAGGCTGGAGCACTATTTTTGAGCGCGCCCAAAGAAATCTGCAGCGATTACTTGAAATGCAGTATCAATTGGAAGATATTCTGCGTGAAAAAGATTTTAAAACCCGTGATATGCTCTCTGCTCTGTTGGATGCATCTGTTGATGAGCTGGAAGTATTGATTTCTCTGGGTTTAGGAGAAAAAGATATTATCCGCAAAATCCGTCAACATATTGAAGAGACCTATGGGCCCCGGAAATCGAAATCAGAAGTTATCGATCTGGGGCCGTTTGTAAAAGAAAAAATAAAGACAATGCGCCCCGAATTTGCGCATCGCAAGTGCCGTTTGAGAACCTTTGTATCGGCAACTTCATCGATATTTATTCCGCCGGACGTCTTGGGAAAAGTTGTCGAAGGCCTGGTTCGCAATGCCGTTGAAAATACACCGGACGGCGGGAACATAACTGTAAAAGTGCGCAAGGGGGAAATCGGCCCCGAATTTGAGGTCAAAGATAATGGAATCGGCATCAGTGAAGAAAACCTGAGGTTGATTTTTGAAAATTATTTTACATCTTATGATACCATGCAATATTCCACCCGCCGGCCCTACGATTTTAAGGCCGGCGGTAAAGGATTTGATTTGCTGCGGATAAGGATATTTTCAGAAAGGTATAAATTCAAAATTAAGATGAGCTCGCGACCCTGCAGGTTAATCGACGCAGAAGGGCATGAATGCCCGGGTAACGTAGCCGATTGCGTGCCGGACGCTGATGCGCAAGATTGCCGGAATAGCGGTGGAACAACGGTGACGGTGAAATTCTACCCGGCCGAACGATTTACCAAAAGATAACCCGCCCGTGAGGTAAAAATTGAGACAGCAGTGCATTTAGACTGACCCGGAAATAATTCACTAATTTTCATGCAAGATCCAGGTATTAAAGGTCCTTACTATGAGCGAAGAAAACCAACCCAAAGAGGATAGACAGCCGCCCGGAGAAAAAGCCGAGCAATTTTTCAGGGAAATTGAAATCGAATTTCTGGTCCATGAACTCAAGGATCCCATTGCGATTATTGAAACCGGACTGCGGACCCTGTTGGAGCGCCAGGATAAATTTGGAACATTATCCCCCCGCCAGGAAAACACTTTAAAGCGCACTTTGCGAAATTCAAAAAAGGCGCGTGAGTTGCTGCACAACCTTTTAGAGATTGGCCGCTCCGAAGCTGAATGCTTTCTCGGTGAGCAGTTCCAACTTTCAAAATCTGTTTTCAAGGCTTTAGAAGATGCCCTCGAAACCATCGCCTGGGATGTTTTTGAAAAATATACTGACTTTAACAGACAATCCGAAGCTCTGGAATACCTGAAATCCTGCGGTATTGCTTTGGATATTTCACCTCAGGTGAGCGATCTGGAGATGTTCCAGGATGAGACTAAGTTTCGGCAGGTGGTCTGCAATTTGATAAAAAATGCGCTTCATCATCGGAAAGAGAGAGTGGACATACGGCTGGCACTGGATGGAGAACGTCTGGTCTTAGCGGTCAGCGATGATGGACCCGGGATTGAGCAGGAACATCACGAAATGGTATTTCGACGTTATGCCCAGGTAAAGGATAGCGCCAATGTTTCCCGCGGGGGCCATGGACTTGGTCTGGCCGGGGCCAATATTATATCCCGCTGTTTGGGGGGCCAGCTTAAATTAGAAAGCGAAAAAGGGAAGGGGGCCACTTTTCGACTAACGCTGCCTTTAAAGCTCGAAAGCGACTAATTTTCAATCGGATTCAATTTTAGATTTGCTAAAGATATCCATAAAATCCAGCAATTGGCGATAGCCGATTTACACAATTCAGTGGAAGAGTGGATTACGTATACCTAATATACAATTTTGGATGGTAACGAAAGTGGCGGAATTTTACACTTGAGATATAAAAGCGATATCACAGTGATTTATATTTAAAGCGGGATACCGATTCGTTGGAGATATCAAATGAATAACAGTTGGCTTTAGTGATTTGTTACTCGCTGCTATATTTGTGCTTTTTCTCTAAGTTCTCTCGATAATCGTTGTTCCCAAAAAGGACGATAATAATGATTTCTAAAAAAACAAATTGTTAAAAAAAAGGTAACATAATAAACAAGACTCAAGAGAAACAGATATGGTCTTTGAATCACATGTGGTGGCACTAAAGCAAATAATAATACAGTCAATATTAACCAGAAAATAGAAAGTATGATTGCTAATTTTTTGTAAAAACGCTTGGTACTTTCTTTCCATCTTTGCTCGCAGATGGATTCTATCTCTCCTTTAATTTTCTTTAATCTTTTATTGTCGTCATTTAATGAAAGTTGGCACTTTTCTTCTTTACAGTAAAAATATTCATCTCCCACATCTAAACAACCCTCGCAATAATACTTACCACACGAGTGACAAAAGGATAGTGAGTTTCTCTCTGGATGATTAGAGCATTTTTCTTTCATATCATATAATCCCGCTAAAATTCATCAATAATTCTATGCATTGGATAAAGTTTATCGCTAAGAAAAGTTTGAAGATTGCCAGTTTAATTTTAAAGTATAAGCAAAGAATGATGCTTTATTGTTGGCTCATAATGGATTGTCGGAGTTTTTCAAGCTCCAGTGGTTGAGGGATAGAAAAGCCATTTAGGATAAAGATAAATATAAGATAAACAAATAAAATTAAATGCAAACAACCTAATAAAATAAAAGTGCCATACCACAGGGTATCTATTGGTATCGGGATTCTAAAAAAGAATGAAGGATAGAATCTATACCGAGCTGGTTTATATGTTCGCATAAATGAGTATGAATAAAAAAATATTCCTAAGCCAGCCGGCAAATTAACTATAGTGAAGACAACGTATAAAATTGAATGAACAGTACCTAAAAATCGAAAATCATATACGAAGAAAAAGACCCAAATTGCTATTGAAAAAGAAAAATACAAAGCGGGTGGAAATGATTTTATAATTTTTCCCAAATTGCCATGTGACATTTTTAATTATCTTTTACATACCATGTATTAGTTATAATCGATAATATTCAATGTTTCGTGAATTGTCGGTATCACGAAAAACGTTGCCTAACTGCCATATATTGAAATTAACCGAAACATCAAATACAGATACATTGAGATAATCAGTAGAACTTCAAAAATTCCAGATATCGTAATCTGGTATCACACATTTTCAGAGACGGCCAATTTAGCATAGATGTTGGAGAACTCTGCATTCGAAACGACCAGAATGAGCCCTTGGTTAGGCAAATAAAGAAATCATTAGTTTTCACTTCGATCGATGATAGTCGAGGTCCGATTTGCAGGCTTGCATGAAAGTACCTGCATTGTGTAGGAATGTGCTAAGATCGGGCATGTTCCCTCCGGGAATCAGAAGACTAAGCCGCTTCAAATTGTCAATAGGCTCACGGCAGAGTCGAATAAAATCTGGCTCAGAGAGATTAGTGTTCATAGTGTCCGATAAAGTACATTTGACCCTTACTGCATCTGTGATGATCTGCCTGAGCTTTACCTGAGGTTTGATTCCCTTTTCTATTACCAGCCTCACATTACTAAGATTATCCTCATTTTGAATGAAACTCCTTCCTTTTTCGTTTGATGGTGATTCTGAAAAGACAGTATTGACCACAGCAGCTACCAAAGGAACAGCGTAGTCTTTACCAAAATTAACCTCACATTCTGGTAAGAGGTGGTACATCAGGCCGACCCTTACCATATCAACACCATTCATAGCGTCTTTATAAACCTTTTTCTTCGAGCCAAGTAGACGATCTAAAAGTCCCATGATGTCTCCTATTCTGTAAAGTTTTGCTCGCCTGATAGAAAAAGTTACTGGCCAGTGTGAAGCGCAATGGAAAACTGGCGTAGTGATCTGACAAGTTAAATCTTTATATCCATTTAATTTTAAATATTTTTCTCCAATCGTGTGTAATTACTGCCTCAATGGAATTGTCTTCTGGGCATCTGAGAAGGACTGAGTATTTCTGAAAAATTTGCAGCGTCTTTTCAATATCTGCATATATTGAGTCAAACTCAAACGTCCTGTATTTTCTATCTTTAGAAATATGTGCAATCGTCTGATTAACTGCTTTTCGGGCTTTTTCGGTCAATTTTTTTATTTCATTCAGGTCTCTCTGAACAATACCTTTTGGAATGAAATCATGATCACCGCAAACCGAGCGCCAGAAATTTAAATGTGTATCTTTGAAATTTTTTGGGCATCTATGCATATAAGAGCGAAGTGTCAGGCTTTTGTTGTTATGCAATACATCTCCAAGAAGCCGTCTTACACTGTGAGATCGTGGGTCTTTATCTGCAATTTTTCTCATTGTTAAGAGAATTGTGTTTGAATGATTGTGTAGAATCCATTCATGAAAATGAAATGGTTTTCGCATCGATGGATTCTTTTCTAATATTTGGATATAGCCCTTAAAAATCGGAGTATATATCCTAATCGGCATGTATATAGTGTTATCTATCGCCTTAATCCATCTTCTCCATTTACGGCGATTTTTCATAGAAGTTATAATCCTAATATTTATGGTTTAACTATACATACCATTAAGATAACTTGCATTATCCCAGTGTGACGTCAACTCGTGATAAATTGAGAATAACAAAGTTATTAAAATTAATGAACATATTGCATATACGATATGGATATCATAAATTTATCCTAGGCATTCGGCCTATGTCAAACTTTTTAACCGTAAAGGAGGTAAACTATGAAAGTCTCTAAAGCATCAAAAATCTGGTTGGATTATCACCAAATCAATTCGAAAAAAAAATACCTACCGCTGTTATTCGATAGTGATGAACAAATTCTGTGAGGAATTTTCAAATTACCAACTCAGCGAATTAACAGTCGACACCATTCTGGATTTCCTCAATCAGCTCACCGATGGATGTAAACCGCAAACCAAACGCGTCCGATATGCCCACCTTGCCGCATTTTTTAACTTTATCAAAAACAACCTCATTTCAGATTTCGTAAGTCCATGCGACTCCAAAATGCTGCGCAAACTGTATCGGCCAAAAGCTACAATTCAATGGGATATTCTGGAAAAGGAGATTGTTGATGAAATCATTTTCAGAACCACCAATGCCAGAAACAGGTTAATCCTTGAATTAATGGCCCGCGGAGGAATGCGTATCGGGGAAGTTTTGAAACTGAGAGCCCGTGATGTTCAAGACCGCAAATTGATTATTCATGACCCCAAAAGCGGTAATGAACAGGAAATCATTTTTATTCCACAAAAAGTTGCCGATCGTCTCAAAGAATATATTCGGACAAATAAAATCAATACACATGTGAGGATATTTCCGATTTGTTACGAGGCCGCCAGAACGATTGTAAGGAAGGCCGGCGACCTTGTTGGTATACATCTGAGACCTCATGATCTTAGACGTTACGCTGCCACACATGCAAGCCGTTGCGGAGTGCCGCTTGAAATTGTGAGCAAGGTAATCCTCCGGCATTCGAATCTGGCCACCACTCAAATGTATCTGGGAAAGATCAGCGATGCGGAAGCAATGAAATGGATTGAAAACATGTACGCCTAAAAAAACAATTGGGTGAATCCGATCTCCTGGATTCACCCTCAAAAGTTTGGATTACAAACCGATATCCAAAACAGATTCTAAGTTCAGATCGACTGAATCATGGCGGTACCAGATGGCAGTGTCATCAGTTCAAAAAAAGGATATCACAAAAATTTTCAGGCTTCGAAAATCTGTCGTACGTTGGGAGATTGTCGAAAAAGCCCCTTTTGATTACTCCGTATTTGAGCAAATTTTGATTTTTTCAATATTCGCCCTTTGGAAGAAGGAGTCTATATTTATATCCAGTTATTCTTCTTGTTAGCCGTGAGCCATATGCTATCCTATTAAAACCTCTTTAAACTGTCGCATAGTTCATTATTTTCTCTATATTATGCACCATGCAATAAAGCATCCACTGAATGTTGACTTTAATTTTACTTCTGAGCGTAAAGCGGTCCATTCGCTTCTGGGTTCTGATGTTGGCGAACACCGGCTCCACAATGGCCATGCGTTGCGGATATATCTTGCGGCCCTTGTCACTGTCGACCTTGTGCTGCATGGCTTTGGAAAAATTGGTTATTTGCGCACCGATGAGTACATCCAGCG
>Ga0255055_10002813_pt1 | contig 12002 bp, 8 predicted proteins | sample JV7_2_27_MG_FD_188633 | JGI IMG/M metagenome (GOLD analysis project Ga0255055, IMG submission 188633) | Seawater microbial communities from Jervis Inlet, British Columbia, Canada - JV7_2_27 | ecosystem: Environmental > Aquatic > Marine > Inlet | place: Canada: British Columbia | collected... | reverse complement strand
CCTTTTTGAAACTTTTCCGAAAGCCAGTTTCCCCGTCCCCAGAATATCGGCGATGGTCTGTCCGCAGTCGGCAAATGTCGAACGTACTCCGAGGTCTATATCTTTTTTAATCGCTTTTCCATAAACCAGTAGCGGCACGTATTCTCTGGTATGATCCGTGTGCACATGATGACTCGGATCGCAGCCGTGATCCGCTGTAATCATCAGCAGGTCATCGGTTGACATGGCCTGCAGCATTTGAGGGATACGGCGATCAAATACTTCAAGCGCCTCGGCATAGCCGGCCACATTTCGGCGGTGTCCGTACAGCATATCAAAATCCACCAGGTTGACAAAGATCAAACCCTTTTGGTTTCGATACGTTTGCATGGACTCCAGCGTACGGTCCACGCCGTCTTCGTTACTGCGGGTATGAATTTCAGCGCTGAGCCCCCGGTGCCCGAAAAGATCTCCGATTTTCCCGATACCGACCGTGATCCATCCATTTTTTTTCAAAAGATCCAGCAGGGTCTCGGCCGGCGGTGTCACCGAAAAATCCCTGCGGGCGGCATTGTGCCTTTCAAATTTCCCGGGAGTTCCCTTAAAGGGCCTGGCGATCACCCGACCGACCGCATGCGGACCGTTTAAAATACTTCTGGCGATCCGGCAGTATTCATAAAGATCTTCCAGAGGGGTAATGTCTTCGTGGGCGGCAATCTGAAATACCGAATCAGCCGAGGTATAGACAATCGGCCGGCCGGTTTTTAGATGATTTTCGCCGAGCTCTTCTATAATTTTCGTGCCGGATCTCGGATAGTTCCCCAGAGTCTTTGTGCCGATCTTTTCTTCAAATGCTTCCATGATGTGCGCCGGAAACCCATTCGGATAGGTCGCAAAAGCAGAATCCAGCACAAGGCCGGCGATCTCCCAATGACCCGTTGTCGTATCCTTGCCGGGCGATTGTTCGCCCATCTTTCCGTAACAGCCGATGATTTCTTGTGTTTTACAGCCGACCGCAGCGATTTTTCCCAGGCCCAAAGCACAAAGGTTGGGGATGTCCAGTTTGCCGGTTTGCTGGTAAATATGGAGCAGAGTATCGGTCCGGGCATCATTAAAGCGCTCCGCATCCGGGAGATGGCCCACACCGACACTGTCCAGGACAATCAGGATGACGCGCTTGATCATCGCTAATTAAGATCCTTTCTTGATGGTTTCAGGTTTCAGCGTTCAGGTGTCAGATCTTCAGAGGACAGATGACAGATGACAGAGGTCAGATTAGTCGTCTTGGCTCTTTGAGCTACGGTGCGGCAGCTATCGCCTTCGTCCTCGTACTCGTCCTCGTGCTCGTCCCTTATAAAATTCTGATTCACGAGGACGAGCACGAGAACGAGTACGAAAAGAATCAGATTAGATCGCATGCACCCGCCCTGCGCCCTCAACCTGAAACCCTATACCATGTAGCTCGTATGAAACTACAAAGTTTCTTTTTCGATCAAACTGGCCGCTTTCTAGGCCAGCGGCTGGGCTGGCACCTGACACCCGACACCTGAAACCCAATTATTCCTGATACCTAAAAGCAGTTATTGGGCGATAGATGCATTTTTAAGATAGGTTCTGGTATCATAATGCAATTTACTACTCCTACGCAAGACATGTGTCTAAAAACCCCCAAAAGTTGATTGCATTATTTTAAATCTATGAATATAATAGGCCGAATTTTTCTGACCTCTACCGGCTATTCCGGGTTACACGCAAACTTCTTTGTTAACAGCATTTAGCGTCCGTTTTGTGAACGTTTTCTGCGCTCAAGGCATCCGTGCTTTTCGAATCGTATGCTTTCGGAGCGTCCTTATATAATGCCCTATGGGCACCCACCCAAGAGAAAGGAGGAGATTCGATGCAAAAAATCAAAGCAAAATTTAGTTTGATCGTAATGGTTCTCGTTGCTGTGGGTCTGATGGCCGGTTGTGCGTATACCACGAAGGATCTGAATGAGCAGTCCGTTCTGGCTATCACTTGGGTTCAGACGTCGGCTGAATTTCGTGCCTTAAGCTATCAGTCTTATAATCTGGCCCGGATGAATCTCGATACTTTTCTGGCCTCCTATTCGGGATCCAAACCCGTGGCCATTAGTGTCGATATCGATGAAACCGTGTTTGACAACTCGGCCTATCAGGCCTGGTTAATTGGCAAGGATTTTGGATATTCTTCCAAGACCTGGGGCCCCTGGGTAGCGGCAGGTAAGGCCAAGCCAATGCCCGGGGCGGTTGAGTTTTTAAATTACGCCAAGAACAAAGGCGTTGAAATTTTTTATATCAGCAATATCAAAATGGCCTTTTACGAAGGTACCGAAAAGAGACTGAAGGAACTGGGCATCCCCTTCGCGGACAAAAAGCACCTTTTGCTGAAAACCAAAACCAGCGACAAGCAACCGCGCCGGGATATGGTGACAAAGAACTATGAGATTGCTCTTCTGCTGGGGGATAACCTCAATGATTTTCTCAGCGTGTTTCGCAAAAAACCAATTGACGGCCGCTTTGCCGAAACAGATAAAATCAAGGGTATGTGGGGCAAGAAGTTTATTGTGTTTCCAAATCCAATGTATGGCGATTGGGAGGGGACTGTATATAAAGGCAACTGGGGTGCCAAACCAGCCGAAAAAGACCAGATGCGAAAAGACAGCATCGAGGGCTGGGATTACAAACCGTGATGTTTCACAGGGAGACCCGGTAGAGCTTCAATTTCTGAAGCACAACCTGGCAGCGAGGTAATAAAAAGAACAAAGGCCGCGTTCTATGAGCGCGGCCTTTTTGAATTCCAGGTTTTACTCCTTAAGATACTTGCCCACCAGCAGTTCAAGCTTTTTGAGGGTTTGCGGTGGTATGGCGCCGGCTTCGGTCATCATCGCGTTTTTTAAGGCCCGCGCACATATACATTGGCGCTTATCTGAAATTTTTGGAACGACAACCGCAATTATCTTCTTGGCCAGGGATATGTTTTTTTTCAGGTTCTGAACCACTGTTTCCACGGTCACCTCCGCTTCCTCCGCATGCCAGCAGTCATAATCGGTAACCAGGGCCAGGGCCGCATAGCAGATTTCAGCCTCACGGGCCAGCTTGGCTTCTTGAAGACTGGTCATACCGATAATGTCCATCCCCCAATGACGGTATACATTCGATTCTGCCCGGGTGGAAAAGGCCGGACCTTCGATGCACAGCAAGGTTCCGCCTTTGTGGATCGAAGCGCCGACTTGCACCGCCTCCTCATAAATCAGCGTTGCCAGGTCCGCACACATCGGATCGCCAAAGGCAATATGGGCTACCAGCCCGTTGCCGAAAAAGGTGCTGACGCGCTCTTTGGTGCGATCATAGAGTTGATCGGGAATAACGATATCCAGGGGACGAATGTCCTCTTTTAAACTTCCAACTGCCGTAACGGAGATCAGATGCTCGACGCCCAGCTTTTTAAACCCGTAAATATTGGCCCGGAAGTTAAGCTCGGAAGGGCCCAGGCGATGACCCCTGCCGTGCCTGGCAAGAAAGGCCACCCGGATACCTGCCAGGGTTCCCAGAACATAGGCATCCGATGGAGCCCCAAAGGGTGTCTCCAAAGAGACATCCTCAACATCGGTCAATTCTTGCATCTCGTATAATCCGCTGCCGCCGATAATGCCGATTCTGATATTCTTATTCATCATTGTGCTCGAAGGCCTGTTTTTTGTATTTCAACCGTGACAAATTAACCACCCCACCGCAAGCGGTCGGGGTATTGAAAAAACTTCAACAAGACGATGATTATTGAATTTTGCAAGAATGTCAATGGCGGGATTGAATTGACGAAAGGGGTCGTATCAAACTGCGCATGCTTATCGGGAATACGACTCACGGGGCCCGTTTCAAACAGATTGCTCGCAAATTAGCTGGTAATCATGGCGTAACACCATAACAAGAATAATCCAGATGACGCAGATACTGACGGTAAACCAGCTGAGCTGAGGCAAGCTTATCGTAAATGGCAACCACTGGGTAAACAGCAAAATCAAGACCGATCCGGCGACCTTAAACAATCGATATCCGAACATGTCAATCCAGGCCTTGGCCTGGTATATTAAAACAGAATCAACGGGTACGTACAGCAGTTCTTTGGATGCGCGGCTGATAGAATACGACATTGCGCGATCGCTGGTTTTGGCCGCGCCGGCGAAAAATAATGTGGATTGAAAGAAGAAACACCACGAAAAAATCCAGATCATCAGCGGTTGCACCAGCAGCCCGGCAATCGCTCCCAAATAGCGATGGACAAGCGGGGTCATGCCCATATTCACCGCAATGGACACCGCGCTCAGTACGGCGAAAAACAACGATAAAAATGCGGTGCGGGCTTCACGCTCCGGATAGGACGCTTCAACGCTGTTTAAAAATTGATATTCAATTAAGGGTGATGCCAGCTGCGCCAGCAGCAAAATGGCGGCAATGAGGAGCAAATATCGGCTATGACGCAGGATACGCCATCCTCCGCTGCTCGGCTCAATAACTCGAACAACCTGGTCGACTTCACAAAAAATTCCGGCTCTCCCCATGACCCACGTCAGGATGAAGGTAATCGCGATAATTGCTGCTGCGGTTAACAGCAAATCCGGCGTTTGCAAAGGGGTGTGTTTAATAAACATCGCCGACACCCAGCCGCCGGTCACGCCGCCAACCAATCCGCCGGTGCCCACAAAACCATACCAGGATTTGCCCTCCTGGGTGGTATAGATCGAATTCGTAAGACTCCAGAATTGTTCAATCAGAACAACCCCCACGATATCAACAAAGACGTATAAACCGGCTGCGGCAAGGGGTCCTGGATAATTTAATAATATGCGAAAAACAACGAGTAATGCGCTTACCACCAGGCAGGTGCCCAGCACGACATTGATTCGGCTGTGGCGTTCGACAAGGCGATGATAAAACGTAATAAAGACGCCCATGGTTAACGCTGTGGCTATCCAAATATAAGGCAGCTGCTGGGCGCCTAAAGATTCAATAAAGAGCGACCGACTCGCCGGTTTGAGCTGATATAAGGCCATGATGATAAGAAAAAAATTGACAAATAGAAATAAAGCCCTGAATCCAAGCTTACGAAGGGCAATATATCTGGCCTTACATTCCGCAATGAGGTCAATATTTGAAATTTGCACTTGCAATTCCTGTGAAATTAGTAATAATAATGATTATGAATAAGGCCAACGGTTTATTCTGCCTTTTTATTATCCTCCTGGTATTATCCATCCCGCTAAGCGCTCAACAGCGAACTCGGTCACTGGGCGAGTCTTGCGATCCGAGATTGCAAAAGGCCCTGGTAATGTCTCTGGGTTCTATCCATCTTAAAAATGCGACCCAGCGCAAACAGCTCAGCGTTGTCATCGTCGATATTACCGATACGGCCTCGCCCAGGATGGCTTACGTTAATCCGAATGAGATGATGTATGCCGCCAGTTTGCCAAAAATCGCCATCCTTCTGGGTGCCTTTGAAAAAATCGCCGAAGGCGATATGGTCCTCAATGACGAAACTCTTGAAAAACTTAAACTCATGATCCGCCATTCCTCTAACAAGGCCGCAACTGAGATCCTGCATCGCGTCGGAAAGGAGTATCTGGCCGAGCTATTGCAATCGCCCCGCTACCGACTGTATGACCCGCAAAAAAACGGCGGTCTGTGGGTCGGTAAAGACTATGGCAAAGCGCCGGCCTGGAAACGCGATCCCCTTCACAATCTTTCCCACGGCGCCACTGCCCTGCAGGTGGCCCGCTTTTATTACCTGCTGGAAACCGGCCAACTGGTTTCCCCCGAACTCAGCAAGCTGATGAAGTCGATCCTGGCCGATCCGGCCCATGACCACAAGTTTGTCAAAGGGCTTAAAGAGATTCAGCCGGATTCAGAGATTTATCGAAAATCCGGTACCTGGGGCCCCTACCATTCAGACAGTGCCATTATCGAGCATCATGGCCGCCGCTATATTGCCGTGGCACTGGCCAAAAGCGCCCAAGGTGAACGCTGGCTCCAGAAACTGATTGTGGCCCTCGACGACATCATTTGTCCGATTGACATACATTCCCGTTCAGCAACAAACTAATCTGTTAGTTCCGTAAAGCTCCTGCCGTATCAAAATTGTATTAAGCCTCACGCAAAGACGCTAAGATTATTAAAATTGAACAGCTAAATTTTTTGCTTTGCGGTCTTTGCGGCTTTGCGTGCGAAACTAATAGCCGCAGTCTACCGTACGGCTATGAGCGTTTCTTTCTGGAATTTCAATTTGCCTTATTTCTGAGATGATGCGCTTCCAGCATGCGGTGCAGACGTGTTGCCAGGGTCTGGTGCACGACCGCCGAGTTTTTCCGCAACACATTCGACATCACCACCACCATATAATACAGCTGGCGATCGGCAGCCGGCGATTCGACAATCGCCACCGAGTTCAGCATGTTTTTCACGTTGCCGTGATATTTGCGGCACTTAAAATCCGGTTCGGGTTTGCATTTGTACAAAGACCCGGATTTAAAATAGACTGCCGCGGTGGTCAGGGCCGGCGAGGATGCATAACGGATGCGCCGCTGGGTCATGTAGAGCAGCCGTTTAATTTCGCGGCTGGAGAACGCATCCACCAGCTTGCCCTGCTCCAGCTTTATCAACCAGCGCAGCAGTTCTCGCGGGGTGGCATAACTGGTGGTGCCCGTCACCAGCCGCTTGCCTTTCCAGGTAAAAAAGGAGCCCTGGCGCAGCTGCTCTATATCCAGGCCGTTGCGGGTCACCGGATCCTGCAGCGCCCGTGCCAGCAAGGCCGACAATTCTTTTCGCGACGTGGATTTAAAAAATTGCTGCGCCGGCCCAATGCTAACCGGATAGGCCTGTTCGAAATAAACCAACAGCATAAGTTCCCGGATGACCATGCTGGCCGCGGCGTTGGAGCTTGCTGAAAGCATCCAGTCCAGAAAAGTCCACAAACTGGCCTGATCGCCAATCTGAATTTTACGATAGCGTACGCGCGGCTGCCCGGGCTCCCAGAAGGGAACCACGTGATGATCCGAGGCGATAAATTCATCGGCCGTCACCATTGTATTTCGCAAAACATTTAAGCGCGCAGTTATGTCATCCGGATAAACGTCGGCCAGGGCTTGAAACAGACCGAGTGCAATTACAATTTTACCGATACTTCCGGGATTGGCTCTATCGGAGGCTTGATGAGCGGCATAGCGGGGCTGTTCCAGGCTTGTCAAATCCAAAACCGCCACCGCATATCGATCCGCCTCTTCGCCAAGCAGCCCTTCCAGCCTGGCAACAAGCTGGGGATCTGCCGCAGGAATATCAAAGCCGCTGCGATCCAGCAGGCGCAGATCCACCTGGCTGGAAGCCAGCAGGGCTCCGGGAGGCTGTTTGGGGGCTCGCACCTTGCCTTGCATGGCCAGGCGGTAAGCTTCCACACGTGCAATGCCGGTATAGGCGTATCCGTCGAGCGGATATGACCAGCTGACGGATGCAACCAGAAAAACCAAAATGAAAACACCACAGCCAATAAGATGTTTCATTGTCGCACCTCTGCCGGGATGTCGTTCAAGTTAACGACGTTATGGTGGTTTTGGATTAAGCGATTATCAAGGCCGTTTAACAGAAGATTTTTGCGCGCCTTGACACTTTCCAGAAAAGGGCGGATTTGAAAGAGCATCAATCGATTTTGGTAAAAACCAAACTCGATATCCGCCGGTACCGATCGCCCCTGGCTTTCCCGCAAACTCGGAAACCGCCTGGGTGCCTTACTGGCAAATTCCATTAAAAGTTTAATTTCAGTCTCGTCTAAAACCGCCTCCGAGCCGCTGGCCCTGACTTTGGCTATTCCGCCCTCGCGCAGTAACACCCGCTTATAGGGCTCGGTTGCATGCGCCATCAAACGCACGTTTCCATTTTGGATGTTTATCCTGAGTTCCTCTGCGGTCTGGCCGGAAACGACCCCGCCCACTCCCTCGCTGACCGCAATTGTCAGCCAGCCGGGTTGTCCGCTGTCAATGTCGGCGGTCACCAGAACGCCGGACTTTTCAGCCGGTACGCTTTTCATCAGCAACACCGATGCATAGACATGTTCCGGAGCTTGCATATAAGCCTGACGCCATCGAAAGGCGCGCTCGCTAAACGGTGAGGCCCACACGCGGGCAATGGCGGTCATCACATTTTCAAAACCGACCACATGCGGTACCGTCAAATTGAGCCCGGCGCCGGTAAATCCCGGCAGATCCTCCACATTCGTATCACTGCGAACAAAGACACCATAAGTTCCATCCGTGCCGAATGTTTTTTGCATGGCCAGGCGCAGGCGATTCCGAAATTCCGCTCCCGGATCCGCATTTACAATCCAGGCATGCATCTGCTTTAAAAAACGCTGCGTAATTTGATCCTGTCTGCGGGTGTCCCCTTCCAGCCGACGGATGATTTTGTATTGATCCTGCATCCATCGATAAACGGTCGGCCCGCCCGGTTCGATGGGCTGCTCCAGCAATGCACGGAAATAACCGAAAGGAATAACCACACCGTCGGCGACGGCTTCCGGAAAGAATCGTTTGAGTTCACCCAGATTGGCTGCTTTGGGCCCGCAAATCTTTCCCGAATCGGAAGCCCGCAAATGATCGAGCGCTATAAAACGACGCGTGTCTAAATCCAATTTTTTCATATCCGGCCGAATAAGAACATCCTGCACGCCCGACTCTTTCTCAAAAATCGGATTCCATTGCGGACCGTCGGCTGCCAGCTGAACAACGCCGCGGGGGCTGACCGCCATCACCACCTGCTGCCCCTGCATGGTCTTGAGACGCGGCAGCCATTTTTTGCCGACCGCCACATTGGGGATACCCAGATTCCGCGCCAGCAGCTGAACATGTGATAAAATGTTGCCCTCTCCGGTTGTCAGGATGCCGGCCACCGGAGGAAGGTCCTCGGTTGTCGCCGGGAGGACATAAATCCCGGAGGGATCAAATTTTTGAGCGCTTTGACCGGGTTTGAGAATCTGAAGGGTTCCGCGTGCCAGCCCGGCATTTAATCCTCTTAAGCCTAAATCCGCCGGATGACCGAAAAGAAAGTTACGAAGGCCGAGTTGTCTATTGGCATCCGCAATCAGACTTTCGAGCACCGCCGTATAGGACAATAACAAACTGCCGCGCAATCGATCATGAATATAGCGGTGTGCTAATGGCTCGATGAAGTCAAACTGCGCCACTGCCTCACCAAAGTAAAACCGCAAGGTGCGATCGGCCCATTCAGGGATCCGGGCGCTATACTCTAATTCAGCTTTGTACTGGATGAGTTGGGGCGGGGTTTCCAGCAAAACAGAAAGATTTTGCTGCAACGTGCGGCGCTGGCGCTTTGAAATGAGTCCGATACCGTAAAGGCCATCGGCATAAGTGATCAGCCAGGCGAGGCGCTTGCCACGGTTCGTCTCAGGCAGTTGCTCCAGCATGACATTTCCGATGCGAAACAATTCACTTTCCAGCACAAGGCTGCTATCCAAAACAGCCAGCATCCGGGCAGCATCGCCGGCACGGGCAATACCATCGCGTAAAGCGGCCAGCAAGCGACTGGCAGCTAAAAAACGTACACCGGCATCACTTTGATCCGACAATTTAGCGCTGTATTGGCGCAGGTTTTCTGCCAGTTGAGGATTCTTGATTTGCTTGGCAAGTGAACGCAACTCGGCCGTGATATCCCGGGACCGGAAAACCCTTTCAATGATTTCTGCGAGATGTTCATAGTCCCCGGCAAGCTCCGGTTTCCCTCCTGCGATCCCGAAGTCTCGTACCCGCTGTGCGTCGGCAGCTTCCGGTTTAACGTGCAGTTTGATCCGAAGCGTTTCAAAGTTTTGATCATTTTCGGCCAGGCTCCTGGAAAGCTGACGCATTTCGGTAATCGGCGCGCCTGTGTGTCCATGGGGGATAAAGCGCACCGCTTCCCGCATTAAAATAAACCGGTTTTCCTGCCAGCCGGGTTCCGCAAGCAGTTCCAGCAAAAGCGCTCTTCCGGAATTCGTCTCATCTTCAGCCTGCAGGGCGCCGCGGTAATAACGCGCCCGCCGATAAATCCAGCCATTGTCGGCTTCAATCAGGAATTGCTCCAGCAGCATCTGTTTCAGGATGGTTTCATGCCGGGGGTTGTGTTTAAATTCCGCAGCACGAATATCGGCAAGGATATTGGCAATATAATATTCATTGGCCCGCAGGGTCCGGACCCGCTGCGTCCATTCGCCGTGCTGCACCCCGCCGCCATGTTCCTTGCATGCGTATTCTTGCGGAAGCTGGACAGTGCCGTCATTGCAAAACCAGCGGATATGCTTAAAGGGACCTCGTGCAGAGCGCTTCATCGCCTTCACCCAGCTGCGCAAGGTTTCTGCGTCGCGTGGAATATCCTGTGCTGCCATAGGATCGGCGATTAACAGCAAAGAGATCAAAATAAGTGCGCAGCGCTGCATGTGCTTTAAATCCCCCATTGTCCATTATATCAGGTGCGGTTATCGAATAAGAGGCTGTTTAACCAGCGAAATTCTTCCATCAGAGGGCTTGGCTTTTTCATATTATAGGCATGATTTTGAATTTGGCTACCGAATTAAAGCGGTCCGAAATTCCTTTTAGCTCCATCCGCATATAACGATATCTTAATCCAAAAACAGTCGTTCAATCTTTGCCTTCCTTACAAAGAGAAGTAATCAAGCGCAACCGACAGCGACATTTTTAAATTTTAGCGCTTTCAAATATTGCTTGATCGGCACCGGGTTCGATTGTATGAAACACATAGCAATGGATATCCAGTGATTTGCAGCGAGTTAAACTAACGGCAGATGCCTTGACCAAAGCCGGCATCGCTGTGGTGTGCGCCACCGAGCTTCATAACGCAGCTTAAAACATGTCAATTTCAGAAATCCTATCCCTGCCCGTCGTGGCATTTCTGGCCTTTTTTTTAAAAGGTATTGTCGGCATCGGAGTCGGCACTGTGGCAATACCGCTTTTATCACTCATCATAGGTGCCAAACAGGTTGTTGTTTTATCATCCATTGTGAATGTGATCGGCAGCCTTGTGATGTATAGAATCGACCCTCAGCCGGCCAGCCGCCGATACTGGTGGCCCATTGCCGCGTTGATGATTGTCGGTGCCGTATTCGGTGGGATTGCACTAAAACTTACGCCGCTAAAGAGTTTTGAAAAGATTTTGGGATTGGCGATTTTAGCCGCCGGCATTTGGTTTATCATCTGGCGGGGCAAACAGAAACCCGATTCATTTCTGGAGCGCATACCTGAAAAGGGGCGCTTTAAAGATTATGTGATCGGGCTGTTAGGCGGTTTAACGGGCGGGTTTGTGGGAATTAATTCTCCTATTTTTGTCCTTTATTTTGGCAGTTATCTGTCCAAGGGTCCCATGCGCCGATTGATGGTCCTTATTCTGATGCCTTTCCACGTTGCCCAGGTAATTATATATTACACATTAGGTTTGATGGACCCTCAGATTCTAATTTATGCCTTGATCGCTCTGCCCGGCTTGTTGTTGGGAATTTATTTTGGCAACCGAACGTTTTTGCGGATCTCGGAAAAAATTTTCGGCAGCATTCTGGGGGCTGTCCTCATTTTGCTGTCCTGGGGTCTGATTCTCTAATATTTATTCCCACCGTTAATTTGACATAAATCAAGGTTTTTTAACCTCTCCTGCCCTATCTTTTTCTGAAGTTCAGCAATAAATTATTTTTATCAACGTAAAAAATTAAACCGATAATGACTCAAACCTATCGTAAAATTGTCCAGTACCTTTTTTTGGCGGTAACCGTGTTAATCGGCGTGCAATTTAGTATTTTTGTCAGCCAGCTGGAAAAAGGTATTCTACCCACAATGACCCGACCTCCGGGAATCGAGGCATTTTTGCCGATCAGTTCTCTGATCAGCTTTAAATACTGGCTGGTTAGCGGCATTTTTAACCCCATCCATCCTTCCGGTTTAATCATTTTTTTGGTCATATTAT
>Ga0255055_10002812_pt1 | contig 12004 bp, 10 predicted proteins | sample JV7_2_27_MG_FD_188633 | JGI IMG/M metagenome (GOLD analysis project Ga0255055, IMG submission 188633) | Seawater microbial communities from Jervis Inlet, British Columbia, Canada - JV7_2_27 | ecosystem: Environmental > Aquatic > Marine > Inlet | place: Canada: British Columbia | collected... | reverse complement strand
CAAAACGCCAAGGCAGAGCCATTTCTGACTCTGCCTCCTGAGTCTCTGAATCTTTTATATCGACCGGCGGAGCATTCAAATTGCAATCTGCCACCATCAGCCTAATTTAGTCTTTGGGCGGCATCATAAAATGGCGGAGCGTGCCGCGAGATAGGGCTGCAGTGAGATCGCAGTCCAATTGGCCGCGCTCTTTCGGAATTCGATGATACTGTTCAATATTTCTTCACTGAGTTTGTCCTTTGATGCGTGCTCCCTAACCACCTTCTCAGACAGAGGTGCCAGTTCTTTGAGCAAATCGTCGGGAAATTGCCTGAGCTGGACGCCGTGCTCGCCGGTGAGCTTTGCAAGAGCAGCGCTGTTGCGAGCGACACGATCGCAGAGAATGCGGCTGTTAATCGCCGCCGCCGCCGCCGTGATGACTGCTTTAACTTTGGAAGACTGCGCATCCCACTTGGCTTTGTTGATGAACAGATCAAAGGCTCCTGATGGCTCGTGCCAGGCAGGATAGTAGTAGTATTTCGCGATTTTGTGGAAACCGAGGTATATATCGGGGAATGGTCCGGCGAGTTCGGCGGCCTCGATTGTGCCGTCTTTCAGCGCCGGTACGATCTTGCTAAATGGTAAGGAAACCACTTCTGCGCCGGCGGCTTTCAGGGTCTCACCTCCGAAGCCACCGAACCGAATCTTAAGGCCCTTAAAGTCGCTAATCGAATTGATCTCTTTATTAAACCAACCACCCATCTGGCAACTGGTATTGCCGAACGGGAAAAACTTACAGCCGGCTTCGGCGTAAACTTTATCAGCAAGCTCCTGTCCGCCACCGAACTCAAACCATGTGTTTTGCTCCTGTGCCGTCAGCCCGAAGGGGGTATTATGGAGGTATGCCATGGGTGGAACTTTCCTTGCCCAAAAATTTGGAGCACCCGTCCCCATCTCCACCGTTCCGTCACCGACTGCCTCTATTGTTTTAGGGAATGGGACGATCTTTCCGGGGCCGTAGAATTTGATGGTTATGAGTCCTTCCGTCCCCTCGGAAACCATCTTCGCGAACAACTCCATATGAGCATTAGGTTTCTGTGACCATGCGTTAATCACTCGCCATTCCTCTTTGCTCTGGGAAAAGGCCTTGCGCGGGAATATGGATGTTAGGGCTGCGGTAGTCGCCACGCCTCCTAAAGCCACAGTACGAAGAAACTTCCGTCGTTGCATTCTTTCATCCTCTTTCATGTCATCCTCCTCTCAGCAAGATAATTGGCTTAAAATAAAGTGCAAATATTCAAAAATAGGCTGCATAGGTTGCTGGAAAATTTGTATAGCTCCCGACAAGGCAAGAAAACTCCTATCAGGAGCAAGGTATGCACATTCTGAGGGGGTTCTCCATTTCTCTTTAACCCGATATTTGGATCAAAATTTAAGGGAAACCAAGCGTCTATTTCAGCGGAAAAGGCAAATTAGTGTTAGAGAGGTCGCTCAATGGACGAATTCGAATAGTAATGAGAATCGATAATAAAAATGAATTTGAGGTGTCAGATTTAATTTCAGGAGGAACTCAACTGGCTATTAATATTTGAAACAGGCCTTTGTTGTCAAGCGTTAAGTCAGGTGGTGATATATTGAGAATACCTGAAAAATACCTAAAGTGCAGATATGCCAATATATCACAACATTTTTATGGCTTCAAAAAACTTTGATTAGTTGGATATGTGGAATCGAGGAAACGATACAAATTCTAGGTTTTGATGACGCCTTATCCTACTTACAAAATTCAATTTATTAAAAAAAGGGGAGCTCAAACCGATCAGAATAGTGTTTCTTTATTTTTTTATGCATTTTTAGAATTTGACCCTGCGGATGGGTATGTCCAACTTCGCTGTTTGTAACTATTAATATTGCATTTTTAGTTTTAAGGTCAGCTATCACATGGGCATTAAACGATAATCCTCTCCCACCATGAAAGATTAAATTATAACCTTCATCAGTTATATATGTGAACCATCCCAATGCATAGTTTACAAATTTCATAACTTTCTGGTCAAATTCTTTCGTATCTGGTGGCGTATGTAATCTCTTTAAAGTATCTGCTTTAAGAAATTTATGGTTCTCTACCGGATAGGTGTCCAAATGGACGAGGATGAATTTCGCCCAGTCTTTTATCGATAAGTGCAAATAGCCAGTAGGTGCCAAAAAATTAGGATAATCCGATTTGTATACGATAAAAGAACTGGATAGATCCCAAACATGACCCCAAGGGTGTGATAAAGCCCCTAAGTCAGCTGGGATCCCGTATCCAGCGGTTTTTATATCCAATGGTTGAAATATTTTTTCAGCTCTAAGACTTTCATAGGTTTGACCTGAAATTTTCTCCAGAATAGCACCAACTAACAAATAACCGCTGTTGGAATAGTATATGACCTGTCCTGGAGGTTTGATTAAAGGGCTTTGTAAAGTTTTTTCCAAATACTGCAATCTGAGAATTTCCGGTGAAGAACCACGCCTCTTATCAAATTCATAGTCAATAAGCCATGATGCTTTACCCTCTTTTAAGTTTTTTGGCAGACCAGCTCGGTGTGACAATAATTGTTCTACAGTTATATTTTCATATTCTGGAAGCATATTCAAATCAGGGAAAGCATCCCTTATTGTGGTTTGCCAACTCAAACGCCCTTCTTCCACTAAAATTGCAGCCGTAGTGGCTGTAAATGCTTTCGCACATGAGCCGATCAGAAATTTATCATTTACTGTCAACCAATTTTTAGTGCCTGTTTCTCGAACACCCACAGCAGCAGCGGAATGAAGTTTACCATCAACTATGATCGCGGCTGCCAATCCGGGTAGTCTTTCTTCAAGCCTGATAGAATTAAGCAATTCTGCAAGATCAGTATCACCAGATTCCTGTGTGACGGGCGCAGGAATAGCATCATAAGGTGGTGACTTTTCGCATGCCAATAAAAATCCAACACACACAATTCCTAATAGAGTCAGGGCTAATCGTTTTTTAATATTCATATCAATAAAGAGATTTATTATAGTATTCCAGCCTATAGCAAAATTGCAGATACATTGAGAAACTACCAACTATCAAGCTTTTTCAAAATATTGCAGATACCAAATGGATATATGCAACTTATCGCATCTTCAGTTTTAGTGTCAAATCAGGGTCCCGGAAAATGGGGCTTTGAAGCAATAAAAAGGGCGAATCCATAGGCTCGGATTCACCCCTCTGAGCTGTGATTTAAATCGAATATCCAAACAATTTTCGGAACTGATATCTACCGTTTTGTATACAGTATCTGTAGTTTTTAGAGGTCAAATTTTATACAGATACTATAAGGGATATCTGCAATTTTGGCTCATTTGCAATTAATTGGAGCAACATGCAATTTGAGAAATGACCTTGCTAATTTCAGCCATGGAAATTGGTCAGCAGGGATCATGGTGTCTACCCGGGCTTACATTACGTCGCTCAAAAAAATGCAGCCGTATTGCCATCCGAAGATGTGGTTGAGGCGGTGACAGCATTTATGGAAAAAGGAAAGCCGGTGTTTAAAGGCAAGTAATCATATGAGCGCTGGGCTTGAGGATCATCCCACCTTTGCGGGATTCGAGGAGCGCTTCGCTCAAGGTTTGAGGCAAAATAGGATCAGTGCTGCTCATTTGTTTTAGTTTCAGCTATTTTTGCCTCCAACCTCTAACAGTAATATTATTGCTTTGAAATTTCGATTAATTAATACCGCCCGCTTGGGACTTAAACAGTAGACTTTAACGTTGCCAATTCCAGTTGATCGCCGGCATCCTCTGCCCGGTCGGATACCTCGACAATGGCGTCCAGACAGTTCTTCAAATGGTGTTTATGGGCGAAATCCAGAGAGGTAGACGTAAAAATTGCCTTGGTGAGATCCCACTCCAGTTTGTCCACCCGTGATTCCTGCAGACCAATTTCCTTGGTATGCTCGCGAACTACCTCAATTTTACATTCCCCTTTGAAATAGCACAAAACCGCCAGCGTTAGAGGATCAATAATACTTAAAGATTCCTTTGCGACAGCAAGAAAATGGGGTTTCATTTCTTCGGGAATCGTAGGACGCTGGTTTAAAAAGAAATCGGAACATGCCTCTCCGGCATTTCCCACTTTGTCAATGCTTTCAATCAGTTTATAGATACCCCCTCGAAGCAGCGGCAAATAAGCACCGGAATAGAGTTTATCCCGGATTCCGTATCGAATGATATCCGCCTCGGACTCGGCGCTGCGAGCTTTGCGGGCCCAAATTTTTGCCTCGCTGATGTTGTCTCCCAGATAAAATTCGACTGCCTTGATACCATCTTTTAAGCATTCCTCCACCATATCCAGATGCTTCATGATGAGCTCAACGACCTCTTTTTCTTTTTTAAACAAAAACATAAATACTCCTTTAAATTTGAGACAAATGGCTTCGTAAAAAAGTTTAAGCAGCCTCTAACACGATGTCCAGTTAATGCAAAGTTATCTTAAATTCAATTTTTTAATTCTCTAATGACCTTAAAATAAGATCGCCTTTTCATCAAACGCCGGTGCCTGAATAGGCAAGATAAAGCCTCATTATCAGGTAGGCAATTAGACCACTTGAAAGTGGCGTGGAAACCCACCCGATAGCGATTTCGATAAGTGTTTTAATACTAACGGTTTCTACTCCTTTTCTGAGGCCCACACCAGTCACCCCGCCTACTATAGCTTGAGAAGTAGATACCGGAACACCCACCTGCGTAAATAAATGTACCGTTACAGCCGCTGAAAATTCTGAAATAAAAGCCGAGAAGCCATCTAGTTGAACTATCTTTTTTCCTACGGTTTCCATGACTTTCCTGCTATATGTTAAAACTCCTGAGGCAATGCTTAAACTTCCGATAAGCGCGGCTTGAAACGGTGTCAGCATGCCCGAACCGACGTAAACGCCTGTTACATTAGCCACATTATTAGCACCTAAAGAGTAAGCGCCGTAACATCCTGCAAAAATCAAAGCAACCTTTATAAACATGCCACGCAGCCGCAGATCTATAAGGACTTTTTGGAATAATTTTCCGAATAGAGGATAAAATATAAATGAAAATATTGATGCACCAATCGGTGTAAGCACCCAACAGATCAAAACCTTGTAAAGACGGGAAAAGTCTGGAAATCCTGAAATCATACCGATCCCCAGTATTGATCCCATAATCGCTTGAGAGGTTGAGATTGGAAGTGAGAAATACGAGAAAGCTGCCACACAAAGCCCGGCAGAAAATGCCGCGATGAAGGCTGCCATGTGGGACAGATTCGACATTTCTCCGACTGTCCCCATACTCTTGTGACCTTCCGAAAGTGCTCCCACAACAACAAAGATAGAAATAAGAATGATGGCTGTTTTGTATTTCACGACATTAGCCGCCACTCCTGTTCCAAAGAGGTTTGCGGAATCATTACTACCGAGACCCCAACCAACGAACACTCCGCCGATAAGTTTCCACATGAACAATAATCTTTCTCAACGACCCTATGATATCTATATCTTTAAAGCATTACATGATTAGATCAGCATAAATTTTATTTATATAAAAATCAAATTAACATCAATCAAAATAATTATTAGTAGATCCAATTTCAAAATGATTTAGCGTCAATCAGTTTCCATAATTTTGAAGCATTAAATGTTCTTTGAAAACATGCATTTGGTCATTGGCAACACAAGCAAATTAGCATATGCTCAAAAATTCATAATTTGGCCATAGTTATCCATCTGACGCTGAAATACACGTTAATTTTCGCTCTTGTTTAGATAAATATACTATTCAAGCAAGCGGAAAAGCTGGATAACCGTAATAACTATGATTCCAAACATGAGATGAGTCATCACTTTGGGGGTTGACCGGAAATATCTGCATTATCGGGGAACCCCATATTGAGACAACCTGCAGAAAACGACAACCCCGAAAACCTGTGATATCCTAAAATATCACAAATTACCCCAAACTAACGATATGTAGATGTAATCACAACTCTGTTAAAAGTACAGATATCATAATTGGCAGTGGTCAGGTCAAGCAAATCTTAAATTTAATTATTCTAAAATCATCTTCGTCCAATAGCAATTTAATTCTAATAAACCCCAGTCTTCCTTTTCGGCTGCGCTTGCCTATCCGGTGGGTATTTAAAAGATAGTTTGACTTGCAAATTGAACTCTGCCATAGGTTTTTTGGGCCATCGGCTGTTAAACTCCTTTCCGGAGACCTCAACCTTGGATAGAGTCCTCACCAAGCTCTCTGTCTTTGAGGGCCGGTGGCCTTTTTCATTTCTTGACATCCCATCTTGCATTGTTACGTCAAGATTGGATCAACCTATTTTACGATCCTCTTTTTTGGGGCGGTTTGTTGCAGTGGGAGACCGCCCCTTTTTTTAATGTTTGACATCTCACAGTGTGGCATTAGTTTCTAAGTATGAGCAGGTGAAGCTTCTGCAGCCTAACAGTGCTTTCATCTGTCTCCTCCTTAACGGGGCGACTGGAAACAGCCGCCCCTTTTGCTATCCCCTGTCACGTGTTTTGATTTAAAGTTTCTGTCTATCCTGTTCCCGTTTTTGATCCTCTTTGCGTTTCTGAATGATAGCCTCTCTTGCAGATTCAAAAATTTTAGTTGCCTGATCAAGCGTGATTCCACCTCTATCGACTTTGGCACACAAGCCGATTCTTAAAGCGTGTAATGCCTGGACTTCCATGTCGTTGGGATCCTTTTCAACAAGTGCGTCCCATTCTTTCCAGCTCTTTTCATCGTGGCAATAGTTTTCAGATTCAGCATATACAGAGCTGCAAAATACAAGAATCAGTGATAGTCCGATAAATACCCTTTTGGTCATTTGTGCGAATCCTCTATTCTTTTTTCTTGCCCTAATTCCAGTTGTGTTGTTATTAAATACCTTACCATTATGCCTGCCCTCAGGTGTTATGGTATCTTTTCACTTACTGAAGAGGGTAATCTTCTCAGCCAATGGCGAAGTTATACTCCACATGGGAAAGGGATCAGCATAGGATTTCCACACCAGTTACTGATTCAAAAAGCTAAACAGCAAGATCTTCGGATTGCCAAGTGCCTCTACGATAAGGAGGATCAGCTTGGTGTAATGTCAGATTTGCTCGAAAGGATGCAAATTTCTTTTTCCAAAGAGAAAAGTTCAATTGATGTTTCTAAATATGATCCAACTATTAAGTATTTTAACTATTTGGAAAAATTTAGGGGTGATATTCTACAAGTTTTTGCGTTAATCAAAGATCCCTCCTTTGGGGAGGAATGCGAGTGGCGTATTATTTCAAAGTATTATGAAAAATATACAGTACCGGAAATAAAGTTTCGGGAAGGGGCCTCTATGTTGGTTCCATATATTGAAATTAAAATAGGAAACAAGAAAAAGGCGGAATGGCTTTTCGAGCGCATAATCATGGGACCTACCCAGCACAACAACTTATCTCACTCGGCCCTTTCAAGTCACCCTACCTGCCGTGGCAGGGTATCTCACGAACCATCATCATCCGCTGCCCATACTTGTATTTCTTTCAGCCAGAAATATTATTCCCCGCTGCCCTAAGGATTCAAGATTTTCAAAAAACCATCCTCCTCATATCTGAGAGTGCCGTCCTGAAGTGCCCCGAAAAACCCCCCGCAAGGTAAGGCTGACGTGCAAGCAGCATACCTATCTATTGATTAACAAGCTAAGCAAGCATTAAAAAATAGTGTGTGTATTGAGACCTGCCTTCCGGCACCGACGCAAAGGCCGATGGGGGGTTGACCGGGGGTCTAAAATGGCGGGTTAAATTTTCCAACTCGAATTTGATAGTTTTTCGAACGGATCATTTTTGAGCTTGATGTATCTCCACCTGTAGAAGCTGAAAAATAGGACAACCGGTTACGATATTATACCAGTTTTTCAAATTCGGCTTTCACCTTATTAATCCCATCAGAAAGGATAGGGCCGATATGAACACAAAGATATTTCTGTAAATAGGTTTAAAATGTGATTTATCTCCTCCAAAAAAAGAGTTCATTTTACGGGCGGGAAAAAAGTTTTATTTGCTCTAATTTCCATTGGGCCTGTTGGGTATAGCGTTGGGTGTCAACTTTTTATCAAAATAAAAAAGGCTTAGAATTTCTTCTAAACCTTTGATTTTATTATTGGTAGCGGGGGCAAGATTCGAACTTGCGACCTTCGGGTTATGAGCCCGACGAGCTACCAGACTGCTCCACCCCGCATCAAATTATCTTATAAAGGCGTTTTTCTTAACTAAATTGGAGACATTAGTCAAGGGCTTTCTTTGACCAAATTTTCGACCTTTTGTTTCAGAAGCGCTCTTTCTTTTTCAGATGGGGATATTTGTTCTGAACGCAAAAGAATCTGCTTGGTCCGGCTGTTTTTTCCGCTTATGATTTCGAGTCGCAAATAACGGGTTTTCAGACATTTTGTCAGAAATTTAATGCACATCTTATTGGCCGCACCCGCCACCGGCGGGGCGGTCACCTTTACTTTGAGCGCATCCCCATGTACGCCGGCGATTTTATTTTTTGAAGATCGGGGCAGAACGAAAACGTTAAACACAATTCCATTCGGATGTTCGCGTATCATTAGCATCGGACCTTTTTCTCACCGCAGCCCCGTGCGCTTCGCCTGCCTGCGACCGGTAACTGCAGACGGGCCTGGCTCCATGAGGATCCACCAAGTATAATGAATAGAAAACTCCCCGATTCCTGAACCATCTAAGATTCCAACCGGTTTCTTTCAATTACGTCTTTGATAAAACTAGGCGGTCGAACAACTTTCCCCTCGCCGTTTAGGCATGCGTGTTTGGTGTAACCCTTAGCGATAAGGGTATGGTCGCTTTCTCTGAATATTTTGTATTCGAATTTAACCGCGCCCTTGATTTGGGTATCTAGTTTGGTCTCAATGACTAAAACATCATCGTATTGCGCTGCGGCACAATATTTACAATGGGCTTCGGCAACCGGAAGAAAAATGCCTCGTTCCTCTACCGACTTGTAATTAAGCCCAAGGGACCTGAAAATCTCGTTGCGTCCAATCTCGAACCACCGGAAGTAATTTCCATAATAGGCCTGCCCCATATTATCCGTGTCACCGTAAATTACGCGGATGGTTGTTTGGTGATCTAACATGCAATATCTCTTTAGCTGATGTTTTTACTTGCGATTGCAAAAATCATTTCCGGGGAACATCAATAATTTTTTCTATGGCGTGCTTTAATTCATCGTAAGTGCGGCTAACCGCGAATTCCGCGTATTCTTCTTTGACATTATCGGGAGGGCAATACAGGATGGCATTCTCTGCCGTTTTCATCATGGTGATGTCGTTGTAGGAATCGCCAATCGCAATGACTTTATAATTGAGATTTGCCAAAGCGGTTGCCACCTTTTGTTTGCCGTCTTCCTGGCGCAGGTTATATCCGGAAATCGATCCATCGGTATCGACCGATAAGGTGTTGCAAAAAAGCGTCGGCTGGCCGAGCTTTTCAAGCAACGGTCCGGCAAACTCTACGTAGGTGTCCGATACGATAATGACTTGAAGCCGGGATCGAAGCCAATCAAGAAAATCCTTGGCGCCCTCAAGCGGCTTCATTTTTGCGATAACCGCCTGGATATCCTGAAGCGCCAGCCCGTGTTGTTTTAAAATGGCCAGTCGTCTCTTCATCAAAACATCATAATCGCTAATATCCCGGGTCGTCAGCCTAAGTTCTTTTATACCTGTAATCTCAGCTACGTTAATCCATATTTCAGGTGTAAAAATGCCTTCCATGTCTGCGCAAACAATATACATGCTTCTCTCTTCCGCCTAATCGAGTTGTTCGTCTTCAATCCGGATCAGGACCGGCTTGTCGCTGACCACATCCAGATTGTAAATTTCCGCTAAAGCTTTTTGAACATCCACTTCCTTTGCCAGGTGACTCATCATAACGACCGGTACCGATCCATCGGTTTTTCTGCCTTTCTGCTGAACGGACTGAATACTGATATCATAATTGCCTAAAACCCCGGATATCTTTGAGAGAACTCCGGGACGGTCGAGAGCGGTAAATCGAAAATAGTAATGCGTCACAATTTCATCCATCGACATAATTTTTATGCTTTGAATATGATTCCTTTGAAATGAAAGGGCGGGAATCCTGCGTGTGGTTTCGGCCATTAGATTGCGGGCGATATCGACCACATCACTGATCACGGCACTGGCGGTCGGCATCATCCCGGCCCCGCGACCATACAGCATGATGTCGCCGACCGCATCACCGGAAATCATGACCGAATTTACCGTGCCGCTGACATTCGAAAGAAGGTTGCCGAAAGGAATCATGGTCGGGTGTACCCGCGCTTCAATTTTGTCGCCATGGTTTTTGCTAATCGCTAATAATTTGATTCTATAACCGAAATGCTCGGCAAATTCGACATCCAGCGGTGTAATCTTCGTGATGCCTTCAATGTACACTTCCGGTAAATTAATCTCCATACCGTAGGCCAGCGCCGTCAAGATGGCAATCTTATGGGCTGTATCGATCCCCTCGACATCCAGGGTGGGATCAGCTTCGGCATAGCCCCTGGTCTGTGCTTCAGTCAGGGCATCGCCGAATGCGCTCCTTTCTTCAGTAATTTTGGTTAAAATATAATTACAGGTACCATTCAAAATGCCGATCATTGATTGGATGCGATTTGCAACCAACGATTCCCGCATGGCTTTGATGATCGGCATGCATCCGCCTACGGCAGCCTCAAAGGCCAGATCTACACCTTTTTCTGCGGCAGCTTTAAAAAGCGCATTTCCCTGACTGGCTAAAAGCGCTTTGTTGGCCGTGATGACTTGCTTGCCGTTTTCGATGGCTTTTAAAATAAGTTCTTTGGCAACTCCTTCTCCGCCGATCATTTCGATGATAACATCGATATTCGGATCATTTACAACCGAGTTTGCATCGGTGGTCAGCACACCTTCATCAAATTGGATGCCTCTATCGGTCTCGATGTCGATATCGGCAACCCATTTGAGATTCAAGGTCGCTCCCAGGCGAGCGCCAATCACCTCGCTGCTGTCAATCAGTAATTTAGCTACGCCGGTGCCCACCGTGCCGCAACCGAGTAAACCCACGTCAATCTGTTTCATTTATACGACTCCTTTATCTGCAACTCGTTTTTTCGGATGTAGCCGTGCCCAAAAATATTGCCGCTGGCTTCTGGCTTCTTGCCACTGGCTTTTTTAGACTTGGAGCAGTCTATCACTTAGTGTTATTTGTTAATTTTGGCGCTGTTTTGATGGATCTATTTTTTTAGTAGCCAGCGACCAGTAGCCAGAAGCCAGCGGCCAGAATTACATGACCTTCCGTATTCCCCTGATGGCCTGACTAATCCGCATGGGATTTTCAATCAACGCAAAGCGAACATATTGATCTCCGTATTCTCCAAAACCCAGGCCCGGTGATACGGCAACCTGGGCCTGTGCTATCAGCATCTTCGAAAATTCCACCGAGCCCATTTGAATGTATCTTTCGGGGATCTTGGCCCACACGAACATGGTACCTTTGGGGCTTTTAATATTCCAGTCGATACGGTTTAATCCACTCACCAGTGCATCCCTTCTTTCTTTGTAGGTGTCGCGGATTTGTTCGACGCAATCATAATCTCCGTTTAATGCAATTATGGATGCAATCTGGATCGGTTGGAAAATCCCATAATCGAGGTAGCTTTTTATGCGGCGTAAAGCCGAAACTATTTGCGGGTTGCCCACGCAAAAGCCCACGCGCCATCCCGGCATGCTGTAGCTTTTTGATAATGAGAAAAACTCAACACCGACGTCTTTAGCGCCTTTGGCCTGAAGAAAACTTGGGGCTTCATACCCATCAAAGACCAGGTCCGCATAGGCGAAGTCATGTATGATCATAATGTTATGCTCTTTGGCATAATCGACAATCTTTTCAAAAAAAGCCAGATCAACAACCTCGGTGGTGGGATTGTGAGG
>Ga0255055_10002809_pt1 | contig 12007 bp, 12 predicted proteins | sample JV7_2_27_MG_FD_188633 | JGI IMG/M metagenome (GOLD analysis project Ga0255055, IMG submission 188633) | Seawater microbial communities from Jervis Inlet, British Columbia, Canada - JV7_2_27 | ecosystem: Environmental > Aquatic > Marine > Inlet | place: Canada: British Columbia | collected... | reverse complement strand
AGCGTTGATCGATTAATAGCACTACCCCGCGATCCTTTTCCGTCCGGATTACGCGACCCGCAGCCTGCAGCACCCGGTTTATGCCCGGGTAAAGATAGGCATACTCAAACCCGGCAATCAGGGTACGGGTAAAGTGTTCCTTGATTAATTCTCTTTCCAGACTGATGCCGGGCAGCCCCACCCCGACGATCACCGCTCCCACCAGACGGTCGCCGACCAGATCGATGCCTTCACCAAAAATTCCGCCCATCACCGCAAAACCGACCAGTGTTTGTGGATTGTCCTCTGAAAAACGCTTTAAAAACGCTTCTCTGTCAGGTTCCGACATGCCTGAGGTTTGCAGAATGGTTTCAATTTGCGGGTTGTGGTTCGTAAATGAATGATAGATTTTGCGCATGTACACGTAGGAAGGAAAATACAGCAGATAATTTCCGGTCTTTTGTTCAACCAGGGCGGAAATGACCTGGGATACCTGGGACACGGTCTGGTCCCGGTGACGATAGTAGGTCGAAATCTGATCGGAGATTAAAAGGCCCAGGTTTTCACCGGGAAAGGGTGACGGCAGAATCAGGTGGCGGGCCGCGGGGTCACAGCCCAGGATTTGTTTAAAATAATCCATCGGTGTCATGGTGGCCGAAAATAATACGGCCGCCTGGCATCTGCCCATCGCTTTTTCGAGATGGGCCGCAGGATCGATACAGAACAGTTTGAGTTTCAGATCCTTGCCGATTTTTTCATAACAACTGGTGTAGCAATCATCATATTGGTCGGCAACCCGGATGAAGCCGGATATGGCAAAATAAAGATCGAGTAAGCTCTCGCGAAAATCGGTTTTAATATTTTGGGAAAGCCAGCGTTCGGTAATGAAAAGAAATCCTCTCAGAAGCGGAATCAGCTCATCCGGCGGGGTTTTTTCCGCCAGCGGATTGCCTGATTCTTCACATTTTTTTCTGGCTTTGACCAGCCAGGCGTTGATGCGTCCCAGGCTTTTGAAAATATGCGGCAGTTCATTTTTTAGCTGCCGCCGGATGTCCAAAACCGGCTGTTTGAAAATCTCGGCCGAAAACATTTCCCGGGAACGATCGACCAAATTATGGGCCTCATCGATTAAAAAGATATAGTCCCCGTTTTCTTCCTGGAAAAACCGGCGTAAATATACGCGGGGATCAAAGACATAATTGTAATCACAGATGATGCAGTCCGCCCAGAGAGAAAGCTCCAGGGAAAACTCAAAGGGGCACACGCGGTACGCCCTGGCCGTCCCGGCAATCTGTTCGCGTGTAAAAGCGTCCCCGGCAAAGATGGCTTTGACAGCGTCGTTGATGCGGTCATAGTGGCCCCGGGCATATTCACACTCTTCCGGATTGCAGGCACTATCGGGGCAAAAACAGATTTTGTCCTTTGCCGTCAGGGTGACCGATTTTAATCTGAGGCCTTGTGCCCGTAATTCATCCAGGGCCTTTTCAGCCACTATCCGTCCGGTGGTCCGGGCGGTAAGATAAAAAATCTTTTGACTCACTCTTTCGGCAAGGGATTTAACTGACGGATAGAGCACAGCGATCGTTTTGCCGATGCCGGTTGCCGCCTCAATGAGCAATTGTCCGTGATCGCGCATCGTCCGGAAGGCTTCAACGGCCATCTGGCGTTGACCGGGTCGGTAGGTCGCAAAAGGAAAGTCCAAATCCTGTATGGATTGATCGCGCCTGCGGGACCAATCGATGATCGTTTCGGCCCATTCCAGGTAACGCGCCACAAGATCGTTAAAAAAAATCTCCAGCTCTGAAATGCCAAACGTGCGTTTGATCTCACGGACTTCACCGGTATCGATCCGGTAATAGGTCAACTGGGTCATAATTTCATCCAGACCCTGCTGGCTCCCATAAAGATAGGCGTATGTTTTGACCTGCCCCCAGTGGAGCGGGTGCTGATTTTTTTCAAAATAATCCGGATTTCGTGTGGTGGTTTTTATTTCCTCGATGATGGTTCGGTCCGGTTCGGCATAAATGCCGTCGATGCGGCCGCCGATAATTAGGCGAAATCGATCCGTTTCAATCTGGTGGGAAATCGAAACCTCGGGCTGATAGGTATCGGGACGTGAATTTTGAATTTTTTGATGCGCCCGGATCCCTTCGACCGGGCGGCTGGAACCCAGGAACTCAAATACCAGGTCCCCTGACCGCAGGACATTTTCGACTAGTTCCCGCACTGCAATTTTCAGTTCGCTTTTCAATTTTTAAAATTTGACACACTCAATTTAGGTTTACCTTTGATGAGAAAATCGGGCGGGCGTGAAGCCCGCCCCTACACAAAACTGTTTGATCGGTCTTGTAGGGGCGGGGACTTCGGCGAGCTCAGTCGAGCCGTTTATCCCCGTCCGCTTAGTGGGCTTATCTGAAGATTGGCGTCAAATCAAGAAGGAATCAGCAGAAAGTCAGGAATGGATATGTTTTATCTTGGAGTGATGCAGTGGAGTGCTGCAGTATTGATAAATAAGCTGAAATAACTGAGAGGTCGGGAAGGCGCGCGGGCGGGCGTAAAGCCCGCCCTTACACAACGCTGTTTAATCGGTCTTGTAAGGGCGGGGTTTATCCCCGCCCGAAAAACTTCCAAAGGAACGATTAACGAGCTTATTCCTTAACCACAAAATGAACCCGTCTGTTCTTTGCGCGGGATTTTTCAGTCCTGCCTTTATCGACGGGGCGTTCTTTGCCGAAACTGACCGCTATGAGCCGCCACCTGTCGATGCCTTCTTTAATTAAAAACGACTTGACGGCACCTGCGCGGCGATCTCCAAAAGCAATGTTGGTTTCCCTGGAACCGCGTTCGTTGGTATGGCCTTCGATCATAGCCGAGACATCCGGGTATTTTCTTAAAAAATCGGCTTTGCGATATAAAATAGTGCGGGCTTGCGGCTGCAGACGATAGCTTCCTTTCTGAAAATAGATATCTTCATACATAAATTGAGTTTTAGCCGCCCGAAACCTACGTTGCTCGGCTTCTTTTCTTTGACGTTCTTTCTTGTTTTTGTTCTCGAGCTCTTTCTTGTACTCTTGCTCGAGACTTGATTTATCCTGGCCGGTTCTTGCCGTGGATTCAGTCTCTGCAACCCCTGTCTTGTTAGCGCAGGCCGATAAGATCACCAGGCTCGGGATCATCAGCAAAAGGATTAAACCCGTTCGTAATGTCTTGTGCATAATTTTCTCCTTGATATGACTGGCAACTTGTCTAAGCGCAGGTCAAACAGCTTTTTGTGGTGGTTTTCTACTCCTAAATTACTTAGATTATAGTATAAAAACGGATGAAAGTAAAATAAATTAATACTCCAATATGCAGTTCTCTGTTTGTACGTTACGGCAAAAGCGTTCTTAAAAAAGTAAAAAAATGTGCAAAAAGAGCTTGACACACCCTTTATTCCTGTTATAGTTCACGCTATGAACCAAATTGCGAATAGAAATTCAATGGACTATACGGTCGAGATTCCGGAATATCAATTGAAACAATTTCAAGAGCTTATACTGAAATTGTTCCAATGCTGCCAGGAGCGCATGCAGTATCAATGCGAGCGCTTCGGGTTACCGGATGCCGAATTCAGGTGTCTGATGCTGTTTGGAGAAGAGCGTTATCTTACGGCCAAAGGGATCGCGCTTAAAATGAATGTGGTTAAAAGCCGCGTATCCAAAATTATTGAAGGATTGCTTAAAAAGAAATTGGTTCAACGCATCAAGGATCCGGAGGACTCCAGGGTCAGTCTGCTCAGCCTGACACCCGAAGGGAATAAAAAACTAAATAATATCAATGAGTTTTCAAATGATGTCCACTATCAGGTGTTGATGCAGATGGCGCCTGACCAGCGCAAGGCGGCTTTGACCAATCTCGACATTCTAAAAGCTTCGATGGAAGCTGTAAAAGAAATGATGGTGTGAATTATTTGTTTTGGCGGGCTCGGCTGGTAGAATTATTCAATAAATTGATAAGCTTAAAGGGAATATATTTTTTGGGATAAACGTTCATAGTATAAACTAAAACTCACAAAAAAATATATAAGTTACTATAATTACATCTAAAAAAAGGTTAATACCCACAACTAAAGGAGGCTAATCATGGATATGCAAAATATCGAAAACCAATTCACAGAGCTCAAGTCTCAGGTGGCGGCTCTGGAGAAAAAAACCGTGGAAGACAAGCTTTCAATGGTGGTGTTCAGCGGAGATCTTGACAAAATTATTGCCGCTTTTGTTATCGCCACCGGTGCCGTCGCCATGGGGATGGATGCGGTCATGTTTTTCACCTTCTGGGGGACCCCGGTTCTCAGAGACACCAAGAAGAGCGTGGGCGGCAAAGACATTTTCGGTAAAATGTTCGGCAGCATGCTGCCCAAAGGGATGGGCCAGGTAAAGCTTTCCAAAATGAACATGGGGGGCATGGGTACGGCCATGATGAAATCTTTGATGAAAAAGAAGAACGTGGCCTCCCTGGAGCAATTTCTGGAAATGGCGGAAGAATTAAACGTGCGCATCTATATCTGCGAAATGACCATGGATCTGATGGGATTTAAAAGAGAAGAAATGATTGATTACAAAAATTTGACATTTTGCGGTGTTGCTAAATTTTTAGAAGAGGCGGCTAACAGCAAAGTTCAGTTATTTATCTAGAACCTATCTCCAAAATGCATCTAACGCCCAATAGCTTCGTTGTGCGCCTCCTTAAAATGCTCACATACTTGCCGTGTATGCTGCGCTTTTTCGTCGGCTCACGCCTTGCTCTTGGACGTGATCTACTATTTTTTAGATAGGTTACAATCTGATTAGGAGGTTAAAATGAGTAATGATATCAAAGTTGATAAGGTATTTGATTTAAAAGGACTGCCATGTCCGATGCCCGTTGTTAAAGTCAGCAAGGGAATCAAAGAAGTTGAGATCGGCCAGATAATAGAAGCCCAATCTACGGATCCGGGCTCGTTAACGGATTTTCCGGCCTGGGCCCGAACCAGCGGCAATGAAATCTTAAAAACTGATCAAGAGGATGATGTTATAAAGTTTTATATCAAACGCAACGCTTAAACCTGTTAACTGGAGGTAACGTTGGATACGCTGTATTACATCATACTGGTGCCGATGGTCTATGTCGCTTTTGCAACGTTTTTTATCGGCACCGCTGTCCGCTTGATAAAAATCTTTCGCGAACCCAGCCATCCGGTCACCCTGCAGATCTATCCTGAGAAAAAACCCAGGTGGCTGTGGGCGCTGCATGACACGCTTTTGTTTCCGACGGTCCGCAAACACAAACCAATACTGTGGCTCTTTTTGATGGCCTTTCACATCTGCATCCTGCTTCTGATTATCGGCCATCTGGAACTTTTCGGTGAAATCGAAACGCTTCAATTCATTCCCCATGAAATATTTCTGGGACAGGGGTTTGTGGGTCTGATCGCGTCCATCGCGCTGCTTTATTTTTTATTTCGCCGTTTTATTTCGCCGGTGCGGGAACTCTCGGTTCCGGAAGATTATTATCTGCTGATTTTGCTGTTTCTGATCGTTCTTTTTGGCAGCCAGATGGATTGGGCCCGCCGATGGTATGCCTATGAGGAATTAACGGTCGAACAGTATCGGGACTACCTTTCGAGTCTATTATACTTTCGACCGGAGTTGCCTGTAGAGGTCACGGACACGGGCCATTCCTTTATGCTGGTGTTGCATATCTTTTTCGCCAACTTGTTTCTGATGTTTTTTCCGTTCAGCCAGAGTATGCATTCGTTTTTATCGCTGCCGATGAATAAGCTCAGACGGGGCTAAGAATGTCAGTAAACAGAAGACAGAGGACAAAAAACAGAAGTCAGCGTAGGGCAGCCCTCCGCGGCTGCCTTTTGATAGCCGGCACAGAGGCCGGCCCTACTGAGACAATATTACATTCCAGAGGCGTCAATGATGGATCAAAAAACACGCGATGATTTGCTCAAGCTTTTTCAAAGCAAATTAAATGAAGCCATGCGATTTTATCTGGAAACCTGCACCCGCTGCGGGGTGTGCACCGAGGCCTGTCATGTGTATGCTTCCATGGGGCAGGTTAAATATATTGCCGCTTATCGAGCCGAGATTGTGCGGCGTCTTTACAAAAAATATTTCAAAGGTCGCGGTAAAGTGTGGCCGTCAGTGGGAGACGCCAAAGAGCTCAGTGAAATGGCTCTGGAAGAGCTTTATGAGGCGGCTTACTCGTGTACCGGATGCCGGCGGTGTATGGTCTATTGTCCGTTTGGCATCGATACCCAGATGCTGATGTCCATTGCCAAATTGCTGCTGGTCGGCGCCGAAACGGAACCCGAAATCCTAACCCTGCTGGCCGATACCTCCGTTGAAAAAGGCAAATCCATCGATTTGTTTAAAGACAGCTTTATGCAGGGCATCAAAAGACTTGAAACGGAAGTGGTTTCAAAATGGAAGTTAGAAGCAGGGGAAACCGCTATTCCGGTGGATGTAGAGGGTGCGGACCTGCTTTATGTCGCTCTGGCCGGAGCGCATTCGATCATTCCGGCGGCTGCCATTTTCAATGCCGCCGGTGAAAGCTGGACTTTGAGTTTTTTTGAGGCCGTTAATTTTGGTGCCTTTGTGGGCGATCCCAGCAAAACCAAATTGATTTTGGACCGGATTGTCAATGAAGCCAAGCGACTCAAGGTTAAAGAGGTCTGTATCTGCGAATGCGGGACGGCTTACCGGGTCATGAAACAGCTTACCGGGGAGCAGCCGTTTAAGGTCAGCTCGATTACCGAAGTGCATGCCCGCTATATCCGGGAAGGACGCTTCAAACTGGATAAAACCAAACTGGAAGGTGCCGTCACCTATCATGACCCCTGCCAGATCGCCCGCAACGGCGGCGTGATGGATGAACCGCGCTATATTCTGAAACATCTAACGGATGATTACCGGGAACTTACCGATGAACCGCGCTACAACTGGTGCTGCGGCGGCGGCGGTGGTCTGGTCGCCATGGGGGAAGACACCCTGGACTTTCGCATGAAATCTGCCAGAGTCAAAGTCGATCAGGTCAACGTAACGGGGGCAAAAACCCTGGCAACCGCCTGCGAGAACTGTCACGCCCAGCTAAGCGATTTAAATAATCACTATAAGATGGGCGTCGAGGTAAAGTTTTTGAGTTCCCTGATTGCCGATGCGTTAGTGCAGGACGCACAGCCCTAAGGCACCCGGTGTCGGACTACAAGGGCGCTTTAGGAACACGCCGTTTAACCATTCGAATCTTTTGGAAAGTCCAGGTCGAATTTTTGAACGAATCAGTCAGGATAAGGTATGTGGTTTTTTAAACCGATACCTTATTCTTGCGGATTTTTTTATTGACAATATATACTACAGCGTGGGATAAAATTATAATACAAAGTGGCATATAGTGGTTGTCAAAAAACGTTGGGGATATTTAAGAACAGTCCATTTAATCAAAGGGAAGTAGAAACATGAAAACAGTCGCGGTACTTATCAACAATGTGGAGCAGCAGTATGAAGGGCTGCGCTCCAGTCTGGGCATGCTGCTCTACAATACCTGGGTGCAGATGTTTGTGGTCAATGAAGAAATAGCCAACATGGATGAAGCCTATCACGATAATATGGAGTTCCTCGATGAGATGGAGGGCGAGCGATTTTCAAATAACAAGGCTAATGTTGAAAAATACGGTTTCCAATACGCATCCATTGAAGAGATCGGCGAAATGTTGCGAAAAGCCGACCTCGTCATTCCATTTTAAGGAGGCATCTAAAATGAAAATACTTTATATTCTTCGAACCCGACCTGATGTCACAGTGGAAAAATTCATGCAATCGGTTACCAACGGTGACCGATCAAAAGCAACCGAGCTTTATGAATTCCAAAACGACAGCGATTGGTCGAAGCTCGTGGATGAAATTTTTGAAAACGACAAGGTTATTAGCTGGTGGTAACCCGCCTGCTATCGATACACATCTACTGTTCAGTAAACGACAAGAAAGGGTGAGTTGTTATGGCTGAAAAATTAGGCATCCTGGTCAGTTCGGATAAACACCTCGATTATGTCATCAATTTGACCCGTGCTGCCGGTGAAAAAGGCAAAGAAGTGGAGCTGTTTTTCACCGGTAAGGGGGTGCTTCTGACCCAGTCTCCGGATTTTAAAAAACTGGTCGGAAAGGCCAAAATGACGCTATGTGACGTCAGTTTCAGGGCCCTGGGCCTTAAGGGCGATGTTCCCGGAATGGGATTTAAAGACTTTGCAACCCAGGCTAAGAATGCAGACCTTATCGAAGAGAGTGACCGCTATGTAGTGCTCTAATGGATGTGTGCTGGGAAAGAAAAAAAAATAAAAACGGAACGAATGGCAGCGGGTTTAATCTTGTTGCTGTGCTTGTGGGAAATTATCAAAAGGAGGCCAGCGCCAAGGGCAATTTTACCAGACAACTCGGCACCATTGGTGAGAAATTTTTAGATTCCAAAGCGCGCGACATGCGGGCTTTTCATCAAGGGCTGTTTTGGCTCCATGTTGATAAAAAGTTGAACCACCTCAGCCTAAGCTCGCAAGAGAGAGAAAAAATTGAGTTAAAAATCTCAAAAACGGTACCCCGGCCCGGTCAAGACTGGGCGCTTTGGAGTGTAACCTGCATCCCCCGCTACGATCCCTAGCTGCAACTAAAAGCATTAATTATCTGTAACAATTCAAATTTGATCTTACCTATTTCAATTCAAAGTTCTATTAAATCTGACAATCTCCCTTTTTACTAAAATATTTCTCTTCTCTTAAATTGTTTCGTATTGATTCCTACTCTCACCCATCACAACATTTGCAAGACGGGACAGGCTTATCAATGATTTCAATAAACGGGGGACTTTCTTTAGCCTGATTTAATGCATTCACAAGCCGTTTGACGGCTTCGTGCAGCGTCTTTCGCGAACATGCCAGATTTATACGCATAAAGCCCTGACCTGCATCCCCAAACACATGTCCTTCAAATAGCATCAATTTGGCCCTTGAGCGAACAGCATGGGACAGTTGCTTATGGTTTAATCCGGAAGCATTTAAATCAATCCACGCCAGAAAAGTGCCCTCAAGGGGGATGACCTTGGCCCAGGGAAGCTCACCGGAAAGAGTCGTTTTTAAAAAAACATGATTATTCCAAATATATTCTAAAACACTATCCAACCATTTCGCCCCGTTCTGATAAACAGCTTGCGAAGCCACCACTGCCATAATATTTGTTTTGGTTAGCGCCAGTGCTGAAAGTTTTTCAGAGAGACGGTCCATTAATTTCCTATTTGCAATCACCGCATAGGAAAAACGCAACCCCGGAATATTGAAAGATTTCCCCGGAGACATCAACTGAATGGCGTTATTTTTAATCGTTTCTGAAATACTGATGAGGGGATGATAACGGTGTCCGGAGAATATCAGGTCGGCATGAATGTCGTCGGAAACCAAAATAACTTGATATTTTTCACAAAGTCCCCCTAACACTTGGAGTTCTTCTCTTGTCCACACCCGTCCGATAGGGTTGTGAGGACTGCAGAGAAACATCAGACGTGGTTTTTGTTCAGAAAATATCTTTTCAAGAGAATCAAAATCCATTGTGTATTTGAGAGACTCTTGATTGTAATTTAGTTGGTTGAGGACCAACTTTCTATCATTTTCTTCAACGACGCCAAAAAAAGGAGGGTAAACAGGGGGCTGGATAACAATACGATCCCCCTTCTCTGTGAAAGACAAGATGGAAATCGCCAAACCGGTCACAACTCCCGGCGTGAATAATAGCCATTCTTTGCGCATTTCAAACCCGTGTCTTTTATATTCCCATTCAATAATGGCTTCTTTCAGAGCATCCGGTTGAAACTCATAACCATATACCGGCGTTGTAGTCCGGTTTACCAGCGCTTGGGTAACTACGGAAGGCACCGCAAAATCCATGTCCGCAACTGATAATGGGAGCAGATTTTCATTGAGAACTTCTGCGCTGTCCCATTTGTAACTGTTTGTTCCTTTACGGTTCAGAACGGTGTCAAAATCAAACTCTTCAAAACGTTTCATGATATTTCACCTTTAAGGATTGTAACCCTATTCAATTCTAATTCCATTTAAATCTTCATACTCACAAAATTGAAAGTTTCATTACGCAAGCTAATAAATGAAAATTTTAATATTTTGGTCCGGTTATCCGAATTTCATATTTGGTGTGAAATAGAGACTACCACTAAGATAGCAATTGATGTGGAATTGGAGCTGAAGCAAAAATAGAAACGCACAAAAACGACACAGCCCCTCACACGTAAAAATCCGTACAAATCGCTATGGCGCCAAAGAATTTGTACGATGCCTCGGGGTTAATAAATCAAACATTACTAAAGTTGAAAAGGTTCTTCCTCGTATTTCATAAGGACAGTACTTTGAAGAAGAACCTTTTCGATATATTTTTGGCCAAAAGAAACTCCTTGCATACCGGTTGCATAGGATAATCTGACAAAGTTATCACAACCAAAAGCCTTGCCAGGAACCAATGCGACACGTGCTCCATCTAAAGCGTAACGACGGGTCACTTGATCTTCTTTATTTCATAGGCGAGAAGCAGCTCATCAACCCTGGCCTTACCTTTGACCCGTTCGGAATAGCCATTAACGTTCTCCTGAGTGTAAAGCGGGATGATGTAATAGGTTGCCATGAGGTCGGCCATGATGCCATGCCGGAGCTGGTCACGTTTCTTCGGATCCATGGGAGCGTTGTTGGCCTCTTCGATTCTTTTCTCAATCGCGGGATCATAGAATTGACCGTAGTTGTTCCGGCCAAAGACGCCCTTCCTCTCCCGGAAGAAACCGCTCGTTGTCCCGGTCCAAGAAAGCATTCCCCAGCCGGACATAAAAATGGGCGATTTGTAGGCCTTAATCTTGGCGAAAAAGACCGCCTTGGGCTGAGCAACCAAGGTGAGATTAAGACCCACTTTTTTCAACTGGCCGACAATGGCCTCGGCAACCAGCTGATCGTTGATATAGCGATTGTTGGGGCAATCGAAATTCATCTTGTAACTACTATCATAGCCTGCTTCCTTGAGCAGTTTTTTAGCCATTTCCGGATCATACTTGGGTCGTTTGAGGTTTGGGTTAAACCACGGGCAATAACTGCTGACCATCTGGGTGGCCGGATATGCGCTTCCTTCCATGACGTACTTGATAATGTCATCCACATTAACGGCGTGGGCAATGGCCTTGCGTACCCTGATGTCCTTAAAAGGATTGGGTTTTCCCACTGGGATACCCGGCTGCATTTTAGGTGCCGGACCACCCTTATCGGCATGAACGTCAAGCAATAAATAAATCACCCTCTGACTGGGGCAGCGACTGATGTATGTGTTTTTGTTCTTCTCTACACGAGGAATGTCGGGGATGGAAACTCCCCAGCTCACATCGATCTCGCCTGAAATCAGCGCTGCCACCCTAGTGGCGTCTTCTGGGATTGGCCGGATGACCACTTCCTTGAAATCGGTCTTTCCGTGATGCCATGCGTCATTGCGAACCAGTTTAAGATGATCGTCTTTAACCCACTCAGCAAATTTGTAGGCACCGGAACCGACGGGGTGGGTCGCCAAGTAAGTTGAATCCTTATCTGAGTAGTACTTGGGTGGAGCAATCTTAATAAAGGTTAACATGAGCAGCATTTCGGGTTCCGCGTGCTTGGTCACCAGGCGCAGCGTGTAGTCATCAACGATCTGAATCTTCTTGTAGTCTGGAACCATATACTTAAAATGACTTTTGACCCAATTTTTGGCGCGTTCCAGACTGAACTTAACCGCCTCAGCGGTAAATGGTTCACCGTTGTGAAAAGTAACACCCTTCCTGAGATTGAACTCCCAGGTATTGTCGTCTAGCTCCTTCCAGCTTTTCGCCAGATCGGGTACAATCTTCAAATCCTCATCCAGTCTGACTAATCTGTCGAAAATATTGAGCTGAATGGCCGTCGTGGTTGTCGACATAGAGGCATGAGGATCAAGGCTTATGG
>Ga0255055_10002806_pt1 | contig 12016 bp, 9 predicted proteins | sample JV7_2_27_MG_FD_188633 | JGI IMG/M metagenome (GOLD analysis project Ga0255055, IMG submission 188633) | Seawater microbial communities from Jervis Inlet, British Columbia, Canada - JV7_2_27 | ecosystem: Environmental > Aquatic > Marine > Inlet | place: Canada: British Columbia | collected... | reverse complement strand
TGGAAACCACGAGCTTCATTCCCTGGCTGGCTTTCGGTTTCATTGCCTTAATCGGAATCGGCCTTTGCAGGCTTACCTTTCCGTTTGTCACCCGCAATTGGGACGATATCATGGATACTGTAAAAGAGAGAATGTTACGATGATGGTTGCACTTGAATTAATCGGATTACGCAAGAGTTTTGGGCCGACTGAAATCATTCGGGGAGTTGATCTTCAAATAAATAAAGGCGAACTTCACGCCATCATCGGCCCGAACGGCGCCGGCAAGTCGACGTTGTATAACCTGATCAGCGGTATGTACAAAGTAAACGACGGTTCCATCATTCTGAATGGAAATGATATTACCAACAAAGAGCCATATGAAATCAATCGTATGGGCCTTAGCCGCAGTTTTCAGGTGACCAACATCTTTCCCAAAATGAGCGTGTTTGAAAATGTACGCAACGGGTTATTGTACCATAGCGGCTGTAAATATTCTTTTTGGCGTTTTGTCAACCGGCGAAAAGATGTCACTGAACGGGCCAATGAAATTCTGCAACGTATCGGTTTGCAAAATAAGCATGATGTGCCGGTAATGTTGCTGCCTTACGCCGATCAACGCGCCCTCGAAATCGGGATTACGATAGCAGGAGGCGCCGATGTGATCCTGCTGGATGAACCCACTTCCGGGATGAGTCGTAGCGAAACGGGTCGGGCTGTGGAACTGATCAGATCCATTTCCAAAGACAAAACCGTGATGGTGGTTGAACACGACATGGGAGTGGTCTTTGACCTGGCTGAACGCATTTCGGTATTGGTTTACGGCGAAATTATTGCCTCGGATACCCCGGAAAATATTCGCTGCAACCAAAAGGTCCAGGAGGCTTATCTTGAAACGGATTCTTGCGTACAGGAATAAAAAGGCTGCTTTAATCATACAAAAATATTTATAAATTCAAAATTTTATAAAAATGCTTGAAATAAACGATCTGCACGCCTATTACGGCAAAAGTCACATTATTCAAGGTATTTCATTCTTTGTCGGAGAAGGGGAAATCGTCAGCCTGCTCGGTCGAAACGGTGTTGGGCGCTCCACTTCTATCAAAGCCATTATGGGCGAGGTTGAGCACACCGGCTCCATTAAGTTCAAAGGAGGGGAAATTGGTCAGCTTCCCGCCCATGAAATTGCGCGTCGGGGATTGGGGTATGTACCGGAGAATCGCGATATTTTCCCCACCATGACGACACTTCAGAATTTGCTCCTGGGAGAAAAAAAGCGGGGGCAGACCGGCCGATGGTCTCTGGAAGACATGTATAACATGTTTCCGAATCTGGGAGAAAGATCCCACGTACAGGCAGGTTTGATATCCGGGGGTGAACAACAGATGCTGACCATTTGTCGCACCCTTATGGGAGACCCGGATTTGATTATGATCGATGAGCCCACGGAGGGATTGGCTCCTAAACTCGTGGAACAGGTGGCCGATCTGCTCAAGGAAATAGCCAGCCGTGGCCTTTCTATTTTGCTGGTCGAGCAAAAACTGGCCATCGCCATGGAAATCTCTAAACGGGTGATCGTCATGGGTCATGGAAAATTGGTATTTGAGGGAACCCCCGACGAGCTGCGGGCCAACGATAAAATACGGCAGGAGTGGCTGGAGGTATAAGGGGATTCGGGGATTGAAGAATTGGTGTTTGCAGATCCCCAAACATCAGGCGTCTATTATTCCTGAAAATGGATAGATAAGCATATTTACAGCCATTCGGCCTTTGAACCAATCAACTATTTAACGTATCTTTTCGAGAGGAGGTTCTAAATGCTTGGGTTAATGCAAGAGCGTCCGTTATTGATTTCATCTCTTATTGAATTTGCTGCGTTGAATCATGCTGATGAGGAAATTGTGTCCCGAACCGTAGAGGGTCCAATACATCGATATACTTACAAAGATTGTGTTATACGTTCCCGGCAGCTTGCCAAAGCGCTTGAAAATCTTGGCGTGGAAAACGGCGATCGATTAGGTACCCTGGCCTGGAACGGGTACCGGCATGTGGAAATTTATTACGGGGTTTCCGGTATGGGTGCCGTTTGTCATACCATTAACCCCCGCTTGTTCCATGAACAGATCGTCTATATCGTTAACCATGCCGAAGACAAATATATATTTGTGGACTTGACCTTTGTGCCGCTGATTGAAAAGCTTGTTGATCAAATCTCGCAGGTAAAGGGATTCATTGTTATGACGGACGAAGCCAATATGCCGGATACAGCGTTGCCGAATGTTATCTGCTTTGAAAACCTGCTGGCGGGCGCAGATGATGATTATAAGTGGCCGTCATTTGATGAACGCACCGCCTCCTCACTTTGCTACACCTCCGGTACCACCGGAAACCCGAAAGGGGTTCTGTTCAGCAACCGTTCTACGATCATACACAGCTACGCCATCTGCACGCCGGATGCAGTGGGATTGTCCAACAAGGAATCCATTCTGCCGGTGGTTCCCATGTTTCATGTGAATGCCTGGGGCATTCCCTATGCAGCTGCGCTGTGCGGTGCCAAGATGGTTTTGCCCGGTGCCAGGATGGATGGCGAAGCCCTCTATGAACTAATGGAAAGCGAAGGGGTAACCTTGTCAGCGGGGGTGCCTACTGTGTGGATGATGCTGCTTGCCTATATGAAGGAAAACAACAAAAAGTTTTCAACCATGCAACGCACGGTCATTGGCGGCGCGGCAGCACCCAGGGCGATGATTGAAACATTTGAAAAAGACTACAACGTCAATGTCATTCACGCCTGGGGCATGACTGAAATGAGCCCGCTGGGAACCGCTTGCAATTTGAAGAAAAAGCATCTGGGTCTATCCCAGGCTGAAAAAATCGATTTGTCCCTCAAGCAGGGCCGGGCCATCTATGGTGTCGATATGAAGATTGTCGACGGCGTAGGCAAAGATCTGCCATGGGATGGCAAAGCCTTTGGCAACCTTTTCGTGCGTGGCCCCTGGATTACATCGGGGTATTTCAAAGGTGAGGGCGGTAATGTCACTGATGATGACTGGTTTGATACGGGTGACGTGGCAACCATTGATGCGGACGGCTATATGCAGATTACCGACCGGTCTAAGGATGTAATTAAATCCGGCGGTGAATGGATCTCTTCCATCGATGTGGAAAACGAAGCCGTCGGTTGTCCCGGTATCGCCGAGGCGGCCGTGATTGCGGTGTCCCATCCTAAATGGGATGAGCGTCCCCTTCTGATCGCCGTCAAAGAAACGGATGCAGCGATCACCAAAGAGGATGTCATCGAACACTTGGCGGGATCTCTTGCCAAGTGGCAGCTTCCCGACGATGTCATTTTTGTCGACGAGTTACCTCATACAGCAACGGGGAAAATCTTGAAGACCAAATTGCGCAGTGAATACAGGGATTACAGATTGCCTACCGTGAACTAAATAAAAATATTAAACCTCAAATAACACTATATATATCAAATATTTTTGGCTCTAGTTTTATCCCGTTTTCCATAATAATGTTCCGAAATTCGGAAGTTCGGCCTAAGTGGTTGTAGAAAAAAACGTTTGAATACCGGAACGTTTTTTTTGACAACCACTATAAGTTCTGCACCTGAACGTTCAATTCCAATAATGTGCTTTGTGTCGAAGTGGTATGTCTCTCAATCAAAATGAATAAACACTCAGTTCATATCTCTCCCGTACACCGCCTGGATTTTATCTGTTAATTTAGCCTGTTTAAACATTAGTGCTTTGTAATTAATACAAAAATATGTCAGGTTATTTTTAAAATTTATGCTTGACACATATAAACAGGATTTGATAAATAATGAATGAGTATTCATTCATTTATGGATCTAAAAAAGGTAAACCAAGGGAGGCCCGTCATTAACCGGATCGAAAAAAATGATAAATATCACCAAATCCTCGAAGCGGCCATCAAAGTTTTTGCCGGACAAGGATTTCATCAGTCGACCGTTGCGCAGATTGCCAAGGTAGCCGGGGTCGCCGACGGCACCATCTACCTGTATTTCAAAAATAAAGACGATATTTTGGTCCAGTTTTTCAATTATAAAACCAAGCAGGTATTTGATCGTTTCCGGGCGGAGGTAGATCGTGCCGATTCCAGCCTGGACAAACTTAGCGATCTCATTCGGATGCATTTGGAAGAATTCCAGCGCGACCGGGACATGGCGGTTGTCTATCAGGTTGAAACCCACCAGAACAGCCGTCTGGCCGAAGCTCAAATTAAGGAAATGTCCCAGATGTATCGTGACATTATTTCGGAAATTGTAGAACAGGGTCAACAAGAAGGGACCATCCGTAAGGACCTTTATGTGGGTCTGGTCAAACGCTTTATCATCGGCGCAGTGGATGAGGTCATCAACACCTGGCTCCATTCGGATGGCGAATATGACCTGATTTCAATGGCGAGCCCGCTGGTTGACCTTTTTGTCAGAGGAATAGGTGAACGCCAAAAACCCAATAACCTTGAAATCGCCGCAACGGAGTAACCGCATCCGGCGATTCAACATTTAGATAAGGAGATAATAAAAAATGGCACAGCTTGTTGCAGATCGAAGGGACGTTGACTTTGTCCTTCACGAGCAGCTAAAAGTTGCGGACCTGAGCAAACATGAAACATATGCTGAGTTCAATAAGAAAACCATCGACCTGATCATATCCGAGGCCCGCAATCTGGCAGTAAAAGAACTTTTGCCGATTCAGATCGACGGCGACCGTGAGGGCGCCCGCTTTGAAAGCGGCAACGTGACGGTTCCGGAGTCATTCCACAAGGCCTGGGATCTCTTTAAAGAGGGCGAATGGCTGGCCCTTTCCGATGACCCGGAATTAGGCGGGCAGGGAATGCCGGTGACCCTCGCATTGGCGGTGAGTGACTACTTTATTGGTGCCAATTTTGCCTTTATGATGTATCCCGGCCTGACCCACGGTGCCGGCCGGCTTGTGCATACATTTGGCACCGAAAAACAAAAAAAGCTGTTTTTAAAAAAAATGTTCGCGGGGGAATGGACCGGTACCATGCTGTTGACCGAGCCGGAAGCCGGATCGGATGTGGGCGCATTGACCACATCGGCAGTTAAAAATGACGACGGTACCTACTCGATTACCGGCAACAAAATTTTTATATCATCGGGTGAACACGATTTGTCCGAAAACATCATTCACCCGGTGTTGGCCCGCATCGAGGGCGCACCGGAAGGCACAAGGGGGATCTCCATGTTTCTGGTGCCCAAGATCAGGGTAAATGACGACGGTAGCCTGGGCGAATCCAACGATGTAGTTTGTACCGGTGTCGAGGAAAAAATGGGTATCCATGGAAATGCCACCTGTTCCCTGTCGCTTGGCAGCAAGGGCAATTGTGAGGGCACGCTGTTGGGTGAGGAAAATAAAGGCATGCGGGCCATGTTTCAGATGATGAATGAAGCGCGCCTGCTCGTAGGGCTCCAGGGGTCGGCCTGCGCCAGCGCTGCTTATTTGTATGCCGTCAACTATGCGCGCGAGCGGGTGCAGGGCAGACACCTTTTAAAGGCACTGGAAGATGATGCCCCCCTGGTTCCAATTATCGAGCACCCCGATATTCGGCGCACGCTGTTGACCATGAAAGTGTATGTCGAAGGCATGCGCAGCCTTTTATACTATATCGGAAACTGCGAGGACAAATTTAAGATCAGTGATAAAGAGGAGGATAAAGCCAAATACCAGGGCTTAATCGATCTGTTGATCCCCATCTCTAAGGGATACGTGACGGATAAGGCCTTTGAAGTTTGCAGCCTGGGCGTTCAGGTTTACGGCGGCTACGGCTACATTAAAGAATACCCCATGGAACAGCTATTACGGGACTGTCGCATTACGCAGATCTACGAAGGGACCAACGGCATTCAGGCCATGGATTTTCTGGGCCGCAAGCTCGGCATGAATAAAGGCAAGCCGATTATGGACCTTCTGGGAGAGATCCAGCAGACGATTACTGGAGCCAGGGCGATTTCGAATCTAGCAGATATTGCCAATAAAGTGGAAGCAGCAGTCAACAAACTGGGTGAAGTAGCGCTGCATATCGGCCAAACCGGAATGTCAGCGGATACGCGCATGATTGCTTTTGCGCATGCCTATAATTTTATGGAGGTATCCGGAGATGTGGTCCTCGCCTGGCTGCTTTTGTGGCGGGCTTCCATAGCAGCCCAAAATCTGGAAAACGGTGCCGGGAAAAAAGATACTTCCTTTTACGAAGGGCAGTTGAAAAGTGCCGAATTTTTTGTTCATTCTATTTTGCCGATTACCCTCGGTAAGATGGATGTAATTCTGACAACCGACAGTTCAGCGGTTGATATTTCAGAAGATGCCTTCGGGGGGAAATAAGTCAGGGTTCAGAGGTCAGATGACAGAAGACAGATGTCAGAGGGAAGGGGACAGAAGACAGATTGTAAAAGCCGGAAGATGAAGCACTCTACCTGACTTCGACTCGACCGCCTTCGACAAGTTTAGGCCCCGAGCATGCCGGGGGGAGTTCGTGGTAGCCACGGAGGGCTGCTCTCTTTCTTCGGTTTCTTCTGTTTTCTGACATCTGTATTCTGTCCTCTGTCCGCTGACCAGAACTATTGCCTGAAGCGGGTATTCATGATAAACATGCTTCTTTGTTTTGCCGGCGGTATTTTAGGCATCGTTGTTTAACTATTTGAAGGTTATCAAAAGGGGGAACCACCTTAAAAATGGGATCCGCATTGACTTCTCCTGCTGCTGCCTCGTTTTTAGGAATTCCTGCAGCAGTTTTTCCCATTCTTATCCCTGTTATCGGTACGGCCTTATTTGCTTACATTATCATTCGCAGGATCACACCCCTTTTAAAAGCCGCGCCTGATGAGCGATTTTGTTGCATTCCGCAACGGATTGGCCGGATTCTAAAAATTTGGCTGGCCCAGTGGCGTCAACCCAGGTATATGCTTGCCGGCGTATTACACATTTTGATATTTGCCGGTTTTATTATTTTAGGTGCGCGATCCACCCAGCTGGTCATCCTCGGTTTTTTTGATAATTTTGTGTTACCCGGGTTTGGGGGTGCCTTCGGGCAAATTTACAGCACCCTAAAAGATTATGCGGCGACATGGGTGTTCATTGCCTGTATCATCGCCGCCATACGAAGAGGATTTTTCAAGCCCGAGCGCTATGCCGTACCACCCCACTATGGAAAAGAACATACCGCTGAAGCCATTTTTGTCCTCGGTCTTATTGCAACACTGATGATCTCGGGAAGCTTATTCGAGGCCAGTCTGGTAGCCGCTCAAATCCAAAAGAGTGTTCATGCAGAGTTCCCGGCATCTCTTAGTCTTGCCTGGTTTTTTACCCATATGCTGAGCGGTTCTTCTTTAACGGCGCTGCAGAACACCCATCTGATTACCTATTTCATCCATGATCTAACCTTTTTCTTTTTTCTATGCTTTTTGCCGCTGGGCAAGCACTTCCACGTCATTACCTCTATTTTCAACGTATTTTTTATGCGGATTGAAAAGGGCAATGTGAAGCCCGTGCGCTACGGCATTTCAGATGAACAGCTTGATGATCTCGATTCATTTGGCGTCAAAGTCTTTGAGGATTTTACCTGGAAGCATATCCTTGATTTTTATACCTGTGCGGATTGCGGCCGCTGTTCAGACAGGTGTCCCGCCAATGCGGCGGGACGACCCCTTTCGCCCCGATTCGTATCCATCAAGGGGCGCGATTATGCGTTTGAACACTATCCCTTGATCGGCAGCAACAGCAGACCGGCCAAAGCCTTGATCGGGGATATTTATGACGAGGATGAAATCTGGTCATGCACAACCTGCGCTGCCTGCGAACAGGAATGTCCCTTAGGGATTGAATACATCGATAAAATGGTGGATTTACGTCGCGGAATGGTCGATGAAGGCATGGTGCCCCAGTCTCTGCAAAAGCCTTTGGGCGCGCTTGAAAAACGCGGCAATCCCTGGGGTAAGATGGAGCGCAAACGCGCGGATTGGACCAGGGATCTTCCTGAAGGCTGCAGCGTCAAGATTCTTGAAAAGGGCGCTGAGGCGGATGTCCTTTATTTCGTAGACAGTATTTCCTCATATGATGACCGCATGCAGGAAATTGCCCGCGCCACTGCCCATATCCTCAATGCTGCCGAAATTGATTTCGGCATACTCGGCAAAGCTGAAAAAGACAGCGGCCATGAAGCCAGGCGATTCGGTGAGGAGATGCTATATCAGGATTTGAGGGATCAAAATACGGATGCCATCCTGAATTCCGGAGTTCAAGCCATCGTCACTGCCGATCCCCACGCTTTGAATGCCTTAAAAAAAGACTATGCCGATCTTCCTGCGGTGGAACATATCAGCCAAACGATTACCCGCAATGTTAAATCCGGCAAGATTCGGCTCAAACCGGTCGAAGATGCATCTAAAACATATGTCTATCATGATGCCTGTTATCTGGGGCGGCACAATAATTTATACGATGATCCCCGCCGGGCAATCGATTCGATTCCGGGAATCAAGCGGGTTGAAATGACTGGCGACTGCCGCGACCGCTCCTTTTGCTGCGGCGGAGGCGGTCTGATGCTGTTTTACGAGCCTGAAGAAGACCAGCGTATGGGCGTGCTGCGGGTGGAGATGGCCAAAAAGGCGGGGGCCGATGTCATCGTGACCGCCTGCCCCTTTTGCCTGGTGAACATTGAAGATGCCATCAAAGTCAGCGGCCTGGAAGGACAGATCGAAGCACTGGATCTATGTGAACTGGTTGTAAGACATTTGGCTGAGTAAATGTAGTTTTATGAAAATTTTAAAGAAGCTTTAAAGTTAAGGCTTTAAATCCGAAATACGCCTGATCTAATAAAATTGGCCGAAACACGAAACAAATTCGAATGACCGAAAAACGAAATTCAAAACAATATGATCTCGAAGATCGAACACTTGAGTTAATGAATATTTTTGGAGCTATTTTACAAAAAAGTAAATAAGGTTTTGAGCATTTGTACATTCGAATTTTGGATTTGTTTCGGATTTCGGTATTCGAATTTAGGATTTATTTCAAAGTGCGTGAGATTAAGAATTCATCGATAAGTATTGAGAATATCGGGAGGTAAAAATGGAAATACTGGTTTGTGTCAAACGGGTTCCGGACACCGCCGAAAATGAAATCGAGGTGAACGGCGATGGCGCCGACATCGAACGGGATGATCTGGTTTATTCGGTGAATGAATGGGATAATTATGCGGTTGAGGAGGCCATTCAAATCGTCGACAATGTCGGTGGCGCCGTGACCATCGTTTCCCTGGGTGATGAGGAATCCGAAGAGATCATCAGAAGAGAAATGGCCATGGGAGCCAACAATGGAATTCTGGTGTTCGATGATGCTTTTGAGCGATCAGATGGAAAAGGTGTTGCTTCAATTTTGAAGGCAGTCGTCGAAAAGGGAAATTATGATCTGATTCTCACCGGTGCCCAGGCCGATGACGGTGCCGGTCAGATCGGCGGTATGCTGGCTGCCATGCTGGATGTGCCCTATGCGTCTGTCGTGAATACCATTGAAGTTTTGAACGACGCCCAGCTTAAAGTCGGCCGGGAGATCGAAGGCGGCAACCAGGAAATGAACGAGATTGCGCTTCCCTGTGTGCTTTCGATCCAAACCGGTATCAACGAGCCCCGCTATGTTGGGATTCGCGGCATCCGCAAAGTCGCTTCAGTGGACATTCCGGTGCTGGGGGCCTCTGATCTTGGTATTGATGCAGCCGGTGTGGGTGAATCCGGCGCCAGGGTTAAACGGATCGATTACTTCGTTCCGCAGCTTGGCGAGGGTGCTGAGATTCTTGAAGGCAGCAATGAAGAGGTTGCCGAAAAACTGATTGATCTTCTAAAAGCCAAAGGAGGAATAAAATAATGGCCGCCCAGGTTTTTGCATATATTGAACATAAGGATGGTGTCGCCGATGATACGGCCTTAGAACTCATTTCAGCAGCCCAAAAAATCTACCCGGGTGCTTCATTAACAGCGGTCGTTACCGGATCAGGTGCTGATCTGGGTGCGGTTTGCAACGATTTAGCTGTTTCCTATCCGGAGGTTTGGAAGTTTGACAACGAGGTGCTGGCCTATCCCAATGCCGAAGTCATTCGGAAGTTGTTGGTGGCTGTCCTGCCCCCGGATGCCGTCGTGCTGGTTCCGCATGATACTTTTGGTATGGATCTTTCTCCCGGGCTTTCCATCAAACTGGATTCGGTTTTTGTATCCGATACGGTCGATTTTGAAGGTTTTGAGGGCGACAATCTTAAGGTGATACGCCAGGAGTACAGCGGTCAGGTCAGCACGCATGTGCTGGCTGATATTTCCGCCGGGGCCGTGATTAACGTTCGTCCGGGTGTCTTTCAGCCGGATGAAAGCAAGTCCGCTGCCGGGCAGGTCGTCGACAAATCATCCGAGATCGGAGAGCTAAGCGCCACGCGACGGTTTCTGGAAATTGTAGCGGCTGAAGCGGGTGATGTCGATATCACCAAGGAGGATATTCTTGTTTCAGTCGGTCGTGGGATTGAAGATCAGGATAACATCGAAATTGCGGATGAGCTGGCTGAGGCGGTCGGCGGGGTTGTTTCCTGTTCGCGGCCGATCGTTGATGCCAAATGGCTTGAAAAGGCACGTCAGGTCGGAACTTCGGGACAAACGGTTAAACCCAAAGTATACATGGCACTTGGAATCAGCGGATCTTTTCAGCATTTAGGCGGATTAAAAGGTAATCCCTTTATTGTGGCCGTCAATAAGAATCCCAAAGCCCCCATTTTCCAGGTTGCCGATGTCGGGGTGGTAGAAGATTTACTTGAGTTTGTTCCGGTTCTGACTGAAAAGATCCAGGAAGGTAAATGAAGATTCATCCAAAATTATATGATATCTTGAGAGCAAAAAGATCATCTTGAGGCTTGAGTTTCTGTCTTGCACAGTGATGCGTCTATGAAAAAAGGGGCCATTTTTAAAACGATACGGGCAGTTGCTGTTATACTGGTAGCGATTATTATTGCTATGGTACTGGTTACCCTGCGGCCTGAAGCCGAGCGACGTATAGTGGAGGAAACGGGGCGTCTGGTAGAGGTATTTGTAGCCAAGGCTGAGAAAGTACAAATGTACATCGAGGCTTTTGGCACCGTCGAACCGCGTGAAGCATTGAAATTGGTTGCCGAAGTTCGAGGTCAAATTGTTGATATAAGCGCCAGTTTTAAAGAAGGCGATTTCGTAAAAAAGGGAACCCGGCTGATTCAAATTGATCCACGGACCTACAAGCTGGAAGTGCAGCGTCGCAACGTACAGATTAAACAGGCCGAGGCTGAAATCAAACGGCTGCAGCAGGAGGTATTAAATCTGCAGGCGCGGATCAAAATCGCAAAATTAGATGTTTCGCTGGCAGAAGGTGAATATTTCAGACTGAAAAAGCTCATCGATAGAAAGGTCATCGCGCAGTCTACCCTTGATAAGGCCGAGCAACAATATCTTGCCAGCCGACAGCGGTTGCAAACCCTTGAAAATCAACTGGCACTGACCGGACCGCAGAAAGAACAACTGCTGGCCCAGCGGGACCTGACCAAAGTTTTGTTTCAGGAGGCCCAACTGGATCTTGAACGTTCCGGTATTATTGCCCTTTTTGATGGTTGGGTTCTCGAAAAAATCGTTGAAGTGGGTCAACATGTTAATGTCGGACAGAACATGGGCAGAATTTACAGCGCCGGGCAGCTGGATATCGAAGTGCGGATTCCGGTCAAGGATTTTAAATGGTTTCCGGCAGATTTAAATCAGGGTGCGGCCGTTGAAGCCGATATCATATTTGAAACCGACGGAGCGCAGCGGACCTGGAACGGACGCGTGTCACGTATAAAGGCCGAAATGGATGAGCGAACGCGAACCTTGCCGATGGTCGTCGAAGTTGATGAGGCATCCGGTCCAGCAGAAAATCAGGGTTCATTGCGCCTGAGGCCGGGGATGTTTGTCCGCGTTAAGATTAAAGGCAAAGCGGTTGAT
>Ga0255055_10002805_pt1 | contig 12017 bp, 17 predicted proteins | sample JV7_2_27_MG_FD_188633 | JGI IMG/M metagenome (GOLD analysis project Ga0255055, IMG submission 188633) | Seawater microbial communities from Jervis Inlet, British Columbia, Canada - JV7_2_27 | ecosystem: Environmental > Aquatic > Marine > Inlet | place: Canada: British Columbia | collected... | reverse complement strand
ACCTTTTGAAACAAGGTTAGATGGTTATAGGCAAATACGTTCTGCGGATTCAATAGCTACCGCTATCGTAGAGGGGTATAAAGGTTCAAGAGCCCATAATGTAGCAATACTATCACGATCGTGTGTAAAATTCACAACATCTGTGTATGTATATTATAATTCTAGGACAGATTTCCAGCAATGGAAAGTCTTCACCGCAACTCAAATTATAGAATGGAATATTGATTTAGCCAGAAAAAATGAACACTGGAATAATTATTAATTATTTTTTAATATATACTTGTAAATGATTAATATATACCGTTTTAGGGGTATCAACGTCTCTAGGGGGTGTTGCTTTAACAGGTTTAATATCGATATCTGGACCTTTTGCTTCAGGAAATGATATCGATACCATTCTTGCTGGTGCATTATTTTGTTGCCAAGTAAGTTTATTCACTCCCGCAGCTTTAGCTGTTTGCCAAGAAACCTGTCCAGATGGTATTGTATTAGGAGCGGTGGTTATATTAATTTGATTTTCTGGGATAGGTGGATTAATTTGTGTTGTTAATATATTAACTAGAGTATTCGCTCTATCTTGTGCTAATCGAGGGTTACCTCCGTCTCTAGAAGTTTGCATACTATCAGTACTAGAATTAATTTGTATTGTACCTATTTGTTCTATAGTCATTTCAGATTCTATAATTCTTGTGATACGATCTTGTATATTCGAGCGGATGTCGTCCGCATTCCTTAGTTGATCGGAATTAGGTCTAAATGCTGACCCATCAAGATTAAAGGCGTCGAAGTTTGGACCTATTATAGTTTCTCCAGCTTTTCCTGTTGTACCTGATATTGTCTTAGTCACCACTTCTTTTGTACTAAATAAATGAAGATTTTTAGATTTTTCAATAACCACTTCATTATAATTCTCACCTTGTACTGGGACTATTTTAATTACTTGTGCATTACCCATACGGAACTGTGCAACATTACCTCTATTTGTTTGTTCACATATTGTTTCTATATCATCACCTACGTATCCTTGAAATTGTCTATGTCCATCTCTTTGTTGTGCGTTATAATAGTTACTACTTGGTGGTGCAAAAACCCCACCATCTAATTTAACTCGATTTTCTGGTGTTACCAATATGCCATCAGTTGATACGGATGAATCCAATTGTTTAGGGTTATTCACCATTAATTTAGTAGGTTCACCTGTTAGCGTATTAAATAACTTATCATCTGTAACATAATTAATAGTAGAAGCCCCCGCTAATGTTGTATCTTTCATTCCTGCTAGTTGTGAGGTTGCAAATCCGCCAGGATTAAACCCCACCTTCTTCAAATTATTCATGAAACCACTTTTATTGGTGTTTAACCAATTTAACATGGAACTATTCTTATTACCTTTATCCTGTTCATCAATACGATTAGAGTTTTTAATAAAATTCTCAGACAATACATCATGAGAATTTTCACTAATGTCAAAATTCATTAGTTTCCTCATTTTCATGAGTTCTTCATTTAAACTTTTTGATGTATTTCTCATGATGGTTTTTATCTTCGTACTCTTGGTGATCTTTTATTTCTAGATACTGGTTTTCTACTTACAGGTTTTCTTTTTCTAGATTCTGTAATTTCTCTTTTCTTTTCGTTTTTAACTTGATTTACGATATTTTCAATAAGTGATACCATTTCTGATTCAGTTAATCGGATAGTCTTTTTTCCTTTTTTCATTTTTGATTGTTTAATTTATTATTATTGTTTTTATATAAATATTAAGCTCCTGTAAAATAACCTACCTCATCATCATCAGATAAGAATTTTTCAAACTCTATTCTATTCTCTGGTGATAAATTACCTATAACTGAATCGTCATATGTAAACCTAGATAACCCACTATTAGTAACCAATTCATCTAATTCCGGTACATCGATATATGTTAAAGGGTTATCATCTAAGTTAAATAAGAAAACCCATTCTAAAACCTCAGAATATCCAGGTAGTGGAGCCTCTTTAATGTTATTATTAGCAAAGGCGAATACACTTATCTTATTTGGTTGTGGTATGAACTCAACCGGTGGTAGTTCATTTATATTACAATTATTTAAAGTTAACCTTCTTAGTTGAGTGAATCTAGATAAATCTGGCATCGCACCAAGATTCATATTACTAAAATCTAAAGTTTCTGTAGTCTCATCTAAATAATCTGTGACATTAACACCTTCAGTATTTTCCATTAACCATTTTAAATATTTATTTTGTTGTAATGGTACTTGTTGTTCTGAAGCTAGTTTCCTTATATTTTTAACCCCTTGTTCATATACTTCACCACTTATAACATCCTTAGCCGAACCACCAAACTTATTTAAATATTCAATGTATCTACTTTTCATTAAACCATCACCTTCTGTAACATCCTCAGACGCTAAAGCCCCCAACTCTTCAATAAAGAATTTCTGTAACCCAGGATACTTACTATTTAATTTACCTACACCATCATCACCTATCGAAGTATTATTCTTATTGTGTAATTGGTTTGATTCGAAATGAAATTGTAAAGGGTAAAAATCGTCATCACTCGGTTCCCCGTCAAACATAGTTTTAGGTATTATAACATAAAGGTCAGATGGATCACCGTTTGGTTTTTTATTATTATTCCTAGTACTATCAAAATAAGAATTACCCTCTCTTCTTGTACACCAACTAGCTAAATTACCTAATGGGTCACAACTAGATTCTATAGTATCTGGTATGTAAACTAATACATCGTTGTCTCTATACGCTAACCTAGCATGTCCAAGATCAATATATTTTTTTAATTTATTCCATAATTTTTCACCTGGTGTGGAATCCTCATCTTCATCTCCCGAACCAATAAATGGACTCACTATTGAGTATAGGTGAGCTAAGTCATTGTATTGACTTATATCCGAAACATCGGTAGGTGCATTTGGTCTGTTTGGTGCACCCGTTTTAAATACTTTTTTCTTTTTAACTCTATCAAAAACCTCTAAAAATTCAGTAGCTTCTGGTAAATCCTCAGTTAAAAAACGTACCGCTTGAGAAATTTCATTTTCAGAGATATGTCTTAAAAATACGTTTATCATCCATGAAACATACGCTTTATTTCTTGTGGGATCCGCTTCAGCTATATCGTTAAAAATTTCCTCAGTAAGTTTTACTGATGTTTTTCCTTTTTTACTTGTATAGAGATAAGCTATATCAACACCAGATTCGTCTTGTATTGGATCAACCTTAATTCTTTTTTTTGGTGGTATACCACCTGGTTCCCTTTCTTCCTCAGATTCTTTTTCACCTTTAGTTAGATCATCTACTTGGGTTTTTGTCATAACGTGTTGGGTTTTTAAATAATCTAACCTATCTTCCGTTAATAAAATTTTGTATTGACTTTCAGTTACTATATATTTCATTCTAAATTGTGTTTATTTATAAATATAACGTTTTTATTAAAAATTAACTTACTTACCTTTAAAAACATATTTACCAAAAGTATGATTCCCTATTTCCATTAATTCTTTCCAAACTTTAGTCTTTCTCCCATAAGGAACTTTTTCTTTCCAAGGAAGACCACCAGTTTTATTTGAGTTATAATAATGTGTAGCCCCTCCTGTAATATCTTTAATAGAATCTATCGAATCAACAATTTTAATTGCATTTTTCATTTCATCATGATTTTCATACAATTTATAAACATCTCCGATATTTTTTTTACCACTATTATATGTGTCCCACATACTATATTGTGAAGGGTTTAATGCTTGTTTATATGGTGTATCACCACGATTTTCATGATTTATTTTCGACCTATTTTTTAAAACATTTGCAACTGCCTGCATTCCTATATATGGGCTACTTTCACCACCAGCTTCACCAATTAAAGTGCAAACTAATACTTTTTCTGTTTTACTTAAATCGTCAAATAGGGATTTTGAAGTATTTTCTTCATTTTCTAATTTTGAGATTGTGTTTTTACCTATTTCTATTGATTCTTCACATTCTTCATACCCCAAAAATTTACAAATAGATTTTAAAGTCAATTTACCGAAGTAACCTAAGTCACCACCCCATTTTAAATAACCTAATTCTTTTAACTTTTTTTGTACGAAAACAATTGCCGAATTACTTGACCCGTTACAATATCCCAAACCGATTCTTTTCCCATCTTTAATGTCGTTAACAGTTATTAATTTATCCTCTTCTTTATTATTTAAACAAAGTGTCTTAGATTCAGATAGAATTATCTCATTTAATTGATTTTCCGTTATAATTATCTTCATATTTATAAATATAGTTATTTATTTAAATATATGAATATTCCACCAAAAAATAGTAAAAAAGGTAAAAATACCACTAAAACACCCTTAAAACAACAAAAAAAGGATAAATTTAGGTATAAAATACGTAAAATCACCAAAAAACACCCTAAAATCAAACAAAAAATCAAAAAAATTAAGGATTTAGAGAAGAAATTGTACTATGCTATGGTTTGGGAAGTTACAGAAGGTCAAAAACTCTATTTATTGGAGAATTCTGATAAAAGGGGGTGGAAGGATCATCATTTAGATCATATTTATCCTCTCGCGATGGGTTTTAAAGAGAAAATACCACCAGAAAAGATAGGAAACATCAAAAATTTAAGATTTATACCCTATGAGGAGAACTTAAGTAAGGGTAGTAAAGTAACAAATGAGTCAAAAAACGCTTTAAGACGTATAAAAAGGTTAAAATAGAAACTTATCCTTATCAATTATGTAATAAAGTTCATCACCTATTAGATGTGAATTTACAAACTGATTATCGTGAAACATAATCACTTGTTTTAGTTTTTCATCTCCCATTGCAGATAACATATCTTTATAAAACTCACATAAATCGTCCCTATCCCAACCCAAACTATCCATTGGGTAATGCCAATATGACATAAAATATTCCTTTTCGTTATTTAAACGATCAAATGAAACACCGTTTTCCTCTTGCCACTCCACATCTTCCATTTTTTCGATGACATCATCTTTTATTTCTTCCCAATAATTATCTTTTGGGTTTTCGTTCCAATGATTTCTAACATCTTTTAAGTAAACGTCCCATACAAATTCAAAAAATTCTTTAGTACACTTAAAATAATTTTCTCTTATATACTTCTCAAAATAATATTCTTCAATTACGTCTACTTCTATTCTTTCATCAGACCCCTCAAAATTTAATATAAATTCTGATAATATTCTTATAATGTCTTTTTTTTGTATACCCTCAATAAGTGGGTTATCATAATAATCGATAATCTTATCTAAACTGTATTGAGGTTTTTGGGTTTCAAATGGGTCAAAAAAATGTGTTTTAATATCCCTAATCCAATTATCAACACTACCAAATTTAGATTTAAATTTACTTTCTGTCCCCCTTTTTTTGTGATCATTACGAATATTATCGTAAGCATAACAAATTACGTTATAAGCGAATTTATTATAACGTTTATTATTTTCTAAAAGTATTTTTTTAATAGTAGTTCTTGTCGACATACTATTATAAATACTAGTAAGTCTCGAATAGTTTCTGAGTTTCGGTAACAATTTCTGCTTTCTGAGATTCTATAAGATTAATCTTATCTTGTTGTTCCTTATTCAAATCTCTTCCCGCTGCTTCAGATTTAATATCTGCTATCTGAGAGTCTAGTCTGTCATGTCTTAATAGATAAGAATGGTACAATTCTGCTTTTTGATCGTTGTTCATAATTTTTTATTTAAGTATAAAACTTTATTATATAATAGTAAACACTTTAATTCTGTAATCTACTCTCATATCTTCTTAATACTGTTTGAAACATGTCACCTAAATGTTCGATGTACCCACCTAAAGAAGATAATTTTTCAGATACCTTGAACCTTAATTCACTGTCTGACATAGACAACCCTAACCCATGTGATAAATTTGTGGGTTTACCACCCATAACACCCGCTGAATAACCACTTAATATTCTAAAATATTTTAAGACTTTAGCTGTGGCGTTCATATAATTAATGACTAATTCTTTAAAATCTGTATCTAAATAAATTTCTTTTGATAAGTCCTTTATTAGTTTGATATCCTCTTGGTATTTATCCGATAGGTTTGCAACAGCCGTCATTATATTCATTTTACTTAATTCATCATCTTTTAGATAATCTATAATAGCCCCCATCATATTTACAGTGTCGGAAATTGTTCTTGATATTATTCCATGTACGTTACCACCATGTGATGCCATAATATTATGATCATCATAACCTCCGACCTCATTAATAATTTTTTTGTATTGTGACTCTGTTATCTTTATTTTCATAGTAATAAATATCCTATAAAAATAAAAAATCCGACTTTATGTGTCGGACCCTTTCTTTTCTTCTATTTCTAATTGTCTATCTTTAAGTTTTTCCATTTCTTTTAGAAATTCTTGTTCCATCTTTTTCTGATGATGTATTTGTTCAGATTTTATTCTTTCTGACCTAGCTTTAGATTTTTGTTTTTGATTCTTTCTGTGTCTACTTTTTGCCATAACTTTTATTTTTATATAAATATAATAATACTTTATTTAATAGTCAACTATTTATTAGTATGAAGTTATTAGATATTTTATTGGAGGATGTGGAAACACCATTTAACGAAAAATGTGTTATGAACATAACCAATAATGATGGTGAGACGATATCTGTAGATTGTGAAGTCCCTAAAACAGAAGAAGAAAAGGTCACAGGACTTATGAATAGAGATAGTTTAGGTGAAAATTCTGGTATGTTCTACGATTACGTTGATGGTGGGTTCTGGATGGATAACGTAAAATTCCCAATAGAAATGGTTTTTATTAATGATGATAAGATTGTAGACATTAAAAAGGCTAAAGCTTATGATAAGACATCTATATCACCTTCAGTAGAATCTAATGGTAACTTAGAAGTTAATGATGGGTTCTGTGGAGATAATAATATCTCTGTGGGTAATACTATTTACAGATCGTAAATCTCTGGAAACTCTTTACCAAACATTCTAACTAATTCCCCAGCTTTTGAATTCGCTTGGTCTTCCCAAGGGGAACCATCTTCACCCTCTTCTGGGTTACCTTTTAAATCTCCCATCTCATTTTGTTTATGATGTACCATTTCGTGAGCGATAGAACGAATGATATCTGGAACAGCTCTATTCTTCGACATAACACTTATTTCATTCTTTGACATATCGTAACTGGCTAATGTTTCTAATTCGTCATTATTATCAGTAAGTCTAACATTAAAACCATCACCTAAAGTCAATTCATTTTTTCCAAAGTCTATAAAATCATCTATAATAGATTCATTCATACTATTATTTTTCCCTTTAACTAACTCAACACCCCATTTATCTTTTACGTAGTTAGGTAACTTATTTTTAAATTCTGTAAAAACTACATCAAACTCTTCTTTAGATATTTTATATATTTCTATAATTTCTTCCATTATCTGATGATACCCTCTATTAAGTCTAGGTATTGGATTAGTATATTTATGTTTTGAAAATACTCTATGTATTGGAGTCTCCCTAATTATAGTACCATTAACAATTAAATCCATTACTAAATCTTGATGAACTACTTCCCATTCACTCAGTTGGTTGTTTCCTCCGATTACTCTTAATTCACCAGTGGTGACTAAATGGTTCAACCAATCATAACCAAACTCTAAATTAAATTCATTTATATCGTATTCATCCTCTGGGTTATCCATTCTAAAGTAATACCAACCATCTTCATATTCTACTTCATCCCAACCATACTTATTAAAGAATTCGGGGTTGGACGATATTCTATCTAACTCTTCATCTCCATACATATCCACAAACTCCCTAAGAGACTTAAATGACGGTATATCAAATGAGTGTTGGTCAGTTATTTTAACCCCAGATAACATTTCGTTAACAATAAAATCCAGATATTCTTGCTCCTTTTTCTTATTAACGAAATCTTCTTTTAATATACCTTTAATAATGTATTTCATCTTATATTTTATGTACTACCTTAATCTCATCTTCCCCAACTATTACTGATAAACCTCTACCATTTTCCCAATCTACATCCATATGATCTTCATGAAATGGACCACCGACTGTTGTATATCCTTTTACCACACCTTTAGTTCCTGGTGTTATTGGGTTTGGGTCATTTGGCATGTCCACCATTTCTATTACATCACCAATCATTGGCATATCACCATCTCTGTAATGTTTTCTAATCCACTCCCTACATAGTTTATTGGTTATTGGGTCATGTTGTTCATAACCATACGTATTTACAATGTATTCTCTAATTAAATAATAAGAAATCCTAAGAACATTCTCATAGTAGTCAAATTCGTCATCACTTAAACTATTATCCATACTAAATACGGTACGCTTAGTAAATACTTCATTTAAGTCCTCACTTAATTGATTATATAACCTCCCAATGTTAGTAAAATTAGCCATAATTTATATAGGGTTATATTCACCCATTTTAAATGGTTCTATAATTGGGTTTATTGCGTGTAACGAATAACTACCATCTGGACGATATTCAGCGTAAACAAATTCAGCACCTAAAACTTTATAACTACCATCAGAGGTGTGAAAATAATCTGATATAAATGGGTTATATTTTATTTCTTCAGCAACATCTTTTAATGTAACTGGATCGTCAGGTAATTCCTGTACCACACCACCAACACCAACAACTTGTGATCGTTTACTCATCTCACCAGCATCTTTTGTCGTTCTCATTATATTATGATACCCTAAACTAATGTCAAAGTTTATGTCACCACCTAACAGTAGGTCATTGGTATATCCAATAATTCCTGGTGTGGTATCTTTCTTCCCTCTTTTTGATTTTCCATAGACACCAAACGCACCATTCTTATTGTACATTATATTATGTCTATTAGTGTGGAACCAAACTTCCTTACCTATTAATTCTGGTGAATCACCCTCTAAATAACCATACTGAGCTTTACCAGCGGTTACAGGGTCACCCATATCCATATGGTAAGGAGGGTTTTCATTAATTAACTGACTTCTCATCTCTATAAGTAAGTTAACTTTTTTAATGTTATTTTTTTTATCTTTAGTTCTCATATTATATAAATATATAGTTTTTTTAATGCCAAGACAATTTATCTGAAAGTATTTCATTAAAATATTGTGGGTCCACATCACCAGCACCGCCATATCTAAAATGTTTATCAGTGTTTATATATATTTTTTCTTCTGGTAATAAAACATTATCGTAGTAATTCTCCTCATTCCTTTCAACATAAAAAACGTCACTAAATATATCTGAAAGTAAAGAGTAACCAGAATGCACATGATCATGTAAAGTCTCTTTAAACATTTCACTATTTACTACATCACCGATTTCTCTTTTACCATTAAATTCTAATTTCCATCCTCTATTACCATCTTTATCAACGTTATTAGATATTATACCATTAAATTCAGAAAGATAGTCCTCAGCACCATTTCTAATGTCAGAATGTAAATAGTCTATATCAGCACTATTTTGAGCCTCTGCCATTGCACAACCTATAACATCACCAAATTCTGACTCAACAAATTCTTTAAATTCTTCTTCGTTAGGTTCATCACCAAATGACTCATGTATGTACTTCTCTCTCATTGTGTCGACATTAACTTTATCTACCATATCAAAATAGTAAGTGTCAAAATCGTAACATTCATAATCGTAACCATAATCATAAACCTGTTCAAAATATTTTTTAGCGTAGTGTTGCATATCATAATCCCTATCTTCGGAAAAAAGGTTACTTAATTCATCTGCATCGAAATGAACTGGGACATAATATTTTTTTCTGTCGTATTGAGTTAGGTAGTTGTATATTATATTAATCTCTTGTTCCTCCGATAGATTCATTCCTGGAAGCATTTCTTTCATAAAGAAATCTGGATCATCATCCATCATCCTCATCACCCTTTCCATAAATTTGGGTGCGAATAGAGTATCGTTAAAAGGGTCAACTTCTTTATCCTCCTCTTGTTCTCTTAATATTTTTCTGATTAAATTTTCCATTACCAGTTTAAGTCGTGTTTTTTATATAAATCTACATTATTTTCCTCAGCGTATTTTTTTATTTTATAATCTAAAAATTCTTTAACTTTAGACTTTATACTAATTATCATTTCACCACCTTTTACATTAAAAACAGTTGTTAGGTACATGGTTATATACCTGACTAACCTCCGATTCTCATCTTCTAAATTTTCAATATCGTATAACTCATTATCTATATAGTTAACATTGTAAAAGTTATCATATACAGCTGACTCTAACATAGGAGCATCATAAGGGTTACTTGACAATACTTTAACATAATCAGTACACACAAACTTCACCGAATATATCTCCTCAACCCCAAAGGTACCATGAATAAATTTAACATTTAATAAATCATTAAGCACTTTATGAATAGTATTAAAAAACTTACTTTGTTTTTCTTCTTTTAATATATGTTTAATTATTTTTCTCATAAATGTAAACCCCTTTCAATATACTCTAACATATCTTGATGTAATATTTTATATTCTGAATCTGTTATTGACTCTAAATAGTTATGGACACCTTCATAGTGGACACCCCTTTCATTAGTACCGTACCCAACCCATTCTACAAATCCTTTTAAACCTTCTAATTTCCTTAAATTAAAAAAACCATCTCCTCCTTCCACACCTTTATCAAATATATAAGGGTCTTCTTGATACTGTATGTAATCTTCATATAATACCTCAGTTAAAGAATATAAAAACCTATCCTTAGCCAAATCAAAACGTATTTTTTCCCACACAACCCAAGACTCATCTAAGGATAACCCAAATGTATCTACTAATATTAATATCAGACTTGTAATTAGATTGGACTCATCCCCTAACTGAGCACCTATTCCACCACCAGTACCTTTAATTTGTTCCCCACTACTTGTATGAAAACTAGTGACAACCTGACCATCACGATAATTCTTGTTATGTTCAAACCAAAAATCGTCCTTAATGTGGTTATAGACTTTATCTATAACATCCCTATTAAGGGTGCTTTCCTTAAGAATTTTTTTAATTAATAATTTCATTATTATATAAATATAACTAAATGTGATATAAATGTAATTATTAGGTTTGATTATTTTTATTTTTTAATTATATTTATGTTATGTCAAGAAAAAAAGTTAAAAAAGAGAAAATGACACCTCCAACCACAAAAGAAAGGGTTAAAGATGATGTAGAAACAAAAAAAATAATAACCTATGTACCTAATAACACTAAAAATAGGTGGGATAAGATAAAAGGTGTAGAGGGGGATGTTGTAAGGTTTAAAATAAATGACAATAAAAGACAGGAGTTTTTAAAGAATAAGTCCCATATGTTACTTTATGTTGGTGTGGATAACTCTGATTTATATTTTTATTATGAAATTAAAAAATAAAAACACATTTTTTTTAATTTATCCCCGTAAACCCACTATTTATTAGGGGTTTTATTTTGTAGTGTCATTTTTTTTTCGTATATTTGTATAACAAAACAAATAACTATGGAATATACTAAAATTAAAAACCACTGGAAAACAAAAGTACCTTACATCGACACCAACGATGCCATTAAAGATTATAAGGATAGTATAGTTGCAAAATCAGAAAACAATGATTGTGTGATTAGAGCATTCGCTGCAGTAACGGAATCAACCTACGATAAATCACACGCATACGTTAAGAAGACCTTTAATCGACCAAAGGGTGTTGGAACACCTAGATTCGATATTACAATGAAGAACAATCAAGGTAAGAGGGTATTGGGGTCAAAATACGAAAGGTTAACCAACCACACCACAACTACGTATGTAAAAACAACAAAGGATAGAGTATGGGGTTCAGATGAAACTATAATTACAAAATGTAATGTTACGGTAGATAGTAGATATATGCCGTTAATAACTAAGTATGGTAAAACCAGAGTATCACAAATGACAG
>Ga0255055_10002804_pt1 | contig 12018 bp, 7 predicted proteins | sample JV7_2_27_MG_FD_188633 | JGI IMG/M metagenome (GOLD analysis project Ga0255055, IMG submission 188633) | Seawater microbial communities from Jervis Inlet, British Columbia, Canada - JV7_2_27 | ecosystem: Environmental > Aquatic > Marine > Inlet | place: Canada: British Columbia | collected... | reverse complement strand
CATCGCGGCAATTGTTCTGGGACACCTTATCGGTAACACATTTATGGCGCTGGGAGGCATTATCGGGTCGCAACACGGTATTATGTCGATGGTGTCCGTGCGGCCATCTTTCGGTATTCGGGGTTCAAATCTGGCGGCTGTATTAAACATTATTCAATTAATCGGCTGGGCCTCGATTATGCTGATTATCGGCGGTCGCGCCGGCGCCATGCTGGGCAAGCCCATGGGCGGCATTCTGGCGTCCAACAATTTGTGGATCATCGCAATTGGACTGGGAACCCTGGTATGGGCCCACCATACCGGAAAATCGATCTGGCGTGTTATGCAGAAACTGACGGTTATCGGGCTGCTGCTGGTTATCCTGCTGATGAGCGCAGTGTCTGTTAAAGAATTCGGCAGCGGTATTTTTGGCATTAAACCTCAGGAAATGCCGTTTATGATCGGCCTGGATCTGGTGATTGCCATGCCGATTTCCTGGATGCCGCTGGCAGCAGATTACGCGCGCTTTTCCAAAAGAACTGCCCCGGCCTTCTGGAATACCTGGCTGGGGTATTTTCTGATTTCCTCCTGGATGTACCTTCTGGGTCTGACGGCGACCCTGGTAGCCGGCGCCAGCGATCCGGGCGCGCTGATACTCCAGCTCATGGGCAAAATCGGGTTTGCAGTGCCGGCGTTAATCATGGTGGTATTTTCCACCATTACCACGGGTTTTCCGGATGTTTACTCGGCGGCCTGTTCGACGATGAATATTTCTCAAAGGTTCAGTTCAAAAACTGTTCTGTGGACGGCAGGTATCGTTTCGATACTGGTGGCCCTGGTCTTTCCGATGGAACAGTACGAGAACTTTCTCTTTCTGATTGGCGCGATGTTTGTACCGCTGTTTGGCGTTGTCCTGACCGACTATTTTTTTATTCGAAACCGTCAACTCGACATAGACGACCTTTACCGCCCGGGTGGCAAATATTGGTATACGAGAGGCTTTAACGGAATTGCGCTGATTTGCTGGGCAATCGGATTTATTGTTTACGAACTGATCGCGCTGATGAAATACCCTATTGGTGGATCCATGCCGTCATTGCTGGTTGCCGGGTTGTGCTATTATGGGATTACGCGTTGGAGAGCCGGGTTGAAAGGTTCATAAAAAAGGTGGATAGGCTAGGAAGCTATAAGGCTGGGAAGCTGGAAGGTTACAAAGCTTGAAGGCCAGGAGGCTCGAAGGCTGGAAGAAAAAATTTGGTACACAGATTAACACAGATGCACACAGATAAAAAAATCTAAATTTAATAATAAATAAAATCTGTGAAAATCTGCGAAAATCTGTGTCCTATTAAGCTTCCAAGCATCCTGGCATCCCAGCTTCAAGCCTATGACCGATGAGCTATCAGCTATGAGCTATTTGCCTGACACCTGACACCTGACACCCGAAACCTGACACCTCACACGGTTAGATTTGGGAATCGAGCTTTTTCAGGCGGGTATCGAATTCGGCGCTGCGGGTTTCGAGGTTGCGGGTTAACTTTTCCAGTTCCTCAAACAATCGGTCAATTGTTTGCTGGCAGGAATGAAGGGCCTGGGAAATTTCAGAAATCCGGGCGCCAGCCTGATCCTGCGCGGCCTGCTGCATGGATAGATTCAGGCGGGCCAACTCGGCTTCCTCATTTTCCATCTGGTTTTCCAGCCTGGTTATGCGTTTCTGGAGAGGCTTTAGGATGCGAGACCGCTCGGAAATAATTTCCGATCTTCGACGTCGCAGGTCCTTCTTTGTCAGTTTTGGGGCAGCCGGCATGTTGAGGTTTGGCTGCCTGTGGTTGACGGCTGCCGTAATTTCATCCTGCCAGCCGCCTTTTTCCAGAAAACGCTGATAACTGCCTTCAAAAACCTTCAGATGATCATTTTGAAATATGATCAAGCGCCGGCTCAGGGCGTGCAGAAACATTTCGTTATGGGTCACCATAATCACGGTCCCGTCAAAGTTATCAATTGCCGCCAGCAGGGCATCACTGGACTCCATGTCGAGATGATTGGTGGGTTCATCCAGCAACAGGAGATTAACCGGGGTTACCAGAAGCTTGCCGAGCATCACCCGGCTCTTTTCACCACCGGAAAGAACGCTTATTTTTTTTAGCGCATCATCCCCCGAAAACATCATTGCTCCGCAGATGCTGCGTGCATGCTGCAGATCGCCGTCTGGATTCGAAAGAATGATTTCATCCAAAACGGTTCTGTTATCTACCAGGCTTTTCACGCTGCTCTGCTCAAAAAGGCCTTTTTTAACAGCCGCATGATAGTTTATTTCGCCTGTCTGGGGTGAGATTTCACCGCTGAGCAGTTTCAGCAGCGTTGATTTACCTTTTCCGTTTGGACCCACCACACAGATTCGCTCCCCGGCCGCCACTGTGATGCCAAAATCCCTGATCAGGGGCACTGTCCGATCATATGTGAAGTTTAAATTTTGGACACTGAACACATGTTTGGCGCTAAACGGGCTGCTATTGAAAGAAAAATCTAATATTTTTAATTTTTCAAGTTTTTGTTTTTTTTCCATTTTCTGCAGGGTTTTGATGCGCGATTGCACCAAATTTGCCTGTCTGGCTTTGGCTCTGAAGTGCGTAATAAACTGCTCGATTTCTTTGCGGCGGCGTGCGTCCTTTAGGCGGGTCTTTTCGTTGACCTCTTCATCCACAGCGATTTGATCGTAGTACTTGGCCGTGTTGCCTTTAATTTTGCGCACCATAAAGCGATGAATTCCCATGGTATGGGTGACAATTTTGTCCATAAAACTGCGGTCATGAGTGATCAGCATGACTTCATGAGGCCAGTTCAGCAGGAATTGTTCGATCCAGCGTATGGAGGTGATATCCAGGAAATTGGTGGGCTCATCCAGCAGCAAAAGGTCAGGCTCTGAAATCAACGCCTTGGCCAGATTCAGGCGCACCTGGTATCCTCCTGAAAACGCCTTTGGATGTCGTTGAAAATCCGTCTGGCTGAAACCGAGCCCGGCCAGGATCTTTTCAGCTTTCCAGTGATGATCTTTTTCTGTTTCGGGCAGAGCCGAAATGGCTTCGGCTAAAATCATATCGTGGCTGAATTCAAGCTTCTGGCTAACGTATCCAATGCGATAGTTTTTAGGAATGATAATGGCGCCTGAATCGGGATTTTCTTTTCCTAAAATCATGCGAAACAGAGTCGTTTTCCCGTGACCGTTGCGTCCCACCATACCCAGACGGTCCTTGGCATTGAGCGCAAAACTTATGCCTTCAAACAGGATCAGATCTCCATAGCTTTTGTGCAGGTTTTCTATCCGAATCATTTTACTTAAATGCCTAAAGTGAACTAAAGTGAGCTAAAGTGCCTAAAGATTTTTTTCCTCACGTAAAGGCGCAAAGACGCAAAAGTTATCCAAAAAATCCATTCCGTTCGCCGGGTACAGACTCAGAACGTAGGGTGGGACACAGCCCGTACTTTGGGAAACTTTCACAATTATATATTTTGATCGGGTTCAATCTTTTAATTGATTAACTGGAACCCATTTCAAAAATAGTAGATCACGCCAAAGGGTCCGCCTCCGGCGGATTAGTCCGCCTAAGGCGGATTGAGATGGGTTCTGGTTAACCTTTTTTTTTATAGGCGTCAATGGCCAAATATTGCTTTGCCCTTCGTTTCTTGAAACTCGGATCACATTTTGCTATGATCAGCAAGTACGCTTTTGGCGATGTGTAAACCCTGCTTTATACTTGACAAAAACACCTCACTTAATATGTTATAAGCGCTATTATCAGGCAATTCAGAGTCTAAGCGCTAAAACGGATTATCATCCGATGGATGACAAAAAAATGATTTTATCATCTTTTAAAAGTTTAAATTAATGACTTTGTCTGGAGTTACTTTAAAATTAATTCGCAAGAGGGTTGGCGGCGTAAGACCAGAACCACAGATAAAGAAACCGCCTGTCAGCGCAATGTAATATCAGGGAGGTTAGGTATGCCAGAGGAAAAAGAGGAAAAAAAAGGTTTTGTGGTAAAGGATCGCAGGATTTTCGCGGAAGAAAACCTGGACGCTGATCCAAAAGAAGAAAAGGAGAAACCGCCTGCTGAAAAAGAAAAGGAGGCAAAAGCTGATGAAACCGGCAAAGAACCGGACGCCGAAACGCAAGAAGCACTACCGCAATTTCCGAAAATTAATTTTGCGACCTTTGTGGCGTCTTTGAATGCATCGGCCTTATTGAATTTAGGAGCTATAGAAGATCCGGCCTCCGGCACCAAGGATAAAAGCCTGCCGATGGCCAAACAGACAATTGATATATTAAGTATGCTGCAAGAAAAAACCGCCGGGAATTTAAGCGAAGAAGAAGAAAACTTGTTGAAAAATATCCTCTATGATTTGCGAATTATGTATGTCAGAGAGAAACAGTAAATTCGCCCTTATTCCTCTCATAAGGAATGATCTTATGCATAGAGTGCACCCCTATAAAAAAAATGTGAGCTCCACGATCAAAATTGTGTTTGTGATTCTTCTGCTCACATTTATAACAATCGCTTGCGAGAATTCTCCGGCGGACCTCGCGAATCGCGCGGAAGATAATCAAAGCGAGATAAAAAATCTACCGACTCTGGTGGCCTCGGACGCAGAAGCCCAAACCATTAACATCGAGATGGTGCCTAAAAGTTTCAGCGCTCTGGCTGAAATGGCCAGTCCTGCGGTCGTCAATATTCGTACCGTCACGACGGTTAAAGGCGCAGGGCGGGTATTTCGGCATTTTCGAAAGGAGCCGTTCGGCGAAGATGATCGCATGAAGGAATTTTTTGAGAGATTTCTCGGCGAACATCCTGAACGGAATTTCAAACAACGCAGTCTTGGATCCGGATTTATCGTTGATAAAGACGGGTATGTGATAACCAACAACCATGTTATCGAAAATGCCGAAGAGATTCAGGTCATCTTGAAAGACGAATCGGTTTATGAGGCAAAAATCATCGGCCGGGATGCCAACACCGACATTGCCTTAATCAAGATCTTGGCGGATGTTAATTTTGCGTTCGTGAAAATGGGCAATTCCGACACACTCAAGATAGGCCAATGGGTTGTAGCGATCGGCAATCCTTTTGGGCTCGAGAATACGGTTACTGCCGGAATCGTGAGCGCCAAAGGCCGTATAATCGAACCGGGGCCTTATAATGAATATATTCAAACCGATGCCTCGATTAATCCCGGAAACAGCGGTGGACCGCTCCTCAATATGGATGGCGAAGTCGTCGGCATCAACAGCATGATTTTTGCAGGCGGCCACGGGATCGGATTTGCCATTCCCGTCAATATGGCTAAAAATGTTGCCGCGCAGCTTAGAGAAAGAGGTGAGGTCACCCGCGGCTGGCTGGGTGTGAGCATACAGGATGTCCCCAATGATCTTGCCGAGTACTTCGACCTTGCGGATCACAGGGGTGCTCTGGTGGCTGATGTGGTCCCTGGAGATCCTGCAGATACGGCCGGCATTCGGCCAAAGGACATCATCGTTGAAGTGAACGGCCAAAATGTTGAGGACAGCCGCGAACTTTTACGACTTGTAGCCGGTTTGAATGTAGACGAAACGGTTGCAGTCAAGGTGCTGCGTAATGGCAAACTCAGAAATTTTCAAGTCAAGGTTGCCAAGCGAAATGATGCCAAACTGACCGCAAAAAAGGTACCGGCAAAGGCCGACCCTGAGCTGGGTATCCAGGTTGCTGATCTGTCATCGGATGCCGCCCGGCGGTTTGATGTGGCCGACACCGAAGGCGTGATTCTGGTCGGGATCAAATCCGGAAGCACAAGCGAAAATGCCGGATTACGGACCGGAGATGTTATCAAGGGTGTGAATCGAGTAGAGGTTAAAAACGTTGAGGATTACAAAAGAATCATCGATTCTGTCAAACCCGGTGAGCCGATTGCGTTCTTAATAAAAAGACGAAATTCGGGCTATCGGGTTGTAAAGGTTGTAAAATAAAGGTGTCAGTGTTCAGGTGTCAGGTGTCAGGTTGCAGCGCCGCCGTTGGCCGTCGAAGCGGCCAGTTTGATCGAAAAAGAAACTTTGTAGTTTCATACGAGCTCCATAGTATAGGGTATAAGGTTGAGGGCGCAGGGCGGATGCATGCGATTTAATCTGATTCTTTTCGTCCTCGTCCTCGTGCTCGTTCTCGTGAATCAGAATTTTATAGGGGACGAGGGACGAGTACGAGTACGACGACGATGCCGGTAGCTGCCGCACCGTAGCTCAAAGAGCTAAAACGGCTCATCTGTCCTCCGTCTTCTGTTTACTGACACCTGAAACCTCAGTAATATGGAACGGTTATGAAAATACTCTCGCCCGCCAAAATCAATCTTTTTCTGCAAGTGCGCGGGAAGCGCCCTGACGGCTACCACGAATTGTTTTCTTTAATGTGTTGCATCACGCTTTTCGATGAGATTTCGCTTCAGTTTGGCGACGGTCAAAATATTGAAATTGACTGTTCGCATCCCAACGTACCGGCCGATGACAGCAACCTTGCTTATCAGGCTGCAAGTTTGTTTTTCAGCCAGATGGGTTCGGGGCCGGATCTTAAAATCCACCTGACAAAAAACATTCCGGTGGCCGCCGGCCTCGGGGGAGGCAGCAGCAATGCAGCCAGCATATTGCTGGCCCTGAACTCCCATTATGGCCATCCCTTTTCCAGGACGCATCTAATGGAAATGGGTCTTACGCTCGGGGCCGACGTCCCATTTTTTATTTTTCAAAAACCGGCGCTCGCCACCGGCATCGGTGAAAAGTTGGACTCTTTCAAGGGAGATTTGCCTTATCATGTTTTGCTGTTATATCCGGGGTATACCGTTTCAACTACCGAGACCTACCAAAACCTGAATTTGGGATTGACAAAAGCTGAAAAAAAACCTACAAGCAACCATTTAAAACTTAAGCGGTTCAATCCAGTGCGTCATTTAACCAATGATCTCGAACAGGTTACAGCCCTCAAATATCCGAAAATTGGTTTGGCCAAAGAAAAACTGTTAAACTTGGGGGCCGTCGGTGCGCTGATGAGCGGAAGCGGCCCGACCGTGTTCGGCCTTTTCGACAATGTCGAAACGGCCGAAACGGCTAAACAGGCGCTGAGCTGTGATCAGGAGAATCAAGATGTGCAGTTGTTTCTTGCAGATCCGATTCTTGATGCAGACCTTAAGCGAGTTGACGTCTGAAAGGTGATGCCGGGATTTGAGGAAGCGCCTAAACTCATAAACAGCATGGCCGATATTGCCGTCTATGAATTTGGGGCGTCGCCAAGCGGTAAGGCACAGGGCTTTGGTCCCTGCACTCGGAGGTTCGAGTCCTCCCGCCCCAGCCATTCGAATTGATAATTGATGAATTCGTAAAAAGTCGAATTCATCAAGTGTTTGGTGTTTTGTGTTTCGTGTTTGGCCTGAAATAGATGATGCTATATCGGCCTGTTAGAATACTAAACACTAAACACCAAATACAAAACACACTTGTAAAAAGGCTGCTTTTCTGACTTTTTACGAGACCATCAATATTCAACTTTTACGAGCGTTACTATTTATTTTTTTGGCAACCAACTAACATACCATACTTGGATAATGGTAGGCTAAATGGAAGGCATATCGATTTTTGCGGGAAATTCGAACCCTGCTCTGGCAAATAAAATATGCGAATATCTGAACCTTTCTCTGGGCAATGCTCAGGTGAAAACCTTTAGTGACGGTGAGATTCAAATTGAAATCGATGAAAACGTTCGATCCAAGGATGTTTTTGTGATTCAATCCACCTGCGCGCCGGTAAACGACAACCTGGTTGAGTTACTGTTGATGATTGACGCGCTGAAGCGTTCCTCGGTCGGAAGAATTACTGCGGTGATACCGTATTTCGGTTATGCCAGACAGGACAAGAAGGTCGCTCCGCGGGTTCCCATCAGCGCCAAACTGGTTGCGGATATGGTGACCGTTGCCGGTGCGAATCGGGTTATCACCATGGACCTGCACGCCGGTCAGATTCAGGGTTTTTTTGGCATCCCCGTGGACAACATCTTTGCGGCTCCGCTGTTGATCGAATATATCCGCAGCAACTTTAATAATAATCTTGCCATTGTTTCGCCGGATGCCGGCGGGGTAGAAAGGGCCCGGGCGTTTGCCAAGCGGCTGAATGCGGATCTGGCAATTATTGATAAACGGCGGTCGGCTCCGAACCAGGCCAAGGCAATGGCAGTCATTGGCGATGTGAAGGGTAAGGTGGTAGTAATCCTCGATGACATGGTCGACACGGCCGGTACTCTGACCGAGGCGGTGCATGCCCTTAAAGAGGGAGGGGCCAGAGAAATTCATGCCTGCTGTGCCCATGCAGTGCTTTCCGGACCGGCAATTGATCGCATTACAGAATCACAAATGAAAAGTATGGTGGTAACCGATACCATACCGTTAAACGAAAATGCTGTCGCTTGTGGCAAAGTTGTTGTCATTTCGATTTCAGAACTCGTCGGTGAGGCCATCATCCGCAGCTATCGCGGCGATTCTGTGACGTCTTTGTTTGTTTAGTCTCTGAGAACAAATATAATGGTTTCTGAGTTAATATATTATTGATTCAAATAATGATCACTGGAGCTTGTATTTGGGTCATTAAGACATTCGAATTTAGAATTTGTTTCGTATTTCGTGTTTCGTATTTCGAGTTTAACGGACAAGCTTCGGAGCAACGGATCAAAAGAACACTGGGTCCATGCTTGGGCGGTTAATGTAAGGAGGATAATTCGTTGGGACAGATTGATTTAAAAGCACAGATCAGAAAAACAGTCGGCAACGGTCCGGCACGGACACTGCGGCGCGAAGGCAAAGTGCCGGCGGTGCTTTACGGACCGAAAACAGAGACGGTTTTGCTTTCTATTGATTCAAAAGATTTTGAACAAATTTTAAAAGAAGCAAGTGTCGGATCGGTTTTGTTGAATTTGCAGATTCAAAACGGTAAAACCTATACGCAGGCGGCTATGATTAAGGAACTGCAAACCCACCCGGTAACCGGGAGTTTTCTGCATGTGGATTTCTATGAAATCGATATGCAAAAGAAGATCACCGCCAAAGTTCCTGTGGTTGCCAAAGGCCATTCCATAGGTGTGGAAGTCGGCGGTCTGCTGCAGTACGTCCGCAGAGAACTCGAAATACTTTGTCTTCCGACCGAGATTCCCGAGACCATTGAAGTGGATATTACCGATCTTGATATCGGTGATTCAATCCATGTGGAGGATATTTCACTTTCGGGAGATGTTGAGATTGCGGCAGATACAAACTTTACGGTTGTAACGGTACTGGCACCGAAGGTTGAGGAAGAAGTCGTCGAAGAAGAAGAGCTTGAAGAAGGCGAAGAGCTGGCAGAAGGTGAAGAAGCTGCGGAGGAGGGTGCTGATCAAGAAGCACCTTCGGAAGAAGCCAAAGAGGATTAAGCCACCCGGCAGGCTCGCGAGCCCGCCCGCGACTCAGTTAGCAATGATGTGGTGCCGGCGCTTTGCGACCTGTTGCATAATCGGAGGATACGAACTGCGTGCCACAAAAGCGTACGCATCTGATTGCCGGGCTTGGAAACCCCGGCACTCAATACGAACACACACGGCACAACACCGGGTTCATGGTGGTGGATAAGCTGGCCGGGGAGTTCGGTATTTCTTTAAACAAAAACAAGTATGACGTGCGCTATGGCCGCGGAACCATTAAAGACCATCAGGTCATTCTGGCCAATCCGATGGCCTTTATGAATTGCAGCGGTCCGCCGGTTCAGAAACTGACTGCATATTTCAAAATACCAAGCGGGGATATGTTGGTCATTCACGACGACATTGACCTTGCTTTCGGAAGATTACAAATAAAAGAGAAAGGAGGACATGGCGGACACAAAGGTCTAAAATCGATTATCAATGCTGTTGGCGGAGACGAATTTGTGCGTCTGCGTTGCGGTGTTGGGCGTTCCGAGATGGGAAGCAGTGTTTCAGATCATGTTCTGGGAGCCTTCTATGCTGATGAAAGGAAGCTTTTGGACTCGGTTTTAATTCGGGCTCGGGATGTGGTGGTTACGATTCTGACGGAAGGTACCAAAGTCGGAATGGATCGATTTAACAAAAAAGATTTGTGATTAGAGGCTAAACGTTAACATCTCAAATGGAGGAGAGGATGAATTACTTACCGTTAATTTGTACACTGGTTGGTGCTGCAGGTGTGCTGTTTGCCATCATTCTTGCGGTTATCGTTAAAGGCGCACCAGCCGGAAATGAAAAGATGCAGGAAATTGCCAGCGCCATCAAGGAAGGCGCCATCGCCTATCTGAATCGACAGCTGAAGAGCATGGGGATTGCCGGTCTGATAATTTTTGCGATCATCATTTTTGCGCTGGGAGTAAAAACCGCTATCGGTTTCCTGCTCGGGGCAGCCGCCTCTTTTGTGGCAGGATATGTCGGCATGCGCGTGTCCGTGCTGGCCAACGTGCGCACCGCAGAAGCGGCCAAAGGGGGCCTGTCCAAAGGTCTGTCCATGGCCTTTAGGGGCGGTTCGGTAACCGGAATGATCGTCGCCGGCCTGGCCCTTGCATCTGTTGCCGGTTACTATACCATTTTGCTTTCGGTGGGTACATCCAGCAGAGATGCGGTGATTGCGCTGGTGGCGCTCGGTTTTGGCGGAAGCCTTATTTCTATCTTTGCCCGTCTGGGCGGTGGAATCTTTACCAAAGGGGCCGATGTCGGGGCCGACCTGGTCGGCAAGGTCGAAGCCGGAATTCCGGAAGACGACCCCAGAAACCCGGCGACCATCGCCGACAATGTGGGCGATAATGTGGGCGATTGTGCCGGTATGGCAGCCGACCTCTTTGAAACTTACGCCATCACTGCGGTTGCGGCCATGCTGCTGGGCAACCTTCTTTTTCCGCAGGTTGGCATCGCGACGGAATTTCCCCTGGTTCTTGGGGCCATTTCGATCGTTGCATCCATGGTCGCTATTTTCTTTGTCAGACTGGGCAAAAGCGAATATATCATGGGCGCCCTCTACAAGGGAATGTTCGGTTCTGCTATCCTGGCCGCTATTGCATTTTTCTTTGCCACCCGGCAGCTGATGGGCGGAATTCCTGAAATTTCAATGCTTTCGATTTATTATTCCACCCTGGTCGGTCTCGTGCTCACCGTTTTGATCGTTATCATTACGGAGTACTACACGGGCATTTACGGACCGGTAAAAGCTATAGCCAATGCATCGACCACAGGGCACGGCACCAATATTATTGCCGGCCTCGGGGTCAGCATGCAGTCCACCGCCGCGCCGGTGCTGGCCATCTGCGCCGCTATCGGTCTTGCTTATTATTTTGCCGGACTTTACGGCATTGCCATGGCAGCCATGTCCATGCTCTCCATGACCGGGATGGTGATCGCCATCGATGCTTACGGTCCGATTACCGACAATGCCGGCGGCATTGCTGAAATGGCGAAAATGGATGAAAGCGTCCGCGCGGTCACCGATCCGCTGGATGCGGTCGGAAATACCACCAAAGCCGTGACCAAAGGTTACGCCATCGGTTCAGCCGGTCTGGCGGCGCTGGTGCTGTTTGCCGCCTACACACAGGAATTTGCCCTGCATGGCGGGGGCGAGGAGTTGAGCTTTGACCTGAGCAATGTCAAGGTGATCATCGGCCTGTTTATCGGCGGACTATTGCCGTATCTTTTTGCCTCGATTGCCATGAACGCCGTGGGCAAAGCCGGCGGAGCGGTTGTAGAAGAGGTCAGACGTCAGTTCCGTGAAATTCCCGGAATTATGGAAGGCACTGCCAAACCGGATTACGGAGCATGCGTTGACATCGTTACCAAGTTCGCTCTAAAAGAAATGCTCATTCCGGCCCTGCTGCCGGTTATCGCACCGGTGCTGGTCGGTTTTCTGCTGGGCAAAGTTGCGCTGGGCGGCTTGCTGATCGGCAGTATTATTACCGGTGTCTTTGTTGCCATTTCCATGACCACCGGCGGGGCTGCCTGGGACAACGCCAAA
>Ga0255055_10002803_pt1 | contig 12020 bp, 10 predicted proteins | sample JV7_2_27_MG_FD_188633 | JGI IMG/M metagenome (GOLD analysis project Ga0255055, IMG submission 188633) | Seawater microbial communities from Jervis Inlet, British Columbia, Canada - JV7_2_27 | ecosystem: Environmental > Aquatic > Marine > Inlet | place: Canada: British Columbia | collected... | reverse complement strand
CAGATGGCATTGACCCGGATGCCGAATTCACCCAGCTCCATGGCCATGGTTTTGGTTAAACCGATAACGGCCCATTTGGAGGCGGCGTAGGGTGATCGCATCGGGTAGCCGAGGATTCCGGCCGAAGACGACATGTTGATGATTGAGCCGCCGCCGGCAGCTTTAATGAGGGGTACGGCGCGGCGGGCACAATAAAATTGGCCGTTAATGTTTATGGCCATGGTGCGATCCCATTCCTGGGGTGTGACATCTTCGACAGCTGCTGTCGGCCCTGCAATGCCGGCATTGTTTATCAAGACATCCAGACCACCAAGATGCGTCAGGGCCTCATCGAACAGGCCATCCACTTGAGCCGGGTCGGCGATATCCGCCAGCGTCGCACCGATAGGCGGCAACGTTTTTTTGCAATCGGCTAACAGATTTTCCTTAATGTCGCAGATGTGCACCCTGGCACCGTTTTCAACAAAGGCTTTGGCAAAAGCATACCCGATGCCGGTTGCGGCTGCTGTTATCAGCACACGCTTTCCCTTCACGGATGTCTGCATGATGCGTTTCTCCCTGTTTCAATCGTTTTGGGATTTCCGGAAATGAACCAGAGCTTTTATTATTTTTTTGCGCCATGCCTCGGTAAACTCGGGCGTCCATTCGTAGAAACCCTTACCGGTCTTGGCGCCCAGCTCTCCTTTCTTTACCTTCTCAAGCAGAAGTGGATAGGGTTCATTGGATGTATCCATGTCCGGCAGAATATATTTTTCACATTGCAGGGTTAAATCATAACCATCGATATATTCGTAAAGCTCAAAGGGGCCGACCGTGCCCAGGCGGCGCCCAAAACTGTTTTTAACGGCCAGATCCACATCTTGCGGGCTGGCGATACCGCGTTGCACAATATTAAATGCTTCGCGCCACAATACCAGCTGAAGCCGGTTGGCAATAAATCCAAGCGCTTCTTTTTGACAGATGATGGGACTTTTACCCATCGCTTTCATCAGGTTATAGACCGTTTCAATGGTTTCATCTGAAGTTGATTTGCCGCGCACGAGCTCCACCAGGGGCATTAAATAGGGTGGATTGAAGTAGTGGGCAATCAGGACACGATCAGGTCGCCGGGTGGCTGCCCCTAAAGCGCTGGGCAACAGGCTGGAGGTATTGCTCGCCAATATGGTGTGCGGCGGGCATATGCGGTCAAGATCCGTGAATAATTGCTGTTTAACTTCCAGATCCTCAATAATGGACTCGACAACCAGGTCGGCCCCCGCCCCGGCCTTTTCAAGTGCAGTTGTCGTTTCAATTCGATCCAATGCCGGTCTTACCTCATCACGCGCAAGGATGTCCCACTCGGCCAGCTCATTGAGGTTGCGCTCCATTTTTTGAAGGGCCTGCTGCAGACGTTCATCTGATCTTCCGTACAGCATGACAGCATACCCGGTCGAAGCAAATTCCTGAGCAATGGCATGGCCCATCATTCCCGGCCCGACAACGGTTATTTTATTTATCTCGGCTGCACTCATTTTATTCAGCCTTTCGGTGACCTCTTTTAATTGGAGGATGTTTTAAGGGTCAAAACTTTAAAGCTGTCGCAAATATAATTTAAGCCGCATGTCGGATATACGCTTGCAGGGCTTTATCCACTGCCGGGTCGATTAAGGATTGCGGTGCTTTTTTCAGGATTTCTTTAAATTGTCGATTGGCCCTGGCGGCGACATCCTGTGAGCCGGACGCCTGCCAATTTTCATATGGTCCCCAATCAGATAGCGTCGGCCGCCATCTGTCGCGAAAATGCGCCAACGTATCCGCATGAGTGATATAGGTCCCTGCATGCCCGATTTTTTTAATACTTTCCAGGGCCTGCTCCTTGCCCGTTGTATCAAGCCCTTCTCGGATGCGCATCAGGCGGCTAATGATCTCCAGATCGATCATCAGCTTTTCGTAGGATGTTGTCATGATGGCATCCAGGACACCCAGACATTCAAAAATCATGTGCGCACCGCCCAGGATGCCGGCCATTAAGTTCTGCATGGTTTCGTATCCGGCCTGACAGTCAATGATTTTTGAGTCGGTCATTCCGCACATGGAGCGCGTGGGCAGGCGGTAATAATCCAGGCCCATCTGCATCGCAGCCAGATGGATCAGCATCATCTCAGGCGACCCGGTAATAAAGTTTCCATTTTGCATATTGGCGACCGTCGAACCAATTGAGTAAACCACGGGGTTACCGGGGTTGACCAATTGTGCCAGTGTCATGCCGGCCAGAACTTCGGCATTATGCAAAATGGTGGTTCCAAACAGGCTGATGGGTCCGGAAAAGCCGGCCATAATTGCGGCCGTGAAGAAAATCACCTGGTTCTGTTTGGCGAATTCGATAATTGTTTCGCAGGTGGCGGGCCTATAGGATAAAGGGCTTAAGGGACAGACAGCGATTCCGATACAATGATGTTGACGCAAAAATTCTTTTTGCCCCATGGCGATTGCGACCATATCAAGCATTTGACGGACCTTGGGCCCATCGGTTTCAAAGCCGATCAGCGGTTTGTCCGTATTTTTGAGAATTTCGTACATCATGTACAAATGCTTTTGATCCGGGCTGATATCGCCGGGATCGACCGGAAATGAACCGACAAGGCTTACAATATCGCTGGCCTGACATAGTTTGATGATATTGGCAAAGTCCTCTATGGTGGCAGTTCGGCGTCCATGATCCAGATCCTGGATAAATACGGGTCCACTGTTGGGTTGCAATAATAATTTTTCATCGGGATCACCGACGGTAACTGATTGCTCATCGTTTGTGGCCTTCCAGCGAAAGGTTTCTGGGGCGGATTCGAGCGCCCGCCTGACAAGTTTTTTGGGGAAGCAAACGGTTTTGCCGTTTAGCGTTGCTCCATGATTACGGCAAATGGTCAAGGCCTCTTCGTTATGAAAGACAATACCGGTTTCGGCGAGAATCTTAAGAGACGCCTCATGAATCCATTGCATATCCGCTTTCGAAATGACGTTCAGTCTGCTCTTCAATCGCATCGGGTCGTTCTCCACCATCATTAAGTTTGATCGTGTACGGGTTATCATCAACAGATCGTCAACAAATAAAGGAGCCCCTTGCCAAGACGTCAAGAGCCCCTTTTATATATGCCAGACCCTAGCGGCAACGCTTTCAGTTTGGGCAGGTTTTTAAATCGAATAATTCCCAAATAAGATCAACCATCCGATTCAAATGGACTTTATGCGGTCAGCAGTTGTTTAATTTTTTTAACACCGTCGCCGGCATCATGAGCATAGGCGTCGGCACCGATTCGATCTGCCCAGCGCTGGGTTACCGGGGCCCCGCCGACAATGGTTTTATATTTTTCTCGCAAACCGGCTTTTTTCAATTCTTGTTCCAGTTGTTTTTGCACCGCCATCGTTGTGGTTAACAGCGTGCTGGAACCGATAATATTGGCACCAAACTTTTCGGCCTCATCAATAAACCGCTCAAGCGGTACATCGCGCCCAATATCCAGGACGTCAAATCCATTGGCCTTAAAAAGGGCTACGACAATCGTCTTGCCGATATCGTGGACATCCCCCTCAACAGTTCCGACGACAACCTTTGCGGTGAGCGCGGCCTTTTCTTCGGGTATCGCGGCATTAATGATTTCGGTGGCCTTTTCCATTGCCGTCGCCGAGTAAACCAGCTGCGGGAGAAACAGCCTCCCGGTCTCAAATAGATCACCCACCTGATTGATTCCCGGGATAAATCCCTTGTCCATCAATTCTAAAGGATTCAGCCCTTCGTCTAACCCTCGTTTGGCCACGTCTGTTGCCTTGTCGGTATCTCCTTTTAAAATGGCCTCTATCGCTTCTTTAAATAGTTTTTCGCTCATTTTGCTATCCTTTCTTCCTAAAAAAATCTGACAGGTGATGAAATTTTGATCGGAATGAAGCAACGTGGGTTCGGTACGCGTCATCTAATCAAATGCTTGATAGGACCGAATGCCCACTCTTTCCATAAACATGTTGACGCAGTTGATTTTCAGGTCCAACAATTCCGCAATTCGGAATTTGGCGTCAATTCCTTTGGCAACTGCCGGCGTTTCGCTGACCCGGCCGATATCCAATTCTTCCCGGACTTCACTCATAACAATCGTATCACCCAGATCTAACACCGAAACGCCCAATTTTTCGGCCACATATTTTTTGGCTGCATCGATTCGCATCCCTCGGTTCAGTTGCAAACGCGCTACCAGATCTCCGGCAGTGCGTATTCCGCCCATCCCCGAAACGACTGCATGTGCAGCGTGCATCCCGATCGGATCGCCGACGCCAACCTACAACCCGTCCAGCCGGCACAGTTCTACATGAGCCTTTGAGGCCCGTGATAGGGCATCCAGGGGCGGCGTCAGCGTCAACGGCACCCCGCCGACTCCCATTCCCAAATTGGCGTGGATCGGTATTTCAGCGGCTTCGGAACAGGCTTTGGTAAATACGATGGAGCGAGCCAGGTTCCAGGGCAGAGATGAATTGGTGCTGATGTTAATCGCCGGCCCGAAAATGGTCACCCCGGCCTGTTCGGCAAGTTTGACCTGATCCTGGGGATAAAGCCCGGCCAAACGCACGCCCTTGTATTCGATTTCACTGTGCATCCCCAATATGAACTCGCCCGACATACCCATTTCGATGCCCATTTCAGGATATTTGTCGTGCAGGATCTCGGCGGCTTTCAGGGCGGCATAAAATTCGGCATCGCCGGCCGCTGCGGTGGTATCAAAATTGATACCATCCGCCCCCGCTTTTTCATAGAGCTCGCTGCCGACATAGACCATGTCCTTGATAGCGTATTCGGCCATCTGTTCGAATGCTTCTTTGGATTCCTCAATTTTTCCCTGCGGAAGCATGTCGCCTGGATTGGCGACCGGTCCGTCGGGTACGCTGTATAATCCCAGATTCGGCATCGATCCGTAAAAAATCGGGGCAATCGTTTGCAATACGGCTTGCTCCATATTGGGTTTTTCATATTGCACAACATGCTTGCACTGCTTAAAGCTGTAGTCGATGTGGGTCAACTCCAGGGTGTCGGCACCCAGGCCCCTTTCAAATAAAACCAATTGTTGAATTTTGCTGATGGGGATATGCGCCCGTTTAATTTTGGAAGTCATATTGTCATAGGTTAGACAACATTCTTTGCCTTCTTCGACACCGACGACTCGGTCTTTGTTTTTGTAAAGATCCAGCAAATATTTTATCTCATCATCGACCAAAGGAGGCACGTTGGCGCGCTCAGCCGCATCCTGCGAACCGGCTTCCAAATCCTGTTGAATTTCGGCTGTGGTCATTGCGACCCGGCTGCCGTCGCCCATTCGTGTTAGGATTTTTCCCATAGCGTTCTCCTTATTGGTTAAGATTCACATTTTCGTTCTTTCGTTTTTAGGATCATAAGGAGATCGGATGTGCACTTTAGCGGGGACCATTTTACCTTCAACTTCGATTTCGTATTTGCCGTTTATAATCCAATCCTCGCTGATGGTCTGCTCACTTTTCACATACCCCATGCCCACCGCAGAACCCAGCTTGAAACCGTAGGCGCCGGAGGTCATGTTTTCCATCCAAAGTCCGTCTCGATAAATCGGCTCACCGCCGTAAAGCATGATATTTGGATCTTGCAACGTAAACATGACCAGCTTGCGCTTTATGCCTTCTTCCTTTTGATTCAGCAGTGCTGTTTTTCCGATAAAGTCATCCTTGTCCAGCTTGACACCGAATCCCAGACCGGCCTCGTAGGGTGTGTCATCCGGTGTAATATCAGATTCCCAGTGGCGATATCCGGTTTCCAGACGCAGCGAATTGACCGCTTGCATGCCGACCAGGCGCAATCCAATTTTTTTACCCTCCTCCAGAATGGCATCAAACACCGCCAGCGCAAAATTGGTCGGGATATATAATTCCCAACCGAGTTCGCCCACATAGGACATCCTCATTGCCCATGGTCGCGCATAGGCAATGTCGATTTCCTTGGCGGTGCCGTACGGGAAAGCATTGTTGGAGAGATCGCCAGGGGTCAGCGCCTGCAGCAAGTCTCTGGATTTGGGTCCCATGATCGCCAGCATGGCATAAGCGTGGGTCACATCGGTTATGGCCGCACGGGCATCCTCGGGTATTAGGCGTTTGAAATGGTCATAATCGTGCACCACTGTCGCGGCAGCGGTGACGATAAAAAAGGTGTCTTCCGAAAAACGGGTCACCGTTACATCGGTTTCAAATCCACCTCTTGCATTCAATACCGGGGTATAGACGACTTTTCCAACGGGCACGGCGATATCGTTCGAGCAAAGCTTTTGCAGGACTTGCTCGGCATCCGGACCCTGAAACAGAAATTTACCCATGGACGTTAAATCATACAGACCGACACCATCTCGAACCGCCATATGCTCGTGGCCCTGGTATTCGAGCCAATTCGGTTTTTCCCAGGTGTACTGATAGACCGGTTCAACGCCCTGCGGTGCGAACCAATCCGCTCTTTCCCAGCCGGCATTCTGGCTAAAGGCAGCCCCGTTGGCCGTCAAACGATCATGAATGGGAGAGCAGATCACCGGCCGGGCGGTGGTGCGTTGGCGATTGGGATAATGGTGGTGATAAAGAACTCCGACGGCCTCAACAATGCGATCATGTAAATAACGGGCGTTTTGCTGCCAGGGAAAATAGCGCTTAACATCGACCGGCCAGAGCTGTTCAGTGGGGTGCCCCTGATCGATCCAATACGACATGGCCCGACCGATACCGGCGGAACTTTGGATACCCACCGAATTCATGCCGCAGGCCACAAAAAAGTTTTTAACTCCCGGCGCCTCTCCAATCATAAACGCCGTGTCAGGCGTAAAGCTCTCCGGTACAACCGAGAGGTGGCGTATCTGGGCGTTTGCCATGGCCGGAAACCGTTTCAAGGCACAATCCATAAAGGGTTGAAACTGATCCCAGTTCTCCTGGAGCTCGTGATACATGATATCGTTGGGGATGCCTTCCGTCCCCCAGGGTTTCGAAACCTCTTCGAAGCCGCCAAACAGAATGCCATCGGATTCGGCTTTAAAATAGGTCTCCCCATCAAAATCGCGTACCGTGGGAAAATGCTTTTTTAAGCCTTCAATCGGCAATGTTACCGCGTGCATGTGTTCGGCGGCATGCAGCGGGATACTCACGTCAATCATTTGTCCGATTTGGCGGCCCCACATGCCCGCACAGTTGACCACGTATTCGGATTTAATATCACCCTGATCGGTGGTCACACCGCAAATCGCCCCTTTTTGCGTTTTGATGTCGGTGACCAAAACATTCTCAAAAATTTTAGCGCCGCCCATTTTGGCGCCTTTAGCCAAAGCCCGAGTGGTCTCGATTGGATTGGTGACACCATCTTTGGGAAGATAAAATGCGGCCACCAGATCATCGGTACTCATCCCGGGGACCAAATCGCCCGCTTCCTTTGGGCTGATTTCATGCATTTCGATGTTAAACGCCCGGGCCATTGCAGCCGCGCGCAGCAATTCCTTTTTTCGATCTTCTGTCTGACAAACCGGCACGGCCCCGTTTTGCCGGAAGCCGGTGGCCATTCCGGTTTCGGCCTCCAGCCCGGCAAAGCATTCAATGCCGTATTTTGCCAGGTTGGTCATCTCCTGGTTTTGCCGCAGTTGCGTTAATAAACCCGCGGCGGCCCAGGTTGTCCCGCAAGCTAATTCTTTACGTTCCAGAACCACGACATCGTTCCAGCCGATTTTTGTCAAATGATAGGCAAGACTGCAACCGACGATGCCGCCGCCTATGATGACAAGTTGGGCCTGATCCGGAATTTTAACGCTCATGTTGACCTCCTAAATTGATGGGTTGTTTTTGCTTTAAACCGCTGGACGCAGTTGATATCAATTCCCAATACGTCCGCTATACGGAACTTGGCCTCAATCCCTTTGGCGCACTCCGGCAGGGGCGTTAGCGCACCGATCTGAAGATCCTCGCGCACCTCGGTCATTATGACGGGATCGGTTAATTCCGAAACCGCTATGCTTAACCTGTCGGCCACATACGCTTTTGCCTCTTGAATTCGCATGCCGCGGGTCATTTGCATGCGAGCCACCAGATCTCCGGCAGCTCGCATTCCGCCCATTCCCGAAGCATGTGCATGCGCAAGGGCCATGCCAAGCGGGTCGCCGACGCCAACCTACAACCCGTCCAGACGACAAATCTCAACCATGGCTTTGGATGCTCGCGATACAATGTCTATGGGTGGGTGATCGTTTACCGTCACCGCACCGACACCCATGCCCATGTTCACGTGGATGGGGATGGTCGCCTCCGCGCTGCACGCTTTCATGAAGGTAATTGCGCGCGAAAGATTCCAGGGGCAGGATTCGGATGTATTGGTATTGACCACGGGCCCAAATATGGTGACGCCGGCTTTTTGTGCCAGCTTTACCTGATCATGTGGATACAACCCGGCCAGGCGCACACCATCATATTCAAGCTCGCTGTGCATGCCTAATATAAATTCTCCGGCCATGCCGAGCTCAATGCAGATATCGGGGTATTTTTCCTTCAGCTTTTGGGAAGCAATCAGAGACGCCTGGAAATCGGCATCTCCGGCAGCGCCCACGGTATCGAGGTTTATGCCGTCGGCTCCTGATTCATGCATACCGCTGCTGGCATAGACAATGTCTTTGACCGCCGTTTCCACCGTGGCTTCATAGGAGGCCTTGGCCTCTTCAATTTTTCCCTCGGGCAGCAGTTCAGCGGGATTGGGAAAGGGGCCGTCCGGTTGGCTGTACAGACCTAAATTAGGCATGGCGCCGTAAAACAATGGGATATGGGTTGATAACAGGGCCTGTTCCAGAATGGGCCGTTCCATTGTGACAATCGGCTTGATCGGCTTGAAGCTGTAATCGATGTGACAGAGTTCCATGCTATCGGCGCCGAAAAGCTTTTCATAGATCTGCAGTGCCTGAATGCGATCAACATTGACACCGACGCGCCTGATCTTCAGTGTCCCGGCATCATAGCTGAGAATAACTTCATTGCCCCGCTCGACACCGACGAAGTTGTAAGGTGAACTGAAGAGATCAAGCAGATACTGCAGCTCTTCTTTGGAAAGAGACGGTATATTACCCCGTTCAGCGGCATCCGAAGTTCCGTCCTCCAGATCCTGCATGAGTTCTTTTGCACTCATTTCTACCGGAGTCCCGTCTCCATAACGGGTAAATATTTTTCCCATATGCCCTCCTATGAAGTCCAACTTATCCCAACCCGGATAAACCGGAAATGCGAAACTCGAAACACGAAATACGAAACAAATTCGAATATCGAATGTCAGAAATTAGAAACGTTTTGAGCATTTGAATTTAGAATTTTTGAAATTGTTTCGAATTTCGGCCAATTTTATTAGATCAGGCGTGCTTCGAGTTTTTACAACACATCCAGCAAGAACCGTATTCTGATAAGACTTTCTTACAGAAAACAGAGTCATTATTTTTTTGATATTTTTATGAGCCCTTCCTCCAGAATAGACAGCCCTTTTTCCAGTTGGTCGTCTTCAATCACCAGGGGCATCAGCATGCGCATCACATTGCCCAGGGTTCCACATGATAAAACGACCAGCCCTTTTTCCAGGCAGAGTTCCACGAGTGCTTTGGCCTCGTCTGCTGCCGGTTCTTTTGTTTTACGGTCTTTAACCAGTTCCAGGGCCATCATGGGGCCTAAACCTCGAACCTCACCAATAATCTCAAATTGCTCTGCCCAGGCATTGCAGCGATCCGTCAATTTATGCCCCAGGGCTACGGCTTTTTTCAGCAGGTTCTCTTCTTCAAAAATGTCCAGCACCGCCAGGGCCGCCCGGCAGCATATCGGATTGCCTCCATAAGTGCCGCCCACACCCCATGGGTGGACCGACGCCATGATGTCCTCTCGGCCCACGACAGCGGCCAGGGGCATCCCGGCTGCCAGGCTTTTGGCAACCGTCATCAGATCCGGCTCCACATCCCAGTGCTCGATGGCAAACATTTTGCCCGTGCGCCCCATGCCGGATTGAATTTCATCGGCAATAAACAGAATGTCGTTGTCTTTGCAGATTTTAGCGAGCTTGGGGAAATATTCGGGAGGCGGGGTGATAAAACCGCCTTCGCCCTGAACGGGTTCGGCGATCACAGCCGCGCAGGATTCAGGTGCCAGATGCGTGTGCAAAAACGCTTCCAGATAATCGGCACAGGCCACCTCACAATTCGGATATTCGAGATTAAGGGGACAGCGGTAGCAATACGCAGAGGGTATGCGGTAAATCTCGGGGGCATAGGGACCAAATCCGAATTTATAGGGTTTGACCTTATGGGTCAGGCTCATGGCCAGTAAAGTGCGGCCGTGAAATGCATTTTCCAGCGCGATAACCCCGGTTTTCTGGGTATGGTAGCGCGCAAACTTAACGGCATTTTCCACGGCCTCGGCACCACTGCTAACAAAGATACTGGTTTTCTTGAAATCGCCCGGTACGAGCGCGTTGAGCCTTTCTGCCAGTGTGACGGCCGGTTCATAAGGCAGGACCATAAAACAGGTATGGGTTAATTTTTCAGCCTGATCTTTGACGGCCGCCACCACTTTGGGATGGCTGTGACCCACGTTCATAACGGCGATGCCGCCGGCAAAATCGATATATTCGCGGCCTTCGACATCCCACAGCAGGGCTCCTTTGGCAGATGTCACATAGCGTGAGGTGACACTCGCCAGAGCCGGTGGCATGATTTGGGCTCTTAATTCACTTAAGGCTTTATTGGTGGTTTGAGTCTGCATGGCTTTCCTCCTCAAAAAAGCGGTTCCAAAAAATGTTAATGAGTCTTGACGATCCTTATAAATTTGAAAAGCCGATCGCCAACTTTTAAAAATCGAACAAATTCGCGCGATAGGCTTTGAGATATTCTGCGCAATACTCGTCTTTGCCGGCCAGCGCCTCTGCTGTAATGATGTTTGCCATCATTTTTTTATCCAGTGGATTGATAATGGCACCATCGAGGCCTTTTGCAATGGCCATGCTCATAAATGTCTGGTTGATAAATTTTCGATGCGGTAAACCAAATGAAATGTTGGATAAACCGCAAAGGGTGTGCACCCCCTTAAAGGTTGTCATTATCTTTTCAATGGCATTCACAAATTCAACGCCAAATAGAATATTGGTCGAAACCGGCTGCACCAGCGGGTCGACGTAAATGTTATCAATGGCAACATTATTTTGCAGAAGGCTGTTGACCAGTTTGTCCGCAATCGCCATGCGATCGTCGGCCGTCTCCGGCATGCCTGCGTCGCTCATGCACAAAGCCACCACTTTAAGATCGGTTCCGGCCACCACCGGCAGCAAACTCTCATAGCGATCTTTCTCCAATGATATGGAATTGATCATGGCGGTTCCTTTGTGGACCGCCAGGGCGGCTTCGATGGCTTTAGGGTCCGGGCTGTCGATGCAGCAGGGACCTTGCACTGCAGATTGAACCGTTTTTACCAGCCACTCCAGATATTCAGGTTCCTTTCCGACGAATACACCCGCATTGACATCAATATAGTTTGCGCCGGCCGCGACCTGATCCCTGGCCACCTGCTGAATCTCATTCTGATCCCGGGCTTCAATAGCTGCGGCGATGGCCTTGCGACTGGCGTTAATCAGCTCTCCAACAATACGCATAGCGCTCTCCTTTTAGGGACTCATTTCAAATTCGGTTTATACGAAACGATGAACATCGTTTGGGTTTTCCAAACCCGCAACGATTGGGGCACTTCGCACCCCTGTCTTTTACCGCCTATGGCGGTAAAATCCAAGCCACCCGCTGTGCGGGTGGTCGTTGACTCAGCTGACCAGTTCTTTGGCTTTTTCAGTGGCCGAAGCGGCATTGGCGCCATAGGCATCCCCGCCGATTTTTTCTACAAAATCCTGGGTGACCGGAGCACCGCCGGCCATGATCTTAACCCCCTCGCGGAGGCCGGCCTCTTTTAGGGCCTGAATCGTCTCTTCCATACGCGGCATGGTCGTGGTC
>Ga0255055_10002802_pt1 | contig 12024 bp, 7 predicted proteins | sample JV7_2_27_MG_FD_188633 | JGI IMG/M metagenome (GOLD analysis project Ga0255055, IMG submission 188633) | Seawater microbial communities from Jervis Inlet, British Columbia, Canada - JV7_2_27 | ecosystem: Environmental > Aquatic > Marine > Inlet | place: Canada: British Columbia | collected... | reverse complement strand
GATGAAGAGCGGGTCGGCGTCGAGGTTGTTCCCACCGTCGAGCCCCAGGGCACTGTCCCATCCCGAGCCTGAGCCCCCGCTCCCTTTGATAGTAGAGTAAGAGAAAGTCGGGTTGAGCCCACCTCCGTTATAGATCTCGGAGCCAAGGATTCCCGCCTGGTTGTTCCACAGGATGGTATTGATCAACGTTGGACTGCTCAGGATGCTGTACATCCCGCCGCCGTTAGTTGTGGCCTTGTTGCCAGTGAAACTCACATTAGTAAGCATCGAGTTGCTCAGGTAGTCGTACATTCCGCCACCCTCGTCTGCGAGGTTCCCGCTAAAGCTCACATTTGTCAGCATCGGACTGCTGCTGTTGTTATTGTTATACATCCCGCCGCCGCTCGTAGTGGCCTGGTTGCCGGTGAAGCTCACATTCGTCAACGTCGGGCTGCTGTTGCTAATGTTGTACATTCCGCCGCCGAAACTTGCTTGGTTGCCGCTGAACGTGACATCCGTCAGCGATGGGCCGCTCTGGTAGCCATACATCCCACCTCCTGCCGCCGCCTGATTTCCCGTGAACTGTACATTTACCAGGATCGGGCTTCCCTGATTGTCGTAAATCCCTCCACCAATATTGCTGGCGATGTTGCTGGTGAAGGTCGCCACCGTTATCGTCGGGCTGCTTCCCGTATCGTCGTAGATTCCACCGCCATCGACAGCAGTATTGGCCGTAAAGGTCACATTGGAAAGAATCGGGTTGCAATTGCTTCGGTTAAACAACCCGCCGCCGTCCTGATTAGCCACGTTACCGGTGAAACTTACGCCGGTCAGCGTTGGGCTGCTGTTGAAATTGTTGGCCAAACCCCCACCTTGATCGGCCACGTTGTTGGTAAAGGTCACATTCGTCAACGTCGGATTTGAGGACCAGTTGTACATTCCACCACCACTTTGAGCCACGTTGCCTATGAAAACGGTGTTCCTCAGAGTCGGGCTGCTGAGGCCTTCGTTCCACATCCCCGCACCCACATAATGGGGAAAGCTGCCGTTGGCCTGGCCAGCGGTGACACGAAAGCCGTCGAGCACCGCGCTGCTGTCCGAACCCAATCCTACAAGAACATGGTAGGCGTTGCTCCCAATGATATTTGCTACGTTCGTCACCACCTTGTTGGAATCGGTAGTGTCATCCTTGGCGATGTCCCCACTCAGTACGGTCACGCTGTTGACCCAGTCCCGCTGCGATCGGATCGTCTCCGTACCGACAAAACCCCCATAGATCTCCACGCCATTCAGAAGCGTGAAGCTCATCGTTGGATCATTATCGATCATCCCCCCACCCTCGTCCGGGTAGTACACCCCAACCGCCACCCAGATCTCGTCGCCGCTGGTTGCATCCGCCAATGCATCCTGCAGCGTGGTGAAGGCATCTGACCAGCTCAAGCCATTGCCGGTGCCAGTGGCGGAGGCGTCGACGTAGATGTCCGTCCCTGCTGCCTCGGCGGGTGGTGGAAATAGAGATCCTGGAATCGCCAGTGTCCCCATGAGGAACAGACACAGCACGGCGATCAACTTTGATAAGCTTCGGTTGAGCGTCCACATACGATCCTCCCCATACCGGCTCTATATTCCAAGATCCTCTTCTCGATTGCCGATCATGTCATGGACTTTTGATACCATAGCGCGTGATCAGTGGTAGGAACAGGTCGATCAACTTCTCGTAGGCGCCCATGTCGCACATGGCGCTGCCGTCCAGGTCCCCGTCGATCGGACGGTTGTTGCCGTCCAGGTCGATCGAAAGGCAGACGCCGTTGTCCCCTGAGTCGATCGCTGGCGAACCCCTTTGCAAATGGAAGTCTCCCGTTGTGGTGGGAGCCGTAGCAGGATCGACCGGCGTGACGAACAATGGGTCGACGTCGATATTCCCGACACCGGAAACACTGCTGCCCTGGATATCACTGAACGTAATGATCATTGGGGCACCACCATCATCGTAGAGTTGATGACCGGCGGTGACTGCTAGGTTTCCCCATAATATAGAATTCGTGATGGTTGAGCTGCTTCCCATATCGTACACACCACCACCTCTATTGGCAGCATAGTTGCCCGCAATAGTTACATTATTCAATGTTGGGTCACTCGACTGGTTGAAAATACCGCCCCCGTCCGCGACTGCCTTGTTCCCGGAGAAAATCACGTTATATAGGGTTACATTGCTATCGCTGTTGTGCATCCCCCCCCCGTAGTGCCCGCCTGGTTGCCGCTGAAGCTCACATTCTGCAGCGTTGACCCGCTGCTGGCACCGTTTCTCATCCCTCCACCGTTTGTGCCCGCTTCATTCCCAATGAACCTCACGCCTCTCAGGGACGGCAGGCTTTGATTGTTCGTCATCCCGCCGCCGTAGGCTGCATTGTTATTCAGGAAGGTCACACCCGTCAGAATTGGATTGCTTTGAGAGTTAGCCATCCCTCCACCACCACCAGAAGCGTAGTTTCCTATGATGCTCAGATTATTCAGCGCTGGACTGCCGATATTGTTGAGAATCCCCCCGCCAATAGTGTCAATTGCGGTGCCGTTGGCTTGCCCAGCGGTGATGGTGAAGCCGTCCAATACAGCACCTGGATTCGTCCCGGCTCCCGAGACCACGTGGTAGGCGTTGGCTCCAACGATATTGGCAACATCATCTACCACGAAGTCAGGATCGGTGATGTCGTTCATGTCGATATCCCCACTCAGTACGGTGCTGTTCCCATCCCAATCCCGCTGCGAAAGGCTAACCTCACCCCCTGCGAAACCCCCGTAGACGCCCACCCCATTGAGCATGGTAAACGTAGAACTGCGGTTATTGTTCGTCATTCCCCCGCCCTCATCGGGGTAGTACACTCCTGCGGCAACCCAGATTTTGTCGCCGCTTGTTGCCACCGCCAGCGCATCCTGCAGCGTGGTGTAGGCATCTGTCCAGCTCAAACCCGTGCCCGCTCCTGAGGTAGCTGAGGCATTTACGTAGATAATAGTCGCACTCCGGGCTGTCTCCCGGCTCAGCACCAGTCCGGCCAGTAAGAGCGCGGCGGCGATGGCCATGCGGATCGCCTTCCAAAGGTTGAAACGGCTCACGGCACCTCCACGAATCATTTCCTTGCCCTCCTGATGCCTCCAGCGATGTAGGTATCGGCCCCGAGATACCAGCTACTCTACAGCTACCCCAATACCCACTGGGTTGTTGGATCCGGCGGCAGGCAACCCTCCGGAGATTCTATTGTGGTAAATTTCACTTATGTGGACTGTTCGGATAAACTATATCATGTTAAGAATTGTTCAGCCAAAGCGGAGAGGGTATTCGGTTGACGCAGGTGAGCTATCGACGGTGATATGTCGGAAAGGGACGCCACACGGGCGCCCCTTTCATGAACATGCGGGTTGCGAGGTGATGTTCGTGGGCGGGCACATTAGTCCGCCCTTTTAATGCTCACGGACTGGCGATAGGTTGAACGATTATCCGCTCGATCGAGCCCGAGCAGCTGTTTGGATCACCCCAGCCCATATCCCCAACGAAGAGAATGTCATAGTCACCTGTGTAGTATGGCGTGCCTACAGATGTGTTGACGTCCGGCGAACTGAGGGAGGTTGCACCGGCTTTCTCCGACTAGACTTGCACAACTTCCCTACAACAAATAATCCAGGTCGAACTCCGATTCACCTATCTCTCATAATTCACGGGTACTATCTAACCCTAGTAGGTCGATCCGATCAATTTCAAAGGAACTCGTGCTGATGGAATCTACCCAAAATTATCCCTGGAAATGGCTGGTGCTCAGCACATTTCCTGTGATCCTGTTGATCCTCGCAATATCCCTTCCTGCCCAGGTTGAAGCCACAGGAGAGCAAGCCGTCTCCTGGCCATCGATCACGCTGGATGAAGTCGCCACGGGGTTTAGTTCCCCGGTTCATCTAACACACGCCGGAGATAGCACGGGGAGGATTTTCGTCGTTGAGCGTGATGGACGCATAAGAATATTAGGAGGTGGCACCTTCCTCGATATCAACGGCATTGTCCAGGGCGGTGGTGAAGAAGGCCTGCTCAGCGTGGCTTTCTCACCGGATTACGCCACTAATCGGAACTCTATGTGTATTTCACTGACGAACGCCCGGGGAACTTCGGTAATAACGTCTTGGCCCGCTTCCAGGTGGATCCAGGCAACCCCAACCTGGCCGATCCTGACAGCGAGCAAATCCTGCTTACATTCCCTCATCCAAATCAAGCGAATCACAACGGCGGTCAGATCGCCTTTGGCCCGGATGGGTATTTGTATATCGGCACCGGCGACGGCGGGGGAAGCGGTGATCCCTACGAAAACGCCTAGGACCTAGACTCCCTGCTGGGCAAGATCCTGCGCATTGACGTGGAATGGGTATCTGTAGCTCCGGTTCCGGTGCCGACACCAGGACAATGCTCACTTTACCTACCCTTGATCATGACATCAGACGGCCTGCCATACCTCATCCCGCCGGATAATCCCTTTCAATCCGATCCGGATGCACTTGACGAGATCTGGGCTTACGGCCTCAGGAATCCATGGCGGTTCTCATTTGACCGCAGTACGGGAGATTTGTGGATTGGCGACGTGGGACAGGGAACCTGGGAGGAGATTGACCATCAACTCAGCACGAGTTTAGGCGGCGAGAACTACGGCTGGGATTGTCGTGAGGGCGCTCACACCTACAATGATACACAACCTCAGGGCGGGAATGATGATTGCCCGGGTAAGACGTTCGTCGATCCCGTATTCGAATACGCTCACACCCTGGGCTGTTCGGTCACGGGGGGTTATGTATATCGCGGTTCTATCCCCGACCTTGATGGCATTCATATCTTTGCCGATTACTGCAGCGGACGGGTTTGGGGGCTTCAGCAGGATGAAGGGACCTGGGTCAGCCAGGAATTGACAAACGGCGGGTTTGGATTGGCATCGTTCGGAGAGGACGAAGCGGGTGAGTTATTCGTTACCCGTCTCGACGGTAAGATCTTTCAGATCGTCTCTGCCGCTCCCTGATAGCCTGCTCTACGCTACTTGTTTTTTTTAGGTAGACTCGATCCGCATTGCTTCCGAGAGCTAATATAGTATTCCAAACTTTGCGATTCTTCGCCCTCAATAATCGAAGCGTAGTCTAAATGAGCTTCATTCGATGGTTATACAGTCTGAAACACTGCTCATATATGGAACAAGAAACGACCCAACTTCGCCTGAATTTGGGTCGTTTTTCAATAAAGTCGGCATGGAAGGTGACGACGTCTCCACCGCTTATGGTGTACTTCTTATCCAATACCAGCTCATCCTATGCTGTGAAATTTTGTCAAGACCACTCTTGTTTGTGATCCAAGTTGTGGTGAGGTGACTCTGAGTATCCATGCATCAGTTAAATCGTTGGTTAATCAATCATTTTCTATCTTTTCGACAACGACACCCATGCAAACCAGCTAGCCTAAGATAAGGTTACCACGGCGTTGATCACCTCATAATCAACGGCAGGAACAGGTCGATCGTCTTCTCGTACGCCCCCATGTCGCAATCGGCGCTACCGTCTAAATCCCCATCGATCGGGCGGGTGTAGCCATCCAGGTCGGTCGGGGGGCAGAAGGGGTTATACCCCGAATCTACGGCTGGTGAACCGAACTGTAAGTGCAGGTCGCCCGCGGTTGTTGGGGCGGTGGCGGGATCGATCGGCGTCACAAAGAGCGGGTCGGTGTCGAGATTGCCCGCGCTGTTGATTCCACATTGGGTGACCCAGAACCCACCCGAGTCAATGCAGTCCTCAAGAATCGAGTAAGCGATGGTGGGTGAACTGGCACTATTTATTATCTGGCCACCGCCATTGTTCCACAGGATGATATGGAGAAAATAACTGGTGGTGAGATTAACGTTGTACATTCCCCCGCCAGATATGGAGGCTCTATTCCCGCTGAAACTCACATTCGTCAGTTCCAGGGAGATGTTATTGTTGTACATTCCGCCGCCATTGTCCGCCTGGTTGCCGCTGAATCTCACGTTTGTCAGGCTCAGACTGCAGCTGGAGTTGTACATCCCGCCGCCACCCATGGCCTGGTTGCCGCTGAAGGTCACGTTCATCAGCGTCGGGTTGCCGGTATTGGTGGCCATTCCACCACCAGCCTGTATAGCATTGTTGCCAGTGAAGCTCACGTTCGTCAATGTTGGACTGCTGCTTGAGTTCTCCATCCCACCACCAATACCGGCCTCGTTGCCGTTGAAGCTTACATCCGTCAAGGTTGGGCTGCTGCTGGCGTAGTTGTTCATCCCACCACCACTACTGGCCTTGTTGCCGTTGAAGCTCACGTTCGTCAGTGCCGGGCTGCTCTGGTAGTTCCTCATCCCTCCGCCATTATGGTCAGCCCAATTGCCGCTGAAGTTCAAATTCGACAGCGTAGGACTGCTGCTTAAGTTCTCCATCCCACCACCGTAATACTGATTGAGGCCATTGGCCCGCCCGGCGGTGATGGTGAAGCCATCCAGTACGGCGCTGCTGTTCGTCCCCCCTCCCTTGACCACATGGTAGGCGTTGGTTCCAGCAATGTCGGCCACATCCGTTACCACGCCATCCGGGTTCGTCGTGTCATCCTGCTCAAGATCTCCGCTCAGCACGGTGACATTTGCGACCCAGTCACGCTCACCCAGGGTACTCTCGGTTCCGGCAAACCCGCCGTACACCGCTACCCCATTTTTCAGCGTGAAGGTGGTCAATGGGTCATCGTCTGTCGGCGCTGATCCTTCGTCCGGGTAATACACGCCTACCGCCACCCAGATCTGGTCTCCACTTGATGCGGCTTCCAGGGCGTCCTGCAGCTTGGTGAAGGCGCGATTCCAGTTCACCCCCGTCTCCGCTCCGGTTGCTGAGGCATCGACGTAGATCGTCCCCGCAGCTTCGGCAGGCAAAACTGCAAGGGATCCCCAGTGAGCGCGAGGATTCCCCGGTAGGATCTCGCCCACCGGTTTGAGCGCCACGGTTCCAACAGCAAGGATGCTTAACAAGACGATGAACTGGAGGACGTTGCGTTTGCGCATCAAAATCTCCTTACAGGCATTTGCGTTCTTGGCTCAACACGCCAAGTCGCATTGTGTATCAGATAATGGGAGGGGTATCTGCTGAGCCGATCACCGGATACATGTTGCTAAACTGAACAAAGCCGATCGAGAGACATCAAAGGGATACGTGGCGATCCGGCCATGCAAGCTGGAGCACGAACATGTGCTCATCCAACGAATGAAAATACCGCTATCAAAGTCGAACGGACACCAACGATGTGAAATCCTCTAAGCACTTACATTCTGAGAGAAAAGATGGGGGATGTCAACTCTCACTTGCCAGGATTAAGAGAGATGCCCTTCATCGTTACGAGACCTCAGTGCGCAGCCCAGGTTCATGCCTGTTGATGCCATAGAAGTTATTGGGAAAGGACGTGGTCTCGCCACGCCCCTGCCACGGGAGCGAGCCCTGGGACTGCCAATTTAGCGTATGATCAATGGCAAATAAATCATCTCCGGCTCGGCCTCGTAGGCGCCGATATCGCATCTCGGCGTACCGTCTACGTCCCCATCGATCGATCGGGAAATCCCACGCTGGTCGGTGAGGATCGGGCTGCTCACATCGTCCGTGCACCCAGCGGGATTGCCGGCGTCGATCGCAGGACTTCCGTTGTTGAGCGCATGCGTTTTGGTCGGCCCCCCATTGTCAAGCAACTGGCCAAGTGACGGGTCGACACCACTTACATCCCCAGTTCCACCTAAAGCGCAGGTGCTGTTGTTGTCCAGGTTGTAGCCGCCGGAGGTGATCACACCGGAGCAATTGGTGCCACCGGAGAAAGAGAATAGCATGGAGTTTTTGATAGTAATCGTTCCGTTGATATTGGCTGCACCCGTATTGTCATAAAACGTGCTGCTCTGAATGAACAATTCGCCTCCGGTTTGAACAGCCACACCCCCATTCGCATTCTGGCTCACGGTCGAGTTGTTGATCGATGTGCCGCTATTGGTGGCAAAGATCGCACCGCCATTGAATGTTTGAGCTGAGTTAAATGAGAACGTGCTGTTTGAGATCCGGTTCGTTCCACTGAGTATTAAGGCACCCCCTATCTTGGCCTGGTTACCTACAAAGCTGCTATCGACGATTGTCAATCCTCCACCGGCAATCGCTCCCCCACCCCCACCGGTGAGAGCAGAAATGTCGGCCTGGTTGTTGTTAAATTCCGAGCTTGTGATGGTGGCTGTGCCGGTGTTAGAGATGGCTCCACCATAATTGTTCGTCCCACCCGTAGCACGATTGCTCTGAAAACTGCAATCTATCACGCTCAGCTCCCACTCGTTATGAATAGCACCACCTCGTCCTGTCGTCGAGTTGTTGTAGAACAAGACATCCTCGATCGTTGCGAGGCCCGATCCTATCGGGCCTCCCCAATCGAGCGCGCTTCCCAGGGAATTGCGCAGAGTGAGGTGACGGATTGTAAGTGAATTCGGGCTGCCAGTTTGGCGGAAAATGTTGCTCGTCCCCGCCGCATCGATGACGGTTGAATTGCGGCCATTTCCCACGATTTCCATATCGGTGTTTATCAAGATCTCACCAGCCGATAGAAGATAGAGGCTGCCTCCGGGCACATTGACGACATCCGCACCGCTCCCCGCCGGGCATTCGCCAGGGGTAGCGCCTGAAGATGTGTTCATGTTTGCGGCTCTGATCGCCTCTCGCAGAGTGCATTGCCCATCGTCTGCTTCGACATCGGCGGTGCTGTTTACGGTGATGGTCGCGCTATGAGCAGGTTGATAGTTGAGGACACTGAGTGAAAGCACCAAACCCAGGATAAGAATAACGATCATGAACCGCTGCCGGGGAGGGGATTTGGGATTACGATGATGGCTCCCATGTATGCCCATGTGTAGTTCCTTCCTATTTAGCATCTTTCGGGAATTCCTGAATAGAGTCTTATTCACCGCATAATCAACGGCAGCCAGAGCTGGTAGGGCGGCGGGGCTTCGAAGGCCCCCAGGTCGCAGGTCGCCGTTCCGTCCACATCCCCATCCACCGTGCGCGGCCAGCCGCGCTGATCGATGAGCAGTGGTGCGCCGCCGCTCATGCAGGTACCCCCGGCGTCGATGGCCGGGCTGTCGGAGGCCAGCGCCATCGTCTGGGTGGGGCCGCCGTTGTCCGCCAGCGCCAGCAATTTGGGATCGGTGCTGGTCTGGTCGGAGAGGTCTGTCATGAATGTGCAGGAGGAATCACCCGCCAGATTGTGATGCTCACCAATAGTGATTGATCCGGTGTTGTTGCAGTCTCCACCGATGTTATCGGATACGATGGTGTGCGCCATGACCACAATATTGCTGCTGTTGGTGAGAGCGGCAGGGTAAGTGCTTTCGTTGGCAGCAATGGTTACATTCCAGAGCCACAACTGCCCGGGGGTATTGTTGTAGATCGCCGCCCCACCGGCAGCCAACGTAGATGTCCCCTTATTGTTTGTGAGGGTAACGTTCGTAAACAGCGCATCGCCAGTGTTGAAGATCCCGCCACCAAAGGGAGCGCTGTTGCCGTCGAAAGTGCTGCGCTGCACGGTTACGGTGCAGCCGGTATTGTTCCAGATCGCTCCACCCGAAGCGGTTCCTGTTGTGTCTAGGGACTTGTTACGGTAGAAGGTTGAATCGGTGATAGTCAGTGTGGCGCTGGAGACGTTCTCGATCGCGCCTGCGTTTAGTTCAGCGGTATTACCACTCATGAGCACATGATCGAGGACCAGCGCGCCGAAATTCCGGATTCCGCCGCCCGAAGCTACGTTAGCGTAATTGTTCGTCACGGCGACGTTCGTCAGGGTCAGGTCCCCCGCGTTGAAGATGCCGGCAGCGGAAGCAGCCAGACCGTTGGTGATCGTTAGATCGTTGATGAGCGCGGTCGAACCCAGACCTACGCTCATTACACTGCCACCTTGAGCCATGATGATTGTCGTATCGCGCCCCGCACCATCAATGACCACATTCCCAGTCACGCCAAGTTCACCCAGATAACCTGTCCCTGTGTAGACAAAGTACGTCCCGGCCGGGACTTGGATCGTGTGTGTATCCAGATCGGCAGGCGGGAAGGTCGTCCCATCCCACAGCGCCCAGGCCTCGCTCAAGGCTGCGCGCAATGTGCACTCACCATCGGGCGCCATCGTGTTGCAATCCCCATCACCGTAGAAGGCATCATCCTCATCATCCGTGCTGTTAACGACGAAAGTGTGCACGTGCGCTTCCGCCCGCAGCGGGCGCGAACTGGAAATAAGCATGAGGCAGACCAGGATTAAGATAGCCGCGAGTAATTTCCGGGGGGACTTGGCGTGGCTCTGTTTAATTTGGGCATTCATCGGGCGGCTATATCTCCTTCTTTCAAGATGAGAGGGTCATGAGAGATCAACAGCTTATACGAATAGGTTGGATACTTCAAACCAAAGATTGCTCACTTGTGGAGATAATCGTCCACCACATTCCTCGAAGTACTCCTCAGCGCATGATCAACGGCAGATACAGCGTGTAAGGATAAACAACTTCAACCTCGAATGCGCCTATGTCGCAGTGAGCACCTTGTGGGCGTGTCACGCCGCGCTGGTCGGTCGCTTCGCAGGTGGGGTCGTCACCTGCACCGATCGCAGGAGAACCGGATTGAAGAGCCATGGTCCATGTGATGCCGCCATTGTCCACAAGGGAGCCGAGGTTCGGGTCGCCAGATAGTGTAGGACTGCAGGAGTCATCCTCGATCAGGTTGTTGATATTGGTCGCGAAGGTTCCGTAATTGGCACAATCCCCACCACTGGCGCTGTTAGCCACGATCGAATTCGTCAAGTGCAGCGTGCCGAGCGAACTATTTAGAATGCCTCCTCCGGTGGGAGCACTATTGGTGGATATGGTGCTATTGGAAATCGTCAGTGTGCCGTGGTAGTTCTCGATGCCGCCGGCGAAGCTCGTTGCAGTGTTGTCATAGAATGTGCTGTTTTTTATCGTAACGATACCTAGATTGTTGAAGATACCGCCCCCGAACTGATTGGAACTATTGCCCGAGAAAGTGCTACCCGAGATTGTGAGCGTGCCGTTATTATTATTGATGCCGCCCCCGAAGTTCACGGCATCATTGCTGAAAAAAGTGCAATCCGTGACGGTCAGTGTGCCGTTGTTATTGTTGATCCCGCCACCATCGTCGGCGGTGTTGCCATCGAATCTACAGTTGGAGATCGTCAGCATGCTGCTATCAATGTCGATGCCGCCTCCACTCGTCGCGGAACTATCAACGATGTCGAGATGGTCGATGACGACAGTCGCACCCCCGGTCACAACGAAGACGCGTACACTAAACCCACCACTGACCTGGACATTCGTGCTCAAACCTGAGCCGTCGATCGTCAGGTCCTTGTCGATTGTAATCTCAGACCCAAGCGTAATCGTAGCTCCAGCCAGGGAGGAATCGAAAGTGACCGTTTCCCCACTGGGGGCGGAATCGACTGCCTCACGCAACGTGCATTCGCTCAGGTTGCAGATCCCGTCACCGGGATCAATAAGGGAGTTCACGACGGGGATAATGATGTCGTTTTCATGCATGAAGACGTCACTCGCCCCATTCGTATCTCCGCTCACCAGGTTAGTGGAGGTAGAATTGAACGCCACGTAGCGCCCATCAGGTGAGATGGCTGGAAACTGGGAATGACCATTCCCTTCCGTCCCTCCGGTCGCCAATGAGACACGCGTAGTCGTGCTGATCATTGTGTCATTCATGAAGACGTCATACGCCCCATTCGTATCTCCGCTCACCAAGTTAGTCGAGTTAGAATGGAACAACACGTAACGCCCATTGGCCGAGATGGCGGGGTTGTCGGCATGACCATCCCCTTCCGTCCCGCCGGTTGCCAGCGAGACACGCGTAGTCGTCCCGCTTTGGGTGTCGTGTATGAAGATGTCGCCGATCCCATTAGTATCCCCACTCACCAGGTTGGTGGCGGTAGAATTGAACGCTACGTAGCGACCA
>Ga0255055_10002801_pt1 | contig 12026 bp, 6 predicted proteins | sample JV7_2_27_MG_FD_188633 | JGI IMG/M metagenome (GOLD analysis project Ga0255055, IMG submission 188633) | Seawater microbial communities from Jervis Inlet, British Columbia, Canada - JV7_2_27 | ecosystem: Environmental > Aquatic > Marine > Inlet | place: Canada: British Columbia | collected... | reverse complement strand
ATTGCGACAGGGACGTGGATAACCACAGACGTCAACGCGGGCACGGATACAATCACAGTAACCAGCCACGGGATGGATACCGGAGAGTTGGTTGGCCTCGAGGAGGGAGGAACGCTTCCGCCAGGCTTGGCAGAGGGAACGAGCTACTTCGTCCGAAGAGTAGATGCGGACAACCTCAAGTTTTATACCACGAAGTCGAACGCCATCGCTGACACCAGCGCAATCAACATCACTGGCACCGGAGCAGATCCTGCACATCGCGTCACGTCGTCTGTGATAGACATCGCGGCTCACGGGTATTCTGGTGGTGAGGGCGCGCTTCAAATCACGAACCAGGGCGGCGCGATTCCGTCTGGCCTGTCGCTCGCCACCGACTACTACGTGGCCTTTGTAGATGCGAACTCCTTCGCACTCTCTCTATCGAAGGGCGGCGCGATCGTTCGAATCGATGAGGCGCAAGGGGGCGGCACACACTCTCTGCAGGGGGCCAGTGCGCCGAGTGTAACCTGCACGGCGAACGTCAAGTCTGATTTCCATGCCGACACGCTGTCTACCACTGCAGTATGGCGCCTCGGTTCGTGGAGCGGAGATGCGGACATCGGCTTCCCGCGTGCCATTTCGTTCCACGAGCAACGTCTCTGGTTCGCGGGCAACGCGGGGGGCCCACAGACGATCTATGCCAGCAAGACGGCCGATTTCGAGTCAATGTCTCCGACAGGAAACGTCACAAGCGACAAGACAGATCTCGACAACACGGTGAACGCGGACAATGCGATCGTCATCGCGATCGGCACCAACGAGATCAACGTCATCCGCTGGCTCTCGCCATCGAGAACGCTCCTTGCCGGCACGAGCGCCAGGGTATGGAACATCCAGCCCGCATCGACTGCGGGTGGCTTTGAGCCGGCCAACACCGAGGCGCAGCCAGGCGGCACGCGCGGTGCCAATGCGATCCAGCCAGTGGTGGTGGAAAACCGCCCCGTGTTCGCCAGTCAGACTGGGCTCCGCGTGTCTTCGGTTGGATACGATCTCGACTCTGACAGCTATATCGGTGAGGATCTCACGCTGGTTGCCGATCATATCGTGCGGCCAGGCGTCGCCCGGTTCGCCTACGCCCCCGATCCCTGGTCGACGGTATACGTCGCCCGGTCTGATGGCGAAGTCGCCGCCCTGACGATCCTGCGGAGCCAGCAGGTGGCCGGCTGGGCTCGCCACATCATGGGTGGTGCCTACGTGGCAGCCTATGATCGGAATTTCACCACGGCAGACGTCAACACGACGACTGACACGATCACCGATACGGCCCACGGCCTGAAGACGAGCTCCAGGGTGAGGTTCACGGCGGGCGGGACGATGCCGGCCGGGCTCGAGGCCGACAAGGACTACCACGTCCGAGCTGTCGATGCTGACACGCTGGCGTTCTTCACGAGCGCCCAGGACGCGGACGATGACGTCTCGCGGATCGATCTGACCTCTACCGGATCGGGAACCAACACCTTCGGGCTATCGGTTTCCCCGCAGGTGCTTTCGGTGGCGACGATCCCGGCGCCCAGCGGCGATCCGTCCAGCGTGGGGCGGGCCAACATCGCCCACGATCAGCTCTGGGCGCTCGTGCGGCGCACGATTGGCGGCACTACCAAGCTCTATGTCGAGTTCATGGAAGACACCTTCGAGCCCGCCGACGTTCCCGAGGACGCCTTCATGGTGGATTCCGGCATCAGCGCCAACGCTTCCGCCACGGTGGGGCCATTTACCGCCGCCCACCTGGCCGACGAGCTCGTGGATATTCTGGCAGACGGCAAGGTGCTGCAGGCCCAGCGGCTGGACAGCTCTGGGAGGATCACCCTGGACGTGGCCGCCGCCAAGGTTCACCTCGGCCTGCCATACGCCTCAAGTTTCTTCTCGCTCCGAAAGACGGTACCTTCCCAGGAAGGTACATTGGAGGCAACGCTGGGACGTGTCGAGCACCTCGTGCTGCGGCTCGACTCATCGCTTGGGGGGGAGTTCGGGCACGATCTCAACAACATGACGGACTTGTCAGATCTGCTGCTGCCCCACAATCACCTGTTCGACACGATTCCGCCGCTGTTCTCCGACGACATAGAGGTGCCGCTCGACGCTCCCTGGGAGACATCGGGGAGGTTCGCAGTCCGACAGTCGAGGCCGCTTCCATTCTCGCTGCTGGCGGTGTCCTCGCCCATGCAGAAGGGCAGCCGGGGGAACAGATCGAGATGATCGAGATCCGATCCTGTGAGGCAGACGATCTGAGACAGGTGGATTCGTTGTCGCCGAAGGGTGATCGCGAGCTCGTGCTGGAGAACATCGCCGAGAATCCTGGCATGGAGGTGGTTCTGCAGAACCTGGGACGCTCTCTCACGCTGGATGGCCGGGTGATCGCGTGCTTCGGCGTGTGGCCGCTCTGGCCCGGCGTCGCGCGAGCCTGGAGCGATCTATCCCAGGAAGCCCTCGATCGCCCCAAGGCGCTCTACAGCAACGTGCGCGAGCAGCTCGGCAAGGCCGAGGAGCAGCTCGATCTCCGGCGCGTCGAGGCGGTGATAGCAAAGAACCACGCCGTGGCTCACGGATGGATACGGCACCTCGGATTCGAGCTCGAGGGCACGATGCACAACTACGGAGTCGGCGGTGTGGGGGATTTTTGCCTCTATGCGAGGACACGCGAATGAATCTCGCCACGGCAGGCCCGGCACTCGGCGGGCTTAGCGGGATCAGCACCGGACTCGGCGCGTTCAGCCAGATCGGCGGTGGGCTCGCCCAGTTCCACCAGGCCAAGGCGAACGCCAAGGCGCTCAACCGGATTGGCAAGATCGAGGCAGCCGATGTTCGCCGGCAGACGCGACGCCTACTGGGCCGCGAACAAGTCGCCGCGGCGGCCAGCGGCGTCGATCCCACCCAGGGCAGCGCACTGGACATCCAGGCCGAGGCGGCGCTCGAGGGCGAGGTGGCTGCCCTGCGCGCCCGGTTCGCTCGGGACTCACAGGCCCGCGCCATCAAAGCAGAGGGCAGGGCGGCGCTGATTCGTGGCATCTCGGGGGCGTCGAGCTCGCTGCTCGGCGGTTTGGCGGGACAGCTCGGCGGGGAGGAGAATACCCAGTCTAGCGGTGGAAGCCTCACGCCGGCTGGAGAGAGGCGGCTGAAAAGGATCCAGGCTAGCGAGTTTCGACGGAGCAGGGGCTACTGATGCCGCGAATTCCCCAAATCGGTGGCGCGGCGCCCATCCGGCCGACACTGTTGCCGCCCGAGCGAGGCGTTGGCACGGCAGTCGCCGGGCTCGGTGGCGCATTGGCCGAGGGGGTTCAGTCGATCGCGGATCGACGGGCAGAGCTGTCCGACGAACGAGACTTCCTCGATGCCACGCGGGACATCTCCAAGGGGCTCAACGCGCTGCGCCTCGAAATCGACAGCTCGGAAGATCCCGATTCGGCAGACACCTATCGCGAACGTGCCGATGCGCTGGTTTCCGAACGGATCTCTTCGGTGGAAAACATCGAGGTTCGAAACGCACTAGAGAGGGGCTTTGCCAGACGCATCGACGCTGCGGATATCTCCGTGCGCGAGAAAGCAGCGGTGGATCGTGAAGCGATCCAGGGCGAGCACCTCCGGGCCGCCCTCCTGCAAATTCAGAGCGGGTACGTGTCGGCCACTTCAGACGAAGAGCAGCAGGGCCTACTGGGCGACGCCGCGTGGATGATCGAGATGTTCGGCCAGTCTGCTGGCCTCGAGCCCGCGGATCGACAACAAAGTATCCGTGAGTTCACTGCTGCCACGCAGAAACTCTTCGTGAGCCAGCTCGTGAGCAAGAACCCGGCCCTGGCGCTTCGAAGGCTCAAGGCAGGCGACTTCGCCGGCCTCCTGCCAAAAGATCGAGAGAGCGGCATCGGAGACGCAGAAATTGGAATCGGACAGCTTGAGGTAGAGCAGCGCCGCATCGAAAACGAGCGCCAGAGTAGGGCGCACACAGAATTCATCGTCCGCATGGACAGTGACGATCCGCTCGAATATCCGAGTCGCTTTGAGATTGAGTCCGCAGAGCTCGGCCCAGGGGCGACTAAACAGTTGCTCGGAATGCGTCGTAAGCTCGCAAACAATGAGAGGGCTTCCGAGACGGACTTCAGAGTCACGGGCGATCTGTACGCGAGGGTTTACAGCGGCGATATCACCGACGTCACCGAGCTTATCCCGTACATCGGAGAGGGGCTGTCGATTCCAAACCTCAACACGCTCGCCAATATCATCAAGTCGGACGATCCGAAAGATCCTCGGCTTGAGGAAATCAGACGTAGGCGAGCGAACCTGAACAGGACGATCCGTCAGCAAATCAATCAATCTAGCATCCTACTCGGCCCGTCGAGTCCGCTCGGTTCCGAGGCTGCATACGGGTATTCGGTTATCGTTGGCGATCGTTATGTAAAGGGCATGGAGGATGGCAAAGATCCACTAGACCTAATGAACCCTGTACATGATGACTACGTTGCGAAAGACATCGTGAATCATATCCCAACCCCCTCAGATCAGTGGAGGGCATTGTCGGAAAGCCTTGGGGGTGCGGTAGGAAAGCTAGGTGTCGAAGATGAAGAAGATGTGAATCTTACTGGCGAAGAGGCAGATATTTTAAGGCGTATTTTGACCGCCCCGCCTCCCGTTGAGACGGAGCAATGAGCGAGCCCCGTGGCGTACAGATCGTTGATGATATGGTCAACAAAAGGGGGCTTCCCGTGGAGCGAGTCCCCGAATTTGTCGATATGTCGAAGCTCCTTCTCATTCGGAAGGGTGCTAGCCCCAGGGAGGCAAACGCCTACTTCGGACAGCCTGGGCCGATGGATCTCACGCCAGATGTTGATCGGGCACTTGCCGCCGCCTCACGGAAGCGTTTCGAGGAACACATGGCGGCACCCACCGAAGAGGCCACGAACATCATCGATGACTTCATCGCCGGGTTCACGGCTACAGGAACCGGCCTGTTCGTCAACCAGCGGATGCCGAAGGTTTTCACGCCAGAAGAGGCGAGTTTCTTTCGCCATACCGTCAACATGCTGGGAGCGGTGGCGAGTGACATCCCGCTGTTCTGGGCAGGCGCGGCGATAGGCGGCGCTGGAGGAGCCCCAACTGGGCCCGGTGCCGCCGTGACTGCGTTCGGGGCATCGTTTGCCCTCCCGATGGCGTGGCGACAAGTTCTAACGGATCGCTACACAAAGGGCGAGGTCGCATCGTTCTCCGAATTCTGGCCCCGCCTGGCTGCCGCCGTCATCCAGGCATCCAAGGGTTATGTTGCTGGTGCTTCGGTGGGGACTGCGAATGTTGTTGCAGCCCGTGCTGGTGCGAGCGCCGTGACGCAACTTATGCTTGAGATCACAGCCCTGACAAAGGTTGGTGCCGCCCTCGAGGGTGAAGTTCCCGAGCCGCAGGACTATGCGCTGAACATAATCGCTGTCGGCGGGCTGCGTCTAGGCCACAAGGCGGCTCAGAACGTGGGCCGGAAGGCAGCAAGCGAAAAGATCGCCCAGGAGCTTCTCCGAGATCACATCGGTAAAAAGGTAGCCGCTATCTATGTCCGCACCGGCAAGCACCCGAACGAGGTTGTGCGCGACATGCGGGAGGATCCGTCTATTGTCGAGGACATTCTGTCGGAGAATCGGGTTGTGCCGCGGGCCTACGAAGAGATCGATGTTTCCGGGGAGAGCCCAATCGTTCCGATCGGCGGCAGACTAGGGCCCGAGCGCATCGCCATCGAGCGCACTGCTGAGCTGGAGCCAGCCGATCGCCCCCGCGCCGCCGAGGGTGCGGTGGACGTTGGCGGCCCAATGTCAGCGTCAGAGATGGCCGACGTTACAAGGCTAGAGCGTTTCCGACTTGGAAATAAGAACGTCGAAGCTGATGCGAGGGGCGAGGGAAGTGGCTTCGAATATACGGGTGAAATCGGAGACAGCGTAACTATTTACCGTGCGGTTCCTACGGGAACAGAACGCATCCGTCCAGGGGAATACGCGAGCCTTTCCCGAGAATACGCGGAAGGCCACCTTGCGGATCATCTTACCGGAAGACATATCGAGAATCCTGAACTTGCAAGAGGTGGCAGGGTTATTGAGATAACCGTTCCGCGTGATGATGTGGTTGTTCTAGCCAACAACGAAGTTGCTTGGTCACCCCGCACCCCCACCCCCCGCGCCGCCGAGGGTGCGGTGGAGCTTCCCAAGGTAAGCGTAGGGGATCTGAGCCGCGTTGGGCCTCGCGGCGCACAAGGGGCGATGGAAATGGACGTCACATCCGGCAAGACGAGGGTTGTGTTAGATCGAGAAACGATCGCGAGAATGTCTCGAGATGAGCGTGCCGAACTTGTACGTCACGAGATGGCCCACAAGGTCGAGACGGACGCAGAGCTCTGGAGGGACACCGACACATATCTATGGGACTTGTGGGAGACGAACAGGAACCACCCGATATTTGATTACATGGGCGAGGTTACCGGAAGGAACCAGTTCACCAATAGCCAGTCTCCAGAGATCGTGGCACACCTGTACTCAAAGGAATACCCAACGGGTAAGTTCAAGGCTGAGATATTTACTGGGCCGCTCGCGAAAGAGGGTGTCCCGGTTCAGGAGTTTGCGATCCCACCCGAACTGATGCGTGTCTTGGATGCGATCGAATCCAAGCTAGGAATATGGGGAAAGAGACAGTCCCGCGCCGCCGGGCCCCCCGCGCCACCCGGTGAGCCGCCCAGGCCGCCCGGTGAGCCGCCCTCTGGTGGTGAGCCTCCGGGCCCGCCGCGCGATGTTCCGCCTGAAATCATGGACGCCATCACGGAGGCTCGCGAGTCAATCGCGGCGCACATCCAGTGGGGTGACGTGCCGAAGGAAGCACGAGACTGGAGCTGGCAGCGGTTCTACCAGCACGCCGTGGACAAGCACGATCCAATGCGTCGGGCGATCAAGGACGCCACCGGCACAGATCCAGAGTTCTCCGAGAACGCATTCAAGCAGATCACCAACCTCGCAGGGGTATCGGGGCGAGCCAGGAATTGGATCGAGCACCAACCATTCAAGTACGGCACGCTAGAGAACGTCGGCAAGGGCCTGGAGACGATCCTCGAGCCACTGAACCGGCTCGATCCGAGTGGCCCCATTCCCATCGAAAACTTCAGCATGTACCTGGCGGCCAAGCGTGCGATCGAGCTCGACAGGCGCGGCATCGAGACGGGCTTCGATATCAGCAAAGCAAGGATTTGGGTATCTGCAAACGAGAAGCGGTTTGTGCCTCTGCAGAGAGACTTCGTGGAGTTCAACCAGCACATCCTCACATACCTAGTCGACTCTGGCATCGTATCGAAAAAGGCCAAGTCCTTGATGGTTCCACTCAACAACGATTACGTCCCGTTCCAGCGGGTATTCGAGGCACTCGACAGAACCCGTGCCGGCAAGAAGCCGAGCCCGAACAGCGCAAAGCTGTTCCGCATCGAAGGCAGCGAGCGGGAGATCTTCGAACCGATTGGCTCGACTGTTGCGAACCTGTACCGACAGCTCGAGGCCGCAGACAGAAACGCCGCGCTGCGTCTATTTGTCGACACGATGGCACAGGCTGGCCGCACAGAATACGCGGTAAAGAAAGAGCGGCCCATCGTCCCGTCGAAGGTGAACCCGGCGGCCCGACGCCGAATTGTCGATAAGCTGGAGCAAGAAGGCAAGCTCACGCCGGAAGAGGCGATCGATCTCGAGCAGATGCTCGATGAGACGATGATTGCGTTCCGCCCCGATAAGCAGCCTCTCGGCGAGAACGAGGTGATGATCTTCCGTGACGGCAAGCCAGAGATCTGGGAGCTTGCGCCGAACATTGCAGATGGCGTGCTCTCCGTTGGCCCCGCCGCTCGCGGCCTTGCGATCGAGCTTCTGAGGGGGCCCACCCGAACGCTTCGCGCTGGCGCCATCCTCACCCCAGAGTTCATGGCACGTAACCCTGGGCGTGACATTCCGATTGCCTGGATCCAGTCCGAGTCTGGGTTCAAGTTCTTTTCCGACACGCTCTACGGTGCCTTCGCTGCTACGGCAGGAACGCGGACTGGAGGCAAGTTCCTGGGTGCGCTCGCACCCAAAGCTACAGCAAAGGCCAGGAGTCTCTACTCAGAATGGCTGAAGGGTGGCGGCGCGCAGGCCGAGTGGGTGGCGCTAGACCGCAAGTACCTGCAGCAAAACATTCGCATGATCGCGAACCAGACAGGGCTTTTGGAAAGGGCGAGAAACGTCGTAACGCATCCGCTCGAGGTGCTGCGAATCGGCAGCCAGCTTAGCGAGCAGATGACACGAGTGGGCGTCCAGCGACGTGCAATGCTGGAAGGAAAGGGCGCAGGCGAGGCCGCCTTCGAAACTCGCGGAAGCACCATCGACTTCGCCCGTATGGGCCTCCGAATGGAGGGATGGAACCAGATCGCTGCGTTCAGCAACGCTCGCGTCCAGGGCTGGGATCGGGTTGCAACAACCATCAAGGAGCATCCAGGCCGCACGTTCCGCCGCGTTGCCATTGGTGTCACGCTGCCGGCCATCCTGTTCCGCGTTGCGAATAGGCTGCAGGAGCTCGAGGACAGGGAGAAGGAGAAGGCAGCCAGGGAGCGCGGCGAGAAGCTCCAGATCGTCAAATACTCGGATCTGCCGCTGTGGCAGCGCGAATTGTTCTATCCGATCTCGATCGACTCCGAGCAACCGGACGGCACCACCAGCAGAAGGTGGATTCGCTTTCCGAAACCTCACGAGTACGGGCTGCTGTTCGGAACAATGGCCGAGAAGGCAGTCGAGCACATCTTCTACAACGATCCAGACGCCTTTGATGATCTCGTGTCGCGGTTTGGCGCTGGCGGCGCACAGCTCATCACGCCCACGGCGCTGATTCCGGTGATCGAGACGCTGTGGAACCGATCGATTCTTACTGGGGCGCCCGTCCTGAACGCAGTCAACGAGAGGATGCTGCCCGAGTTCCAGTACGGCGCCAACACGACGGAGCTATCGAAGTGGCTGGGCAAGATGCTGTCCGAGCTCCCGTTCGGGCTGTCGGACACAGAGCTGCCCATCGTTGGCGAGTTCCGCCGCAGCAAGCTGGCATCGCCCAAGATCATCGAAAACTTCGTCCGTGGTTGGTCTGGCGGGCTCGGCACACAGATCATGCACGGGCTCGATGATGCGCTGCGATACGCCGGGAAGCTGCCGCCTGGGCAGATACGCACCAGACGTCTGGAGGATATGCCCGTCATCCGCGCCTTTATGATCCGCCAGCCGAACGCATCACTTCAACCGATTGCGGACTTCTTTGATCGATATGGGAAGCTGCGCCAGAACATCGAAACATTCAACGAGCTAAAGGATCGCGGCAACCTGGAGGATGCCATGCGCGTGGCAAGGCTCGGGATCTTCAATCCGAAAGCTACCGTGACGGCGCTGAAGAGACAGCGCAAATTCTTGCGTCGCGTCGAGAGGATGCCAGACAGGTTTATGCCGCCCGAAGCGCGAAATCGGTTCATGGACGAGGTGTTCCTCCAGATGCTCCAGATCGCCACAGAGGGGAACCGGCAGCTCGACGCATTCGAGGAGTTTGAGGAGAAGCGTGCCGCCGCTGAGAGGGCGAGGATTGGCGCCCTCGGGATTCCGGGCGTTGGAGATCCGTCGCCCATCGTACCAAGGAAGAACCGTCCTCCGTCGTCAACCCTGAGCCTGCCGCAATGACACTCACCACCACCACCACGAGCATCTCATACTCTGGCACAGGGCTCACGTTCCTCTTCAACGTGCCGTACCAGTTCTTCAACAGCGACGAGCTCGATGTATACAAGCGAGTCATCGCGACAGGCGTCGAGACGCTGCAGATCGAAGGAACGAACTACGTCGTCACGGGTGGCGATGGCTTGACAGGACAAGTGGACTTCACCGCCGATCCCAATGGAGCGCCGGCCGGCGCCGAAGAGGTACACATCCGGCGGACGACGGATCGAGATCAGCAGAACGACTTCACGCCGGCCGAGGTGTTCCCGGCAGCGTCCGTCGAGCGAGCCCTGGACAGAAGCGCAGCGAGAGATCAGGAGGATGCGAACGCGCTGACGCGGACAGCACGGATCCCTGTGACGGACTCGACGGCGATCGACATGGAGCTGCCGAACTCTGTGACGCGAGCGAGCAAGCTGTTCGGGTTCGATTCGAGCGGTGTGCCGACAATGATCGATAATGTTGTCAGTGGCACCACCGTCACGGCGGCAGGCACAACAACAGGGCGACTGCTTTCGGATCGCTTCTCGGAACCGATGAACGTGCGCGACTTTGGCGCGGTGGGCGCATCGGGACTCGACGCGGCGGCGTTCCAGGCCGCTGTCGACACAGGGAACAAGCACTTCTTTGTGCCTGTCGGCCTTGGCACATACACCGTGAACCTGAAAGACCTCAACTATGGATCCGGTATCCCGGTTCGGTGGGAATTTGAGGAGGGTGCCAGAACGACAGACGTGAAGGCACCGCAAGCCTATGTGTTTCCATCGGGTGGATCCGCGACAGATCAACCGATGGAGTGGATCCCTGACGCCGCAGATCAAGTCAATGTATACAGCGTGCGCGGGACGAACAATGCCGCATCGACGGGTAAGCTGTTCGCATACGACTTCAACCTCACCGCCGGGGCGAACACTACGGATGACGAGCCGATACGTGGGCTGATCGGAAGGTGTACGAACCTGGGCACAGGCTCTGTCAAGTCTGTCCGTGTCGGTGCTACGGACAGTTCCGCGAGCGGAGCTGCCGCACTGATGGCGATTGCTTGTGATGTGAACGCCCAAGCGAATACGAACGCCGCCTATGTGCTGTCTGTAAACAACCAATCCGCCAACGGGATTGACGACGTGGTTAATGGCGCGTACTTCAACTCCAACAACGGTGCTCGGTGGAAGAATGGAATCGTCTTCGATCAAGGAGACGAATACGAGGATGCCGTCTTCCAGGCATCAATGGGCTCGGGATCGGCGACTGCCGCCAGGTTCCTAAAGCTGAAGGACGCTTCGGCTGCCGTCGTGTTCTCAGTGGCAAAGAGCGGTGAAGTGTTCTCGGCTGACAGTCTGCACGCTGGCGTGAGCACCAGTAACAGCGTCAAGATTTCCACATCAAAGATAGAGCGAACCGCAGCGGCTGGCGATCTGACGATCGAGTCAGGAAGCAACTCAGGCCGGATATTGGTGTTGGACTCCGGCGGCTCAACGAGCCAGTTCGTGCTGTCAGATACGGGCGTAAAGATGAGCGCCGCCACCGGAGCTTTCAAAGGCGTCGGTACGATCAACGCGAAGGCGTTCTTTGACGACGGTGTGGCGGTTCCGTCGAGCTCTGGCACAACTGGAGGCTCTGGCGCTGCCGGCGCTGGGAATCAGTACGTCGAGCTGACGATCAGCGGGACGACTTACAAAGTGCTGCACGACGGTACCGTTTGATGGACGCCGCTACCGCCACGTTTGCCCTCAAATTTCTTGAGCGCGTCGAGTTGAGGGGGCCAGAGGCAGTCGCGTTTGTGACGGTAGTTCGGGCGCTCGAGGCTCTAGTGCAGGAACAGAACCTTTCGCTCGTGGAGAGCCCAGAGAGCGTAGATTCGGGTGGGGAGACATGACAGTCACGAACACAAGCGCCAGAAACACTGCCGCAGTCGGCAACGGATCGACTGTGCTGTTCCCGACAGGATTCGAGTTCTTCGACTCCGACGAGCTGCTTGTGTACAAGCGAGTTACGGCCACGGGTGTCGAGACGCTGCAGATCGAGGGCACCGACTACACGGTGACGGGGGGAGCAGGCGCCGAGGGAACCGTCGACTTCACTGTCGATACCGATTCGTTTGGCGATCCGTACCCGCCGCCCGCGACAGAAGAAGTCCACATCATACGCAACACCGATCGAAACCAGCCAGAGGATCTGACGCCCTCTCAGGTACTCCCCAGTGCGGCGATTGAACGCGGCATGGATCGATCTGTGATGCGGGATCAGGACGATGAGCTGCAGGTGTCGAAG
>Ga0255055_10002799_pt1 | contig 12030 bp, 10 predicted proteins | sample JV7_2_27_MG_FD_188633 | JGI IMG/M metagenome (GOLD analysis project Ga0255055, IMG submission 188633) | Seawater microbial communities from Jervis Inlet, British Columbia, Canada - JV7_2_27 | ecosystem: Environmental > Aquatic > Marine > Inlet | place: Canada: British Columbia | collected... | reverse complement strand
CCTCGATGAGAATACCGCCCTACGAGACGACCAGGCTGACCTTTTGGAACGGAGATGACGTCGGCGTCTGGGTTCGAGCCGAGCTGCCGGGGAGCCGAGCCGAGCTGAGGGCGATCGGAGAGCACGTGGCACTGGCGGCGGCGAACCGATCCCACCGCGTCTTCGTCTGGCTGTACGCCTCGGACATGGACACGAGTGGGCCCGCGCTCGCCCTCACGTTCGTGGAGGCGGGCAGATCCGAACCGCTGACCTTCGCCGCCGAGCCATTGATGGTCTGGGCCTACTCCGGCGCGGGCTTCGGGCGGGCGTAGGCAGCGGCGCCGAGCCGATCAATCTCCTGACAGCTCCTCGTCAAGCAGGTTCAGAAGAGTCAGCTACTGATCCAGCGGGCCGAGGCGCTCCAGGGCGGCTCGCGCCTCCTCGACCAGCGGCTGAAGCTCTGGATCCGCATCGCGCCACATATCCAGGAAAGCCGCGTAGGCGTTCCTGGCCTGCTCGGCATCGCCGAGCGCCTCGTAGGCCTGGCCGAGATACAGCTGGGCCAGCGGCCAGTATGCTCCACTAATGGACACGAACGTGTTCAGCCATTCGATGGCATCACGTGGCCGGCCCAGCTCGAGGTACAGCTGGCCGAGCCACCATCGGTGGGTCCACCAGGAACTCCTCAAGGCCTCGAAGGCGGCCGCGGCCTCCTCCAGCTGCCCTCTAGCCATCAGCCCGAAGGCCTCGGCCGAGCGAAGCTGGAACCGCCCCCCGTTGATCGCGGCCGAATCCCCCTCCGCTTCGGCCTCCTCCAATCGTTCGCGCATCCGGGAGAGGACCGTCTCGTACTCGTCCCATCGGCCGTGATCGATCGCCCAGGTGGCCTCGAAGAGGTCTGGCGTATCGAGAATCTCCTGGGGCAATCGGGAGATGGCCTGTTCCAGAAGCTCATCGGAGATCGGCAGTCCCAGAATCCGAGCGATGTAGGGACAAGCGAACACCTGATCGGGCGCCATGCGCGGATCGGTCGCGTAGTCTGCCAGCTTCTGCAGGTGTCCGTGGCGGAGCGGTAGGTGGAGACACAGTCGGTGATCGATCTGTCCGGAAGCCTCCGCCTCACGAAGAAGGTAAGCTTCGAGCAGCTCCTCGGAACGCGAGCTCTGAACCAGCAGGCGCGTATAGACACCGAAGGCGCTCAACGTGTCGGCTGCGGCGGCGACGGAGAACGAGTCCTGAGCACCGTACTCCTGACTCTGGATGATCCGGTGGATCCGATCGTTCGGTGAGCCGGGCCGAACCGCCCCGAAGGTCTCGACCAGGTGGGCGGCGCGCACGCTGTCCCCGGAGACCAAGGCAAGCTGAATCGGGTGGATCACGTAGGGGGCGAAGCCGGGATCGAGCTCGACGGCCCGGTCCAGAGCGCGCTGCCCCTCCTCGTGCCAATCCGGAACCTGGCCGACGCCCGCGTGAAGCAGGGCATCTCCGAGGATATACCAAGCCTCTGCGTCGTCCGGATGACGCCGCAGGTATGCGCGTACCTCTCCGAGCGCGTCGAGAGATCCGTCCAGGTACTCTTCCATCGCTCGCGCGAAAAGGGCCTCGCGCTGCGGCAGCCCCGCCGTCAGGGCCACTCGAAGATGACGCTGCGCCACGCCCGGATTGAACGTTGACCAGCCCTGCGCCAGGCCGAGCCGGTACTCGGCGAGCGCGAACGTCGTGTCCTCGGCCGCGGCAAGCTCGAACGCGGGGATCGCCGCGTCGAATTCGCCCCTGCGGTAGTAGGTCTCGCCCTGCAAGTACGCCTGAAGCGCCTCCATCGAAGACGTCGTCGCCGCTGCCAGGTCGAAGCCGGAGAACTCGCCCACGCCGACTTGCCCCAGCGCTCGCACCACTTCGACGGCCAGCTCGTCGACCAGCTTCCAGACGCCCTCGGGGTCTCCCTCGACGCGAACCCGACCCAGCGAGGCCGCGCCGCGCACCTCATAGAGCGTTCCCTCGAGCCGCACCCTGGGGCCAAGGCTCACAGCCGACCCGACAAGCGCGTAGTTCGCGCCGCTCGCTGCCGCCACTTCCAAAGCCGTCTCAAGGTCGGCGCGCTCGCCGTCCGCGACCCGCCGGTCCCACTGCGCCAGCACCGTGCCGGGAGCGATCGCCCTGAGCCCTCCTACCTCGTTGAGGTTGGAGTGCAGCAGGTGGACGACCCCTTCGCCCAACGCATCCACCTCGGATCCCGAAACGCTGAAGGGCAGCACGGCGATGCCGGGATCGGCCTCCGCAGCCACGGCTACGCCGACGCCCGACTCCGGGTTGCGCCCGAAGACGAACCAGCCGATCGCCACTCCACCCCACAGAAGAGCGGCTCCGACGGCTCCCAGGACCGCGTTTCGCCAGGTGAGAAGGCCGTGCCCGGTTTCTTCGTCAGGCAGGGACTCCGATGCCGGCTCCGCCTCGCGATCCGGCGGACGCGCCCCTTCCTGAATGAACGCCGTGGCAAGAACGATCGGAAAGCCGATGATGAGCAGAAAAAGAGCGAAGGGCGGCGCCCAATCCGGCAGGTTCAGCGCACCCGCCAGCGTGTCGACCACCTGAAGCACCAACCAGCTGCCGACCACGTAGACCCCCAATACCTGCCAGAGGGAGCGGCGGTGCATCTCGTGGATCAGCTTTCTCAGACGTGACATCGGGTTCCTGACGGTCGTGGGTGCGTCTTTGGGCCGAAAGCTCGTCCAGACGGTACGTTAGATCAACCCGGAACGTTCCACTCCCCGGCCTACTGACCGGGCGAACTGCGGGTTAGACGCCCGGCAGGATCGCAAAGTTGCTGTCGGGATTGGTCCGGGGCAGGTTGGAGATGTCCGTGATCGCACGGAAACGACGTCGACGGGTGCGGCGATCCTTCTAGGCACTGTGACCTGGGTCATGGAGTGACCCCGTCTAGTAGCCGGGCCAACCTTCCCTCTGACCGATCAAGCGCAGGACTGCGTCGGACAGCTCCGATCCGTTGTCGCTGTTCATGAGGATGACCACGCCGTATCCCGCTGTCTGGTGCGCGACCATGCGGCCGCGGAATCCGTCGTTCGCGCCTCCGTGCCCGAAGTAGGGCTCGCCCCCGGCGATACTCACACCGGGGACTTCATACAACTCCATCCACGATCGGATATCGGTCGGATCCTCGGGACTCACCGTGGCGCTGCAGCCGGCGACCGCCAGGACCGCGGCGAGGAGGACCTGCCGCTTCGAGGTCTTTGAGGTAGGAAACCACATATGGGAGGGCTGGAACATCGGATCTGGCGTTATCAGACGTCGAACTGTGTCAGGTGGTGATCCAGGTGCTTGTAGCACGCCCAGCCCTTCTCGTCATGGCTCAGCTCGCCGAAAAGGGCATGGCGCGGGGCCGGACCGTGCTCCGCAGCGCCGAAGGCCTCCAGAGCGGCCAGAAGCCGCTCCTTCTCCGCCGCGAAGTCCTTCTCGGTCGTCTGCAGATACTGCGGGTGCGTCTTCGTGCTCCTCGGGTACGGCTTGTCGCTGACGACCATCTTCCTGATGAATCCGCCCAGTAGCTTCACGATAAGCGGAGTGCCCTCGAGCGCCTTGCCGTTGGACACCTCCTGGACCTCCGCGCAGTGCGAGAGCATCTGTCCCGCCGACATGACGCCCCACCGCGGCTGCGTATCCGGGGTGAGCGCGTCGATCCGCTGGAGGCACTCTCCGTATACTTCGTCGTCGTATAGAAGCTTCCGGATCACGGGTCCCTCCCCGAGTGGTAGAAGCGGCCTTCTTAGGCGCCCGGACGCCTACTCCAGTCCCAGCTTCTTCATGAGCTCGGCGAAGCGCGGGTCGTCCTTGAGCGAGTCGGCGGTCGGATCCGCTCGGAAGTAGATAAGACTCCCCGGGTCCTCGGCGTACGCCCGGTCCAGGTACTCGAACGCCCGGTCCAGATCACCGAGCTCCCCGTACACGATCGCGATCTCCTTGAGCAGCGGACCCTGTTCCTCGACCTGCTCCAGCAATTCGAGCGCCTCGTCCCGCTGCCCCGCACGAGCGCTCAACCATGCCAGGAGCGGCGGGCCAAATGGATTCTCGGGATCCAACTCGATCGAGCGACGGATCGCTGCGAGCCCCTCCTCGTGCTGGCCGTTCAGGGTGTAGGCCGCTGCTAGGTTGTAGTAGGCGAGGGAGTTCTCGGGCTCGACCTCGAGGATCCTCAGCGACTCGTCGATCGAGGCATCGTACTCGCGGGTGAACATGAGCAGGTTGGCCAGACCCAGCCGTTTTGTCATGGAGAGCGGGTCGAGCTCCACGGCCCGCCGCATCTCCCGCTGCGATTCCTCGTACCGCGCCAGATCGAGCAGAAGCTGGCTGTACTGCATGTGCACGTCCGCCGAGCCGCGGTTCAGCTTCAGCGCCCGCTGGAACTCGCGCTCCGCCTCCTCAAAGCGAAGCTCCGCCGTCAGAACCATGCCGAGGGCAGCGTGGGCCTCCGCCAGCGTCTCGTCGAGCTCGAGCGCCCTCTCCGCGGCGGCCCGTGCCTGCGGGAGCGCCGCCTCCGCCGCCAGGAAGCCTTGGAACCACAGAACCATGTACGTGCCCGCCAGGTCTACGTGGGCCAGCGCGTAGGCCGGGTCGGCAGCGATGGCTTGTCGAAAGAGATCTGCGGCGCTCTCCACCTCCTCCCGGGACACCGAGCGGTTGGCAAGAAAGCGGCCCCGGGTGTAGAGGTCATAAGCCTCCAGGCTCTCCGTCGGCCGCGACTCAATCCGCTCCTCCACGTCCGGCGCCAGCGTCGCCTGCAGGGCAGCGGCGATCTTCCGAGCTATGTCGCTCTGGATCGCGAAGATGTTCTCTGTCGTCAGCTCCTCGTCGTACGTCTGCGCCCACAGGTGCCGGTCCGTCCTCGCGTCGACCAGCTGCGCGTTCACCCGTACCCGGTTTCCGGCACGCTGCACGCCCCCCTCCAGCACCGTCCCCACCCCGAGCTCGTCCGCGATTACCCGCATCGGCTTCGTCGTCCCCACGTACTGCATTACTGACGTGCGCGAGATCACGGTCAGGCTGTCGATCTGCGAGAGCTGCGCCAGGATGTCGTCGTGGATGCCTTCGGCGAAGAAGACGGCGCTCTCCCCTTCGTCGGCGGCGCGGTTGGAGAACGGCAGAACGGCGATGAAGCGCAGATCGACGATAGACGCCTCGGCGGCGGCAGACCGGCCGCGGCTCTCAGCGCCGGAACGGAGCAGCATCCAGCCGGCGGCTACCACGCCCCACAGTGCAAAGGCCACCACCCCACCCGCGATCGCGTTCCGCCAGGTGAAGAACCGGTGGTGTGATCGCGCTGCCTCAGATACGGGTACCGCAGCTTCCTCACCGGCCGCCTCCGCGGGTGCCGGGCGCGATCCTTCCTCGACGAACGCTGTGGCCAACACGATGGGAAAACCGATGATCAGCAGGAACAAGGCGAAGGGTGGGGCCCAGTCGGGCAGGTTCAGAGCGCCCGCCAGCGTGTCCACGGCTTGGAGCACAACCCAGCTGCCGACGACGTAGATCCCCAGAATCTGCCACAGGGAGCGGCGGTGGATCTCGTGGATCAGCTGTTTCAAACGTGACATGGCAACCTGTAAATATTGGGTCAAATATAACGGGCCTAAAGGTCGTGGGAGCGGTACGGCAGAGCAACGTCCATCGTCCCGCGGTTCGCCTTTGTCGCCGTCCTGGTTGCCGTGACGTTTCGCGACCCGGCTGCTCGCTAGCCCCTAGATGCACGAAAGCCCCGTCGTGCGGGGCTTTCCGGCAAGTGGGCCCGGATGGATTTGAACCATCGACCTCACGCTGCGAGCGCTTGCGGTTACGGCGCCTCCAACTCCCGCCTCGACAGTAGAGCCTCAAATCGCGGGTGTCCGTGGAGCGGCTTCCACCACGGCTCGAGGCGCAGGCGACCGACGGTCATCACACCCGGGCGTGACAAGAGGAACTCGAGCTCGTCGATCGCTGCGTCGAGCTCGCCCACGGTGGCGTAGATTCGGGCCAGATCCTCGACCCGGTAGGCGCCCCGGTAGGCCTCCATGTTCATCGGCATGAGAGCGACACCCAGCCTCCCCTGCCGGACCGCCTCCTCCTTCCACCCAAGGCTGGCGTACGCGATCCCGAGTGCACTATGCAGGCGGGAGTCTTCGGGTTCCGCGGCGACGCGCCCCTCGAGACCCACCCGGGCGGAGTCCCAGTGGCTTCGCGCGCGCGCCGAGTCTCCCAGCAGACCGTAAAGCGTTCCGTACCATACGTTAGCCGTGGCGACGCGGAACTGAGTCTCCAGCGACCCCGGGTCGCCGACCCGCGGCACATCCGGTGGCCTCTCTCGCAGCCCCGACAGAGCAGCCTGGAACCGGCCGTCCAGAGTCTCGAGCCAGATCCAGGCCCATGAGTAGGAGGGGAATACACCCCTTTCGGCACCTTCGGCAAAAACCTGACGGGCTCTCTCCGTGTCGCCGGAGCCGACATACTGGATCGCCTTATCGTAGTACGGCGAACCGAACTCTGGACTCAGCGCGATCGCCTGGTCTAGGTAGGGTCTTGCTTCCTCGAACCTTCGCAGAAGCCCGTATGTCTCGCCGACCTGGGAGGCCAGCACGGCCGAACGGGGATCCAACTCCAGGGCCCGTTTGTAGTTGGCAATGGACGCCTCCATGTCCCCCTGGCGCCGCTGCACGGCGGCCACCCCGTAAGGCACGTCTGGCGCACTCGGCAGGCCCTCTCTCGCGCCTTCGAACGCCTCCAACGCCCTCGCGTAGTCCAGATGGCCGTGGTAGTGGTACCAGCCGAGTGCCGCCAGCGCCTGGGGTAGGTCGTGCTGGATCTCGAGGGCACGGTCCACCGCTGCTTTCGCGAGATCGAGCCGTGCCTGACTACGGTCCAAGTGGAACCACCACATCTGCGAATGAGCCCTGGAGAGGGCCGCATGCGCAACGGCGAACTCCGGATCCAGCGAGACGGCCTTCTCCCACATCTCGATCGCGCCCAGGATGTCCTCCCGAAGCCAGCCCTGGTTGGAGAGCTGGTTCCCACGCAGGAAGTACTCGTAGGCCTCCAGGCTGCTGGTTGGCCGCGCCTCGATCCGCTGCGTTTCCTCCGGCGAGAGCTCCGTCTGCAACGCGGCCGCTATTTTCTGGGCCACATCGCCCTGGATCTCGAACAGGTCTTCGGCGGTGAGCTCTCGGTCGTACTGCTCCGCCCACAAGTGCTGGTCTCGGGCGGCGTCGATGAGCTGCGCGCTGATTCGGACCCGGTTCCCGGTCTTGCGCACGCTTCCCTCCAGGACGTGTCCGACGCCGAGCTCGGACGCTACATCACGAACGTTCTTCGGAGAGCTGCGGTACTCCATCACCGAGGTCCGGGAGATGACGCGTAGACCGCTGATCTTGGCCAACTGCGTCAGGATCTCCTCGTGGATACCGTCGGTGAAGTAGATGTCCTCCGGGTCGCCGCTGATGTTCTGGAACGGGAGGGCGGCCACGCTCGGCATCGGCTCCTCAGCTCGGCCCAAGCCGCTCGGAGCGCCTGCCAGCAGAATCCATCCGGCGGCGACGAGACCCCAGAGGGCAAACGCTCCGACACCTCCCAGGATCGCATTCCGCCAAGTGAAGAGCTGGCGGCGCGCGGACGCCTCGGGAAGTCCACGCCCGGGTCCTTGGCCCGTGTCACGGGAGGCTTCCGGTCCCGCTCCCTCCTGGATGAACGCCGTGGCCATAACGATCGGAAGGCCGATGATCACTAGGATGAGGGCCAGGGGGGGAGCCCAGCCTGGCAGCCTCAGAGCGCCCACCATCGTGTCGACGACCTGCAGCACAAACCAGCTACCAACGACATAGATCCCGAGCGCCTGCCATAGAGAGCGGCGGTGGATCTCGTGGATCAGCTGTCTCAACCGTGACATGGGAAGCCGGGCGGTCTCAGGGGGTGTGGCTCCTAGAAAGTTCGTTAAGGCCGCAGCTCAGAGCAAGCTGCCCTCCGCCATCTGCCCTCTGTTTCCGTCCTTGTTACCGTGACCTCCTCGGGCCCCTCGCCACCCTAGCTTCCAGATGCACGAAAGCCCCGTCGTGCGGGGCTTTCAGCTATATGGGCCCGGATGGATTTGAACCATCGACCTCACGCTTATCAGGCGGTTCCGCTGGAAGCGGGAATCCGACGAAAAGCCCTAGATATCAAGGGTAGATCGCGCAATCTGCCGGATTCCTGAACCCGCCAAACGGCCAGAAACCGGGCTCAATCGACAGTAGAATCGACAGTACTTGAGGTCTCGAGCGCTCCGTCAGGTGCGAGCTTCAAGACCACAGATCGTTTTGCTGGCCCGTGAATCCTCGCTCTCTAGAATACGTAGGTAAGGGGGAGTGTAGGAGGTGAAACGTGGAGCGATGCCAAGGCAAGACGAAGTCAGGAGACCGCTGCAAGCGTTCCGTACCTGCGGGCTCACGTTTCTGCGCGTCCCACGGCGGGCAGACCGAGGAGACGGCGGGACAGTCAGAGTCTTCAAGTGAAGCGTCGCACCGACGCGATCCGCTGAACACGCTCATAGGCTTGGCCATGCTGAGTGCCGTGGTCTGGGCGGCCCTGACATTCAGGCGTGTGTTCCGGTTCTAGCCCGCCCGGCGAACACCGCTCAAACGCTCGCCCGATGACCCCCCCTACCGGGTCCCGTCTGTGAAGACAGTGAACCTAGCTCGACCGGTACGCGCCAAGTCCACATGAATGTCGGGCGAATGCATCGAGAGGCAGGCAGTCATTCTCCTGCCAGGGCGACGCCCGCCAACCGCCTAGCTATCGGGCCAACGCTTTCTGGAGACATTGGCAATGCGACTCCTGGATCAGCGGAGCGCAGCGCCTAGGTAATAGGGCCATATGAATATCGCCAGCAGGGCCTTGCCAAACCCTAGTTGGGCGAAGGCGACCGTGAATAGCCAGAAGACGAACCAGCCAGCGCCGGTGAAGATCGAGGATGCTGTCGCGCCGTTTCGTCCCATGTGGGCCTCCTGGTTAGGTCAATCGTTCCAGAGTCACTCCTGATCGGACCTCTCTCAGACACATGAAACTAACACGCAATCAGCGGTCTCTCGTTCACGTGCAGACTGAGCGAGAGGGCGGCACCCGAAGGAACCGCCCCGTCGTTTTCACCGCGTCTGCAGCAATCGTTTGTTAAGAGGCGGGCCCCGCATTCCCCCTATCGACGTCCGTTTCACCGTTTGTGCGTCAACCGCCCCCCAGGAGTGGGCCCAAGACTCCCGATCGCATGGAGATGTAGAGAACGATTAGGAAGTAGAGCACTCCAAAGGCACCCAGAAGCCGCCCATCTCGCACCCTAAGTAATACCGCCGCGCCCACAAGCCAGACACCGAGAAACGCGGCATACTCCACGAGGTGTCGGCCCTCCAGACTCGAGACGCCTGTGGCCCGTTTGAACAACGTGTCCGCGACGTCCAGGACGCCAAGACCAAGGAATACCCCGAAGAACCACGCCCTGTTGTCCTCGAAGTGAGCCTGCATATCGAAGCTCGCGCCCGCATCGTCGGGATGGAGCAAGCCGAGCAAGAAGAAGAGCGTAGACGCATAGGCCAGTACGAAAAGCAGAGTGGTCAAGCGCCACACCTCGAGCTGTGCGAGGCCAAACGCCGAGAACCACCAGAAGAAGATAGTCCACTGAAGCACCGCCGCGGTCCATACCAGCGTAGGCCAGTAAATGCGCATCGTCCGGCGGTGTTGGACTATACGAAGGACTCCGCGGAGGGTCTGGGCGACGGCAAGGCCGACGACCACGGAGAAGAGGACGGCAAGGTACTCGAAGGATGTCACGTCACTCCGCCGTCGGCTTGAACCCCAACATAGTCATCTGATCTTCCTCCCGATCAACAGCGGCGTCGAGTCGAGGACAGGTAGCCTGACGCTTCCTAACTCTTAATGGGCGACGCAGGCTCCACCGAGCCGCCGCCTAACCGGGCCGTCTCAGCCGGAGCTTTAGGACCACTTCGACCACTTCGCCATTCGCCCTCTCAAGCTATGGCCTTCGGTCAACTGAACAAACGCTGCAAGGACGGCAGTAGGCTGCCCTACGAGGACGAGATCAGGAGCGTGGAGGTCGGCGCAGCCGAAGTGGATCTAGCAGGCAGGTCTAGAGTCGAGACCCTCGATTCGCTCGCTCTTAGACGAGCGAAGGACGGCTCCCGAAGGAACCGCCCCCATACCAGCCGCGACAAGAGCTAGAGTGAAGCCGTTTCAGTAAAGCCCTTCACCGTAACGCGGCTTCGGGGGGCCGTTCCCTAGGCGGACGACGTGGGTAGCCTGAGTGCTAACGAAGGCCGCCAGCTGAGGCGACAATCGGCGCCCCAGAAATTGACGTTCGAAGTTCGGTCTTGTCTTGATCTACTATTGGCTAATCGCCTCCAAGAACGCCGCGATGTCATCGATCTCTTGGTCCTTCTTCACGAGGTCAGGGTCAAATGTCACCAGCGTACCATTAGGACTACCCTTGAATTCAGGACTATCATAGAAAGCCACAGAAGCGCGCAAGTTATCGAACTGCACTGCCCCGTTCCCGACCGCGTTGTTGTGGAAGATGCCCGCCTTCCTCAGGAAGAGCTGGGGAGTTTGGAAGCGTCCGGAACCATCGCCCGGGTCACCTCCCCCGAAGCTCATGAAGGCTTCCACCCCAGTATCTAAGGTGTTCCCAGAAAAGACCTTGTTGCTTTTCTTGTGGCACGAAGTACACCCTACCGAGGAGAGGAGATCTCGGCCTCGCACCTCGGGCCGGGATGTGTCTGTCGCCCTCGGATCGTCTGGGGTACTGAGGATGCTATTAGGACCGGACACTTTGAAATTCCCATCCGCTGGCAACAGAAGGGACAACATGAAAGCCACAAGGGCGTCCAGCTCAGATTCCGTGGGTAACCGGAAATCAACATCTTCCTCCCTAGCCAACGTCTTGGGAAAGTGTTGCCGGACTGCTCCGACAGTAAAGTCGCTAAGATTGGCGAAATCACCGCTTAGCCCATAGGGCGCAGTGAACGACAGGTTAAACAGTGATGGTGGTGCTCTGAAAACAGGGGGATTTTCGAATCCTTGGATGTTTTCCAGAATGAGGCCGCGAGTCCTCAGAAGACCTGTAGAGCCTCCGTCCTCAAGGCCCTCGAGGTCCAGATTGGTCTCGGCGACAAACAGGGGGTCGCCAGGAGGAAGAGTGGCAATAAAAGCAACGTCGATGCTCATATTGTTTTCCGCTCTATGGCAAGTCCCACATGTCCTTCCGTTCCCAGCAAAGGTCTCCTCAAAGAACAACGCCCTGCCCACCTCGATCAGATCGTCGTTGTCGCCATTGCCTCCGCTACCGTTGCACCTGCCGCGTGGGTCATCAGGCACGCACGGTCTGGGCGCAAACAGCGGGGTGAGGTCTTCGACGCCAGCGACCGACTCGGAGTTGGATTCGCAGCCAATAGTGAAGACGGTGAGAAGGAAAGCGGGTACGAGAGCAGCACGCGGAACCTTCATGGCATCCTCCTGCTTGTCATCAGGCGTTCGTGGGCTGCGAGATTCCAGCCGTATGGATGCTGGCTTGAGGGGAAGGGGGGGTACGGCGACCTGCGAACATCTACAGCCTCAGAAAGCGGGGGGGTCGGTCCCGTTTCACGGAATGATCAACAATGCGCCGCTGTATAGTTCTGGCGCAAGAGTGGCGAGGTTCTAACGCTGTGGCGACACTACGTCTAGGCAGCGTGAGTTGTTATTCAGACTAAGCTACCCGCTGCTCTACGAGGACGAGATCAGGAGCGTGGAGGGACCTGGAAGAATGGAAAGAAGACGGCGAGGCAACCAGCAGTACGGACCTCGACCGCCATCAAGATCGGCACTCGGATCGACAAAGACCCTACCCTGAACGCAAAGTTGTTCTAAAGGTCAGACGATGGGAAAACGCCGAGCGCGGCTGGTCCAGGGGGATAATCCCAAACTGGGAGACCAGCTCCGCTACAAGATCGCGAAGGCCGAACTGGATCTGCACGGCAAGACAGTGGCTCAGGC
>Ga0255055_10002798_pt1 | contig 12033 bp, 3 predicted proteins | sample JV7_2_27_MG_FD_188633 | JGI IMG/M metagenome (GOLD analysis project Ga0255055, IMG submission 188633) | Seawater microbial communities from Jervis Inlet, British Columbia, Canada - JV7_2_27 | ecosystem: Environmental > Aquatic > Marine > Inlet | place: Canada: British Columbia | collected... | reverse complement strand
CTGCAAAACGAGTATGAAGTTTCACAATATGTAAACTCTGAAAATGTATTGAAATCCCTTGAGCTTTTGACACAGGACTCGAGACTATCGCTGGTATTTGAAGATTTTACTGCTGCACCTCTCGCAAGCCTTATTGATTCCGGCAGTTTGGCATTTTCGCATATACTGAGAGTAGCTGTCCGGCTCACAGATATTCTCGGCGAGCTTCACGGTGTGAGGATCATTCATAAAAACATCAAACCACAGAACATCCTTGTTGACAGAAACACCTGGCAGATAAAGCTCACCGGGTTCGACATCGCCTCGCGCTTTTCCGGAGAAAACAAAGCCCAGGGTGCGGACACAATGGAGGGGACACCTGCCTACATGTCGCCCGAACAGACGGGCCGCATGAACAGAGCCGTCGATTACAGGAGTGATCTCTATGCCCTTGGCGCGGTTTTCTATGAAATGCTTACGGGCGGTCCACCCTTTCGGGAGGAGGACCCTCTGGCACTTGTGCATGCACTCATGGCAAAAAATCCCATACCACCCCATGAAGTAAACAGTGAAGTGCCGGAAGTGATGTCAGCTATCGTCATGAAGCTTCTCTCCAAGGCACCGGAGCAGCGTTATCAGAGCAGCTATGGACTGGGGATTGACCTGAGGCGCTGTCTGTCAGAGTTCCAGTACTCAGGTACGTTGACCCGCTTCGAGCCGGGAGAGCATGATCCATCCCCTTTGTTCAACATTTCTCAGAATCTGTATGGCCGTGAGGATGAGCTGGATACACTGATGGATGCATTCGGCCGTGCTCGAAGGGGTGGGGGAGTGCTTGCACTTATAGGAGGGCGGTCTGGCATAGGAAAGACCTCCCTTGTTCGAGAGTTCCAACGATTTCTCATTAATGAAGAGATGACCTGTGTTTCCGGTACTTTTGAGCAGCTTCAGAGGGAGATTCCATACAGCGGTTTTATACAGGCCTTCGGTACACTGGTGGACCAGATTTTGGTGACGAGCAGGGATAAGGTGTCGTTCTGGAGAGAAGCGATACTGAGAGCTGTGGAGCCCAATGGGCAGATCATTGTTGATGTGATCCCCCAGGTGGAGCTCATAGTGGGAGAGCAGAAACCGGTAGCCAAACTCCCACCGGCACAGACACTGAATCGTTTCCAGACTGTATTTCAGAACTTTGTAGATGTATTCAGCCGATCTGATAACCCCATGATCGTCTTTCTCGACAACCTGCACTGGGCAGATGCTGCCAGCCTGAAACTGTTGCGAATCCTTATAGACAGCCCGGTTATAAAAGGTATTCTCATACTGGGTGCCTACAGGGACGATGAGGTTGATGTTCAGCATCCGCTGAAGCGCATGGTCGATGAACTGGGGCCGGCGGAGGGGGAAATCATTACAATCACATTGAAACCGTTGAACCGTGAACATGTGGGAGAAATGGTTTCCAATATACTGAAATGCGAGAGAGATGACGCCGGGCCCCTTATACAACTTGTGCACGGCAAAACGGGGGGAAACCCATTCTTTGTAAATGAGTTTCTTAAGAACCTCTATCAGAACAATCACATAACTTTCGACTTTTCAACGGGGCGATGGATCTGGGATGTGGATGAAATTTTACAGGCCGACATAGCCGATGATCTCATAGGTCTCATGACCGATAAAATCCAGGGCCTGTCTGAAGCGTCCCAGCGGGTGTTGATGCACGCCGCCTGTATCGGGAGCAGTTTCACATTGAAGATCCTGGCCGCAGTACACGATGTACCCTCCGATGTATGCAGTCAGGAGCTGCAGGAGTCTGTACAGGCCGGGCTTGTGCTGGAGGAGGATGAGAGGAGAGGAAGCATCCAATTCGATGGTGAGGCTGCATCGGGGACGCCGACAGGGACGTATAAATTCCTGCATGACCGGGTTCAGCAGGCTGCCAGCTCACTCCTCAGTCCAGAGCAGAGCCAGCATCTTCATCTTGGAATTGGAAGGGTTATACTGAAACAAACTGCGCAGGAACAGATGGATGAGCATGTCTGTGAGATTGTGGACCACATGAACCGGGGGCGCAGCCTGCTCAGCGATCAGAAAGAAAGGTTCAGGCTTGCTGAGCTCAACCTGACCGCAGGGAAGAAAACCAAGGCGTCCGTGGCTTATGAATCGGCCCTGCGCTATATCACGGCAGGAATTGACTTGCTGGGGGATGGCGGCTGGCAACACCAGTATGAACTGATGCTGTCGCTTCATCTTGAGGGGGCAGAAGCTGCATATTTGAGCGCCAACTATTCAGTTTCCCACATGTTGAACGAATCCGTGCTGCTGCATGCGAGGACGCTGCTCGAAAGGGTGTGGGCATACGAAATTTCCATACACTCTCTTATTTCGCAGAACAGATATGAGGATGCGGTGGATGAGGCATCGAGCATCTTGAATCAACTTGGTGTGTATCTGCCGAAAAACCCCGGCCGATTGCGTATTCTGCTCGGCCTTCTCAGAACAAAGATTCTCCTGCACGGCATAAATCTTCATGATCTGAAAAATCTTCCCCCAATGACTGATCCCTATAAAGCTGCCGCCATGCGCATACTGATGGGTGTCTTCAATCCCTTTTACAGCTCGATTCGTGAGATGTTCCCCAGTATTGCGTTCAGGATGTTGATCCTCTCATTTAAATATGGCAACTCCAACCTCTCCCCCTTTGCATACGCGCTCTATGGTCTCCTTCTTGGGCTGATCGGCGAGACCGATCAGGGGTATCAGCTTGGCAGTTTTGCTCTGGACCTCTTTGAGAAATATCATTCAAAAGAGCTCGTTGCAAAGATGTACAATGTTGTGTACGCGCTCATGAAAAAGTGGAAATCCCATTTGCGAGAGGCATTGAATCCACTTGTCGAGGCCTATAACACCGGCCTTGAAACGGGCGATTTGGAATGGGCTGCGTACGCTGCGCGCAGCTACTGTTTACAGCATTTTTTCATCGGCGCCAATATGGAGGGTCTGAAGAATGAAACGGGAAGCTATGGTGAAAAGCTCAGGAGTATACACCAACTCAATTCATTTCACACCGTCATGCTTGTGCGGCAGACAGTATTGAATCTGATGGGCAATGCCACAGACAGCATGTGTCTGAGGGGTGAAAGCTTCAATGACGAGGAGATGATTCCAGTACTGATCGAGGCAAAGGACACAGACACCATTGCCGGCATACGGTTTTTTAGAAGTATGCTCTGCTACATATTTGAAGATACGCAGCGTGCCTATGAAGGGTTTATTGAGGTTGAACGGCAGGGGGAGACCAGGGGCCAATTTGGTTTTGTGCTCGAGGTGCGGTTCTACTATGCGCTCATTCTGCTCTCAGCCATACCAAATCTTGACAAAACCGAGCGAAGACGCTGTATGAATCTGGTGACGTCATATCAGAAGATGATAAAGAAGGGTGCCGATGACGCCCCCATGAATTATCTGCACAAGTGGCATCTGGTTGAGGCGGAGCGGGAAAGATTCCTGGGGAGAGATCGCAGAGCAATGGGGTTTTACGATCAGGCAATAGAGGGAGCCAGGGTGCACGGGTACCACCAGGATGAGGCACTGGCCAACGAGCTTGCGGCAAAGTATTATCTTGGGCGGGAAAAACAGCAGATTGCTGCTGCCTATATGAGAGAGGCCCATGCCTGTTATGAAAAATGGGGTGCCTATGCCAAGATGCAGAGCCTGGAGGAGAAGTACAGAGACATCATAACCTCTCCGCCCCAAGTGATAACAGCGGATGAAATAACACGGCCTCCCCTGAACTATGATGTGAGCCTGAAGTCAGGGGAGCTCGATCTAGCCACCATGCTCAAGGTTTCACAGGTGCTGTCAGGCGAGATTATGCTTGATTCACTTCTCCGAAAAATCATGCAGATGGTTCTTGAGTCCTCAGGGGCTGAGCGAGGGCTCCTGATACTCGAGCACGATGGCAGCTATCTCATCGAAGCAGAGGGTGATGTGAAAACCGGAAGCATAGAGCTTCTTGAAGATCTCGAAGTCTCGCAGAGTGATAAGCTGTCACAGGCTGTATTCAACTTCGCAATCCGTACGAAGCAGAACATCGTACAGAGAGAGGCATGCGAGGATGAGCTCTTCAGGACTGACTCCTACATTGAGCAAAAGGGGATCAGGTCTCTTCTCTGCGCACCCATAATCCATCAGGGACAGATAAAGGGAATCATATATCTGGAGAACAACTTGACCAGCGGTGCCTTTACCGATGAGAGGGTGGAGATCGTGCGTCTGGTTGCCTCACAGGCTGCCATATCCCTCGAGAATGCCCGGCTGTACCAAGCACTTCTTGCCGATATTGAGAGGCGCAAGGAGATTGAGGCAGAGCTTCGCAGCAGTGAGCAGATGGCAACGTCTCTGCTCGACGCGTTGAGGGATTCTCTTGTGCTCATCGACACGGATGGAATCGTTTTGAGTTTGAATACAACCACTTCCAGAAGCCTGGGGATGGAGCCTGAGAGAATTATAGGTGCAACTCTCTGGGACCTGTACACACCCGAGGTTGCAGAACGCAGGAGGAGCCTCGTGGAGCGTGCCATTCGTTCAGTCAGGGCCATACGGGTGGTGGATGAGCTGGAGGGCAGGGTCAGCGACAACGTGATCTATCCTGTGGTTGATCCCGAGGGAAGAGTCACTCGTATAGCTATTCTGGAACGTGACATTACAGAACAGCGCAAGGTGGCGGAGCAGGCAAGGGAGCAGGAGCTGCACCTGATCAGGTCTGACAGGCTCGCCATGATGGGGGAGCTCTCTGCAGGTGTAGCCCATGAGATCAGCAACCCCAACCATTCCATACTGCTCAACACTGGACTTCTGCTCAAGGCATATCCCGATATTCTGCATGTGCTGGATGAGTACAGCGGGGAGTTGGAGGGGCTGCGCTTCGGAGGTCTGGAGTATACACAGTTCAGAAAGACCTTTGAGGAATCCGTGAGGCGTATCGACGACTGCGCCAAAAGAATTGGTGTCATAGTCAAGGAGATGAAATCCTTTGCAAGACTCGAACCCGAAGAGATCTTGGAGCCTGTGGACGTGAACGTTACAGTACAGTCGGCAATTCTCCTGGGCACACCCTTTATCAAAAAAAGTACGGACCATTTTTCCATTCAACTGGAGGAGAATCTCCCAAAAGTGCGCGGCAGTGCCCAGAAGATTGAGCAGGTACTTCTTAACCTTATGCAGAATAGCTGCCAGTCACTGAAAGATCGAAGCAGGAGTCTCTCTGTTGCCACGCATTACAACAGGGAGCAGCGTGTTGTCACGATCGAGGTGCAGGATGAAGGTGAGGGTATGACTGAAGAGGTGCTCGCACATATCTCCGAACCCTTCTTTACCACCAAGAGGGAGATTGGTGGGACCGGCCTGGGCCTCTCCATTTCATCACGCATTGTTGATGAGCACGGCGGGAGCATGCACTTTCAATCTCAACCCGGGAAAGGGACAGTGGTGACGGTCAACTTTCCAGAAGGAGAATTCACATGAGTGCCAAGCACTACCCCGATAATCCTGTACTGATCGTTGATGATGAGCAACATGTGGTAGCGAGCCAGGAGGATGTATTGAGGTCCCATGGCATAAGCAATCTCATGAACACAACGGACAGCAGAGAGGTGGCCTCCATTTTGAGCGGCAATGAGATGGAACTGGTCCTCCTCGATCTCCGTATGCCCCACCTGCAGGGTGAGGACGTTCTCGAACTGATCCGAGATGAGTATCCCGAGGTACCGGTTATCATCGTGACGGGGAGCGCGGAGATAGAAATGGCGGTTCAGTGTATGCGCGGAGGGGCTATCGACTACATGGTAAAACCAGTTGAAGAGAGCAGGCTCGTAAGCGGTGTAAAGCGAGCTATTGAGCTGCGGGAACTCAAGCGAGAGTATTCCAGCCTCAGGACACGCTTCCTAAGCGACAGGCTGAGCAATCCACAGGCCTTTTCCAGTATCATTACACAGGATCGCAAGATGCACTCCATCTTTCTCTATCTCGAGTCCATTGCCGGAACCGATGAGACCGTGCTTATAATAGGTGAAACGGGGACAGGCAAAGAGCTTATTGCAAAAACCATACACGAGCTCAGCCGCAGTGACAGACCTTTTGTGGCTGTTAACGTGGCCGGACTCGACGACACCATGTTCTCGGACAGCCTCTTTGGCCATAGGAAGGGAGCCTACACAGGAGCGACTGAGTCGAGGAAGGGCTTCATACAGCAGGCATCGGGAGGGACCATGCTGCTGGATGAGGTCGGGGACCTTGCACCTGTTTCACAGGTGAAGCTGTTGAGGCTTCTTGAGACCCGCGAGTACTATCCGCTCGGGTCTGATCTGGCAATGATAGCCGATGCCCGGATCGTGGTGGCCACCAATAAAAACCTGCGTGAGGCTGTGGGGTCTGGGGCCTTCCGCAAGGATCTGTACTACAGGCTTTCGGCCCATGAAGTGCGGCTGCCGGCCCTCCAGGAAAGAAAGGGAGATTTACCCCTGCTGGTCAGCCACTTCCTGGAAGAGGCGTCTCAAAAGCTCTCGAAGAAAAAGCTGGCCGTACCCTCCGAGCTGATACCCCTCCTCGAGACCTATGACTTTCCCGGGAACATCAGAGAGCTGCGGTCAATGGTCTTTGATGCAGTGAGCAGACAATCTGAGAAGATGCTTTCACTAAAGTCCTTTAGAGAGGCAATGGGGAGGGATGCTCAGATGCTCAGCACAGAGCAGCAGGAGGAGCTCGTGGTTTTCAAGGAGAGACTGCCCACATTGTCGCAGGCACAGGAGCTTCTCATAGTGGAGGCCATGAAGAGGGCAAAAGGGGTCAAGTCTACGGCAGCAACGCTTCTTGGAATCACTCCTCAGGCCCTGGGAAAGAGACTTCAGCGCAGGGGTTGAGCCTGGAACCCCTGTAAACCGCTTCTCATATATGCATTGTGCAGCAAGGCAACTGCTTGTTATACAAGGAATTGAGCGGGGGCTGAAAGAGTTGCGGTTAGACAGTAGTTTCGGGGGGTTGGTGGCAGGAGCAATAAAAAAATCATTCTAATTCATTGTCGATAAAGGAGTTGCTTGTTTTCCTTTTCCTGGCATGGTAATTGCTTTTAGGGGATTGGAATCACAATCCGTTGAAGCAGGGAGGTGTGGTATGAAGGCACTTATACTGGCATCCGGCAGGGAAGAAGGAATGTATGATGAGGAAGGGTTTCACAACAACGCCATGCGAATCTTTGAAGACAGACATCTGATTCAGTACAGTCTCGATGCTGCAATACAGAGCAAGGCGGAAGAGATACTCATCGCGGTCGGTTGTGGGGCTGAAGAGATAATCAATGCCTTTGGGATCACCTACAGGGACATACGAGTCAAGTATGTGCTGCTGAAAGAGCATGGTTTCCTCAATGCCATGGTACATGCCCGGGAGGCGCTGGCGCATGACGATTTCATCATTTTTCAAGGCGATGAGATTGTGTGCGATCCCCACCCCTATGAAATGATTGAAAACTTCTATGAGCAGGACCTCTTCATTGAATGCGGTGTAGTGCAGGTGCCCGTCACACAGGTGATCGGGCACACCTATGGGGTCATTTACGATCCCTATGACTATCGGGTATACAGGATAGTGGACAAACCGAGGAGACCCGTCAACAGTTTCATGGGGACGAGCATCTGTGTGTTCAGGAATGAAATAGTGGAGTTTCTGGACCGTATATGTACAGATGAGCGGAAAGAGAAGAATGAGCTTCCCGACCTTATGCAGTGCGTCATCGACGATGGTTATGCTGTGAAGCTCTTTGTCGTTGGTTCTGGATGCATTGAGAAGGACATGATGGATGATCCTGGCAATTGTGAACAGGAACGAGTGGAGGAGCATGAATGGAAGCTCGAACTCGAACCTGTGTTTTAATGGTGGAACCGAAAAAGGAGGCTGTCATGAAGAAAAAGGCTCGAGCGTGGATAATCGTTGCAGCGGTTGTTGTGGTCATTGTGCTGTCTCTGGGCGTTGCTCGAATGGTTATTATACACAGGCCCTTTCCAAAAACAAAGGGTGCTGTAAAGGTTCAGGGATTGCATGCGGTTGTTGAGATATACCGTGACAGGGATGGTGTGCCCCACATCTATGCTGACACCATGGAAGACCTCTTCTTTGCCGAAGGGTATGTGCATGCCCAGGACCGGTTCTGGCAGATGGATTTTTACCGTCGGGCCGGAGATGGAAGAATTTCAGAGCTATTCGGTGAGGCAACTCTTGGGATCGACAAGTATCTGAAAACCATGGGCTTCAGAGCCATTGCGGAACAGGAGTATCCCCTGTTGGACGCTGATACCAGGAAGGTCATTGAGGCATATGCAGCGGGTGTCAACGCCTACATCCTCGACCGCAAACCGGCACAGCTGGGTATACAGTATACCCTTTTGGATTTGCAGGGGGTTGAGTTTGAGATCGAGCCCTGGACTCCCATACACACGCTGCTCTGGTACAAGCTCATGGCAGAGCAGATGAGCGGCGGTACGGAGCGAGAGCTTCATATGCTCGAGCTGATCAGGGCAGTGGGAGTCGATCTGGCAGCAGACTTCTTCCCTCCCTACCGTGAAGATGTGATGCCCTATACCATTTCAGACGACGAGTTTGAGTTGCAGGTACAATCTATAGAAGAGGAAAAAGGGTGGGATAGAGTTGCATCGAAAAATAGTGATGTTGTTGAGATGTCTCACCGAGGAAGCAGGTCTCTTGATATAACCGGGGATCATCTTGCCCATCTTCAGCAGTGCAGCACCGCTCTGGTGGGTGAATACGACACTGACCCTCTCCGCATATTCGGCATGGGGACAGGAATCGGTTCAAACGCATGGGCCATATCCGGGGACCGTACGATGAATGGCCTGCCCCTCCTGGCGAATGATGTGCATCTTCGTATAACCATACCGCCGATATTCTACGAAATCGGCATGCACTGCAAAGAGGGAGGGGGGGCTTCAGGCAATGAGCCCCTGAATCTCAGGGGTTTTTCCGTTCCCGGATCATTCGGGATCATGATAGGCCAGAATGATCGCATCGCCTGGGGTTACACCATCCTAGCTCTCGATGTGCAGGACCTCTACATCGAACGCATCAACCCGCAAAACCCCAATCAGTACGAGGTAAATGGGGAGTGGGTGGACATGGAGCTTCGTGTGGAGGAAATCCATGTGCATGATTGGGACGAGCCCTACCGTCTGCTCGTTCGGAGCACGCGGCATGGACCGATTGTCACCGATTTTGGTGATATGAGTGCGCGGAACAACTTCAACATCATTCCTGAAAAGAGCTTTCCCACAAATTTGGAGTTGACTGCGCTCTCACTACGGTGGACTGCGCTGCAGCCGCAGAAAATGCCCGATATGATACATCAGCTCAACCGTGCGAGGAACTTTGAAGAATTTCACGAAGCGCTTCGCGATATGACGGTGCCCGTATTCAACGTCGTGTATGCCGATGTGGACGGAAACATCGGGTATCAGGCGCCAGGCCTCATACCGATCCGCCCGATTGGAGACGGCGGTGTACCTGTTCCCGGCTGGACAGATGAGTATGAGTGGGGCGGATATGTCCCCTATGTACATATGCCGCGCATACTCAATCCTGAAAAGGGATACGTTGTCACAGCAAACAATCCTGTGGTCTCCCCACGGTATCCCTATGACATCGTAGTCGATTTCGACTATGGCTACCGGGCGCAGCGTATTGCTGAGATGATTGAGGAGGGTGGGAGCGGGCTTACCCTCGATGATATGAAAAAAATGCAGGCAGACACCTTAAACACCTCTGCCATGGAAATCCTTCCCTTTATGCGCGGTCTCAGGTTTGAGGAGGAGGATGTTGAAAGTGGACTGGAAAAGCTGTTTGCGTGGGACGGCAGAATGGACATGGACAGCAGCCCTGCAGCACTCTACGGCTACTTCTGGGTAGCCCTGGTTGAGACAATCTTTCAGGATGAGCTTCCGGACCGGCTGTGGAACCGGACAGACGGTGTGGTGGCTGCAGATTCAGCCATTCCAAGCAAGATCTATGACCTGCTCAATCAACCCTCAAATCGATGGTGGGATGACGTGACTACACTTGACGTTGTAGAGACGCGCGACGATATACTCGCACTTGCCTTTGAGAAGGGCTACAGGAGATGCGTGAAGGATCTCGGTGAAAAACAGGACCGCTGGCAGTGGGGTGATGTACACACCGCGACCTTCGAGGACCAGACCTTTGGAAGATCGGGCATCGGCATGATAGAGAAGATCTTCAACAGAGGGCCGGTGTCAACGGCGGGCGGCTTTCATCAGGTAAACCGAAGCGATTTCAGCATAGACCAGCCCTTTGACGTGTACCACATCGCAGTCAGTCGCCATGTACTGGACCTGAGCGATCTCTCAAAATCAGAGATGATTATCTCTGCAGGGCAGAGCGGGCATCCGGGAAACAGGCACTACGACGATTTCATAGACCGTTGGCGCTTCGTGGAATACCAATCTGCACACTGGGAGAGGGATGAGGTGGAAAAGAGCTCTAAGGAGAAGCTGGTTCTGAAGCCTGAGTGAGCTACGCCCGGTCGAGATATGAGAGAAAGGCTTCATACCTTTCAGCATATTGGGCTGATCTTTTCTCTGAGGGAAGAATTGTTGAGCTATCACCTTTGAAGACTTTGCACCCCTCTTCTATTGAGTCATACAGGCCGCAGCCCGAAGCTGCCAACATGGCTGCCCCTGCACATGCGGCCTCCTGAATACGGGGAAGCTCAACCGGGACGCTGCACAAGTCTGCCACGATCTGCGGCCACAGACCACTCTTGGTTCCGCCGCCGATCATGATGAGCTTCTTCACAGCCAGTCCAGCCTCATGAAAAAGATCGAAGTGAAGTTTATTGGTAAAGGCCACACCCTCGAATACCGCTCTTGTAAAGTGGCTCATGGTGTGAATACCATCAATGCCCTGAAATGATCCCCTGCCGCTGGCTGCGCTCGAAATCGGTATGAACATGAGCCTCTCTGAACCAATGTCCACCTGTGCCGCGTCGTCGTTCAACTCATCGAATGAGCTCGTTGGTCTCAATACATCTCTGAACCATCTGAGCGAATTGCCCCCATAGGGGACAACGGTCATGAGACCATACTTCCCCTCAGCCGGATGGGGTCCGGGAAACATGGACCGCACAAAACCTCGATCAGTAACCTTAAGTTTGTGGAACAGAAGGCTGTCGGATGTTGCGAGCAGCACCCAGGAGGTGCCTGCACCCAGTACACAGTCGCCCGTGTGAATGGCGCCTGTACCCATGCTTTCGCAGTAACGGTCATGGGCGCCGGAGACCACCAGCACATTCTTTGACAGCCCCAGTCTTTCGGCAGCTGCGGAGCTCAGCGTGCCAATCGCCTTGCCCGATGGTACGATGAGGGGCAGGTTGTCGGCGGTTATGCCTGCAATGTGCATGGTCTTATCTGCGTAGTTTTTCCTCTCCAGATGAAGAAATCCGGTCAGGGCTGAATTGGTATAGTCAATTGCGAAGCTTCCGGTAAGCAGGTAGTTGAGATAATCGATGGTGGATGCGTAGTACTGCACATTCTGAAGAAGTTCCGGAGCCCTTTTCCTGAACCAGAAAATGGTCGGAAAGTTGAGACTGTCCAGAACAGGCCAGCCGCACAGATGATACAGATCGCTCACACTGATTCTCTGTACAAGCTGGTCAGAAACTGCACGTGCACGCCTGTCCATCCAGCTCACTGCAGGGCGAACGGGTGAGAAATTCCTGTCCAGCAGCACAAGACATCCCCCCTGGGTGGAGAGTGAGAGAGATCTGACAGCACTTCCCTTTCCTGTCCTCTCCACCACAGTCCTGGTGGTGTTGATCAGCGCCTCCCACCAGGCTTTGGGGTTTTGTTCGGCCCACCCCTCCTCCGGGTAGGCAATGGGGTAGGATGCGTATTCGACGTCTATAAGTTTGCCGTCACCGGAAAAGAGACCACTCTTGGTTCCAGTGGTGCCCACATCAATGCCCAGCAC
>Ga0255055_10002797_pt1 | contig 12041 bp, 10 predicted proteins | sample JV7_2_27_MG_FD_188633 | JGI IMG/M metagenome (GOLD analysis project Ga0255055, IMG submission 188633) | Seawater microbial communities from Jervis Inlet, British Columbia, Canada - JV7_2_27 | ecosystem: Environmental > Aquatic > Marine > Inlet | place: Canada: British Columbia | collected... | reverse complement strand
AGGGATTACAATACCAGGTGTTGTTTTTATAATCATTGGTTATGTAAGCAATCAAGATACTCTCCATCTGTTCAATCAAATCTTTTATTCAGTTCTCGGGATAGCATGTGTCTTAGTGGGCGGTATATTGGGGATGATGAGAAGCACAGCCAAGATAATAAAGACATTAAGAGAATAACAATTCTATCGCTCCCACAGGAGAAGTCATTCATCTTAAGATGGCTTCTCCTATTTTCTTATCCCGCAACCTTTAACCACTTCAAATACCCGCCCTACAAAAAACTCAATAACTATAACTATCAACCAACTCCCCTTCCCCATCCTTCAAATAAGCCGTGTCGCCGGTATTATTCCATACGGCTGCGCCTCTTTCATAACTGAATTCTCCCATATTGGTGTAGATTTTTATACTCTGGTTGGGTTCTAAACTATAAGATGGAAAAGTATATATATGGTCGGCTTCATCGCTTAAAGTCCAGTTTTCCAAATCCACTGCCGCGTCCCCAGTGTTTTCAATCTCCACATACTCATCTGCCTCGCCTTCCTCTACCCCATCATAAAAAATATAAATTATTTCTACATTGGCTTCCGGCTCGGGTTCCGGCTCGGGCCGCAAATCTTCAATAGTTCGAATATTCCAGTCAAAAACTAAATTAAGTAAAGTCGGCCAAGAAAAGGGATCAATGTAAAGGCCTAAACTGTTGTTTAAAAAAGTAGCAAAATCAATTGTCGGCCTGGAAGAAACCAAACGAAGACCGGTGCTGACAAAAGAGCTAAAAGGCATAGAATACCGATGATCCCTAAAAGTTGTTCTGGCTATAAGAGAATTAGAATTTGTGAGTTCAAATCCGCCAGTATTATCTTCAATTATTGAATCGGCTAAAGTCAAATCACTGTCCTCAATTTTTAAAACGTAATCTGGTCTGGAGTGAACCGGTGCCTCGGCCCACTCTCTTCCTCCGTATCTGATAATCGCATATTTTAAAGAAGAATTAGTTGAAGTGGGAGTAAAAATAATCTGCCCCCACTCACCGGCTCCAGGGCAATCGCGATAAGTATTGTCATCAGGATCTTTTGTCCTACAATGCTCAGCCCAATCCCCGTCGCCATTAGTATCACCGCCGTATTCATCATCATAAAACGTAGTAAAAACTATCGGCTTATTTTCTGTCCCCTCGGCAATCAAAGTCCCGTCAATTCTTAAGCCTCCAGTATTATAGGTGGTTTTAATTATTGTGCCTGGTGCCAGAGTTAAAGTATAACCCTCTGGCACAATAATGCTGTCATAATGATAACCAGAGTTAACAAAAGGAACACTGGCGCTCAAAGTATAATCTTGATTAAGATTTATATGCTCAAGAACAATTCCATCATAACGATTACCAGCTATTTGATTTCCGGAAAATCGAGGATAAGAACCTACCGCCCGAATAGGAGAAAAATTATCAGAAAAACTATTATTTTCAATAATCGGCTGATTGCCCACCGTAAAAATTCCTGTGATATTATTGTCAAAAATAGAGCCTCTAATTTCCGGATTTCCGCCTTCAATATAAAGAGCTACACACTTTTTAGATGAATGGCCTCGAAACCAGGGATCATACTTACGATGATTTCTAAAAGTAGAATTCTCAATAATGGCGTTGGGAGAATTTATCAGTAAAAGACCCCTGAAAAAATTATGCTCAATAATTGAATTTTTAATTGTTATGGAAGTGTTATCTACTCTTAGGGCCGCCCCTGCCGAGCGACGAGGAACAGCAGCGCTAAAAGGTCTATTCGGAGCGCCGGCGTATCTAAGGATAACATTGTCGAAAACAGAATCAGTTGAGCTTTCTGTAATCCAAATCGCTCCCCAGACGCCGGGCTGAGGACATTTGGAGTCCTCGGGATTTTCTTGACAGAATTGGGAGTCATTTTCTCCGCCAAATACATCACCACCGTATTCATCATCATTCCAATTAGTGAAAACTACTGGCTTACCCGCGGTCCCTTGGGCTTTGATTGTTCCATAAACTTTAAAACCTGGATTTACGAATTTTACGATTACGCCTTCTTCAATAGTTAAAGTAGTGCCTTCGGCTATTCTCAAAAAGTCATGAGGGCCGCCCCCGTCATCATAAATTAGATAAGGACTATTATCTCTTGTCCAAGTTGTGTTTTGGGTGATATTCCAACTAATTGTGGTATAAAGTTTGTAAACACTGTTTTTAGCCTTTGGAGTGCCAAAAATTGGATTGCCGTCAACATCTGTTACGCTGGAGCCCGAACCAATATAAGTTTTCCAATTTTTAGAATTTGACCCCAGGTCATCAGGATTAATACGTTCCATTGTCTTTTTATCCTCGTTATCACCAGCAAACCACCTAGAACGGCAATCAACTTCATCAATTATATTTCCGCTGCTGTCCTTTAAAGTTAAAATTTCACCAGAATTATTCAGCCCTCCTTGTCCAAAACTACCATACCAATCAGCTGGCTGACTGGTAGCATCATCATCTGTTCTTTCTAATAAGAAATATCTCTTAGCCGGAATATTTCCTGTTAAATTTATAGTCGGAGTACCATCTTTTGCTTCAAGAATCCAGCCCGTTAAGTCAATAATATAATCAGTTTTATTGTATAATTCAATCCACTCATCATTGTGATCTGCGTTGGTTCCCATCCAGGCGATTTCGTTGATTACTATTGGCTTAGAAAAAATCCCAGTTGAGATTTCTTGCCAATTACTTTGATTTCCTAATAAGTCTTTAACTCTAGCGCGAAAAGAATAAATAATATCTTTAATTTTAGCAATAAAAGTAATTTGGGTTTTAATGGTGTTTTCTAATAAACTTTGCCAACCTGCCTCGCCGTCAGGCGGGTCGTTCTCGCCTTCTTTGTATTTAACGTCAAAAGAAACTGAAGGCGCCTCGGGCGATGACCAGTTAATATTAAAAGACGAAGAAGCATAATTATAGCTTGAAATAGAGATTTCTACTTCTGGCGGCGTTGAATCAAGATAAAGGATTAAACTTGTTTCCTGACTTTGGTTTTCAGCTTCATCTTTGGCTTTAATTATAAAATTATTTTCGCCTTCGTTTAAAGTAATAACTTGGGACCAATCGCCTTCCTCGCTGGTACTGGCTTGATAAATTTGATTTTGTTCAATAATTATTACTGAATTTGCTTCAGCGGTTCCAGTCAAATTTATCTGAATTCCTTGAGTTTCTGAATCAAAATCTACTGAAGCGCTAACTATCTGGTTATCAGCATGAGAAGTAACAACTGGTGGTTCTGGCGGAGTGATGTCTGGGGTTTCTCCCCCTTGGCTCTCTCCTTGACTTTCTCCCTGATTTTCCCCTTGCTGCCCAGAATCTCCCTGGCCTTGAGACTGATCTTGCGTGACCTGAGCTAATATCCAAGAAGTCCCGCCGGTACTACCGGTCTTTGGACCTGTAACTATTTGGGGATGACAAGCATCTCCCCAAAGTCCTCGCCTATTTTCTTTGGCTTCTTCTTTAGCCTCGGAGAACTGTTCTCTGTATTTTTCATCCGGCTCATAAGGAAAATCATAGGCATAGCCGTTACGAACGAGATAGTCGTTAACAAATAGAGGTTCAACCTCCTGCGGAGATTGAGCCTCTACCATTAATAAATAAACGTACCTCAGCAACCGCCCATAATTGTCGGTTTCCGAAACATCTTTTTCTAATCTTACTTGTTTTCCTTCCACTAATCTTTTATTTTCATCAGCTGCCTCTTGAGCAAAGCATCCATTGGGAAGTTCCGGTGCATTAATACCAATATAGCGAACCTTCTCCTCGTTATCTAAAATAATGGTATCCCCATCAATAACTCGTTCAACCAAAAAAGTTTCCTCGCCTACGTCTTGAGGTTGAACCTCCTCGAAATCTTGAGGTTGAACCTCCTCTGGAGGTTCAACCTCTCCCATATCCATATCTGGCTCTCCTACAACCGGCTCCTCAACTAATTCTGCCTCCTCATGCGTCTCGTCTGCTCCGGTTAAATCCAAATCCGGAACCAAGTTCCTCAAATCTTCTACAACACCCTCAAACAATTCTCCCCTTAGAGCTGCCAAAAAGAATTTCTTAATATTCTCTCCTGCTTCTCTTATTTTCTCTGCTAAGAAGTTCGCGCCTTCTATTGTCTTTTTAGCTACAAAAGACGAAAAAGGCAAAATCTGATCCGAATCATGATAATTTGATCTGTGCCAAGCAATTCTTGCAGGTTTGCCGCCCGAATCTATATGAAATAATTCTTTTAAGGAATAATATTTTTCACCTATCTTTATAAAAGATTCCAGGGTGGGCGATTTAACAAATGACTCCCTTTCTGGCCCATATTTTTCAACGAATTTATCTTTAAATTCTGAGAGTGGAATTAAATTATAAGCCTTATCGTTATGTTGAACTTTAGCTCCATAAAGTTTATCTTCTTCGGACCAAACTAATTCCGTAAACTTTGGGTAGGTTCTGAAAGACTGATAAGTTAAGTCATTCGGTGAATCAACTAGCCCATTATCATCTCCATCAAGATAATTTGCATGACCCCCTTTTTCAATTAAAACCGTTATGTGACTTGAATCTGGATTAATAATCTCGTTATTAAATGCAAACAGAAAGGGAAGCCATTTCAGTTCTGTCCCCTTGTGGGCGGAACCTACTATTCGATTAACTCTATCTGTATCTTTGTTAACAAAAACATAAATTGATTCAAAGTCCCCGTAATGTTTATTGCCAGTGTCAAATAATCCCAAAAAGCCTTTAGGGTAATATGAATCATTAAAAACATAAAAAATCCAATATTGATAAACCCATTCATCATTATGGTCTACAATTCTATAAAAAATTGTAAAGTATTTAAGCTTTTCTTCAAGAGATAATTTATCATATTTTGCCTTGGCTATTTCGCCGGGGATTTCTTCTAAATTTTCGTCAAAATAAAAATCCAGAGGATTTGCTGGATAATATTCTTCTTCCGAATCAAACCATAAATTTGGCGCGTAATTTATAGCTGGAGGCGGAGAAGAAGCAAGAACAGTTCCAGCCCAAAATAAAAAAACCAACCCTCCAATAATAAGAGCGGTTGATTTTTTTACTAAGGAGTGTTTCATTTAGGTTTTTGTCCCTTGTACAATCCCCAACCCAAAAATAAGCCTAAGATAATTCCGACAAAAGTAAAGCTAAAAATCTCGGCTATAATTGATGAGTTTAATAAATTATGACCTATTAAGCTTCCAGATGTTGGACCAATTATAAAGCCCAAAACAATTCCTGCGCCTCCGCGCCAAATAATTGGCCATATTCTAACTTTCAACACTAGGGCATAGAATAAAGCAAGTAGTATTCCGAGCAATAAAAGAAGTAATACAATGCCAGGAGGAAAAATCAAGGCTAAAAATAAAAAACTAGCACCCCACACATAAAGCCCAATCCCCCAAAGAAATGCTCCTCCTAAAACAATAAAGGCCTTCTTGGAAGGTTTAACATATTCTAAAAATACAATCAAAGAAAGGCTACCAAATAATCCTAGAAGTATTGCTCCCGATATAATTCCAAAGTCGTTTGGCGCCGACCCTGTCCAAAACCCAAACCATCTCCATCCCCACAACGCTCCGCCGAGGCCGAAACCGATGGCTGGGGTTAATAGATATTTAATTTTTTCAGCTTTGGTCATATTTTTACTTTCCCCCACTTTATCAAACTCTAAAACCCTTGTCAAGTATTTTACACTATATTCGATATTTATTTTATGTTGGAAGTTATGTTGGAAGTCCGACTTCCAACATAAATACTACTCTAAAATAAAATCTCTAATATCCTCAACCCCTTTCTCGTATTGCCTTAACCAATCAATAAAAAACTTTTTGTAACCTTCTGCTCCACCAAAAAATTTTGATAAGAAATCCTTATGAATCACTGATGGAAAATTTTTAATTCCTAAATAATCTAAATGACTTGACCAACGGTATTTCGTTTCTAAAAACTTAAGCGCTTCTTTAACTTCAGAAGCAGTTAATTTCTTTTCCTTCCAACTGGGTTTCCAAATATCTAACGGATTGGAATGCTGATAACAAACAAGATGAGCAAGCTGAACATCGTCCTCAACGTGAACAGCTTTAAAAGATCCCTGAAACAAGTGCCCACTCCTTTCCTGTTTTAAATTGAAAGCATTGGTATATCCCGTATGAAGCTTTCTCATAAATAGAGTAACACCTCCTTCCTTTAACTGCTCTACGAGAGAATGATAATGATTCGACATCATAACAAAAGCATGAATATTCACCAAAGGCTCTCGAGGCTTTATGTTGGAAGTCGGACTTCCAACATTATCCTCTCTTGTTAAACGAGAAAATTGAACAGCAGGATTGCTATCATTAAATTCATAAATGTCGTGGATAAAACGAATGTAATCATTTTTATTTAGAAAAATTTTTCGCTTGTCTACCCCGCGATTAAATAAATGATAAAACTTATTTGTAGCAAAGCTTCTTTTCATATTAATAAGTTCTTGAGACTTTACTTTATGTTATGTTGGAAGTCGGACTTCCAACATATTAATATCCCACTTTAACAAACCCCCAAGCTTCTTGTCAAGCCCTTGTACAAGATGACCACATGGGTAACACTTTGCTAAATTCCATGGGTGTTTCGTAATTCAAAGTTTCATGCGGTCTAACAAAGTTGTATTCTATTAACCATTCAGTTAAAGCTTTGTTAAAAACATTGGGATCAGGATTAAAGTTTCCTAATTTAAGAAATTCATTTCTAAGTGTCTGGTTGAATCTTTCATTATCGGGATTATCTTTGGGAGTTCTTACTCTACTATAGTATTGCTTAACACCGAGCTCTAGACAAGCTCTCTTAAAATATTTTTCAAACTCTGTTCCATTGTCATGACCCACTCTAGGAACATTGCCATCTAAGAGATAGTGTAGCCGGTAAAGAAAATCTCTGCCATTGTAAGAACTCTTAGTTTTGTACATTCTGACGAAAGCTGCTTTACCGTATTTATCTATCGCTGTAAAGATATATCTTTTAAGACCGTTCCAGTATATTACTATAGTATCTAAACAAATAATGTATCCTGCTTTCTTTTTGTATGATGGTAGTTTGTTCAGCTTTAACTCGGTGATTCTTTTCTTTTTCTGGGCTTTCTTCCTTTTTCGAGCTATTTTAGCTGTTTTAGTGGGGTTAAAATAGAGTTTTTTCTGTTCAATAACCTTCTGTATTTTCCAGGAACTGATTTTTTCACCATGTTCCTGTTCATAAAGTTTCTTTAGTTTCATCTTGCCCCATCTGATATGCTTTTTTCTTAAATCAACTATTCTTTGTTCTTCTAGAGGTGTAATTTCTCTTTGTCTGACGTGCTTAGGGGCCTTAGATCTGTCTTCTAAATTATACATGGTATAGAGATTGTTTTCATCAAATTCATTAAACCATTTGTAAAAGGTTTTTCTGGATATACCAAAATGTCTTGCTGATTGAGAGGCATTGTGGCCTTGGTGGTGGTATATGATCCATTCTAGTCTTAGTTTAGCTGTTTTAGATATTTTAAGGATTTCAGCTGATTTGCGCCAGCGTTCATATTTGTTTAAAAGTTTGATTGGTTCCCGCGGGAAAAAGTGATAGCCCCTCCTTCTTGATTTAGTTTGAATGTTAAGCATAGATAAAATACATAGTTAATAATTAACCCCTAATTCTACCAGATTTACCGATTTTTGGTAGTTTAGAGGTGTTACCTATGTATCTCATCTTGCGCAGCCCTTTTTAATTAGCGTCATTGAATGACGCCATATTACGTGAAGAGTGGACAATTATTTGACAGATTGTTGAGGTGGGTGTATGATGGAGGATAAGTTTAGTTCTTAAAAAAATTTTCAGGAGGGAATGATGAAAAAAATCATAGTTTCTAAAAAGGCGAAAGAATTACTAAGAAAAACGATTGATGAAAAGTGGAAATTAGTTCGTGCTAAAAAAATTACTGATAGAGGACGATACAACTGTCATCTCTGTCAAGGGTTTCGTAAAGGAGATTGCGCTGGATGTCCAATTTTTATGAAAACGGGACATAAATTCTGCAAAAAAACCCCTTATGCAAAATGGGCTAAACACCAAAGAAGGGTTCATCCAAAGCTATATTTTAACAAAATTTACTGCGCCACCTGCAAAAAAATTGCCACTCAAGAAATCAATTTTCTAGAAGCTCTTTATGAAGAATGTGAAGTAGAAACAAAATAAATTAACATTTTGTTGGAATGGGTGTATGATGAAAAGTAAATCTAATAAAAGGGAGGGAAGAACATTGAAAACATATTTGACTTATCAAGAATTGAAAGAAATGAATGCCTGTGAAGAAGCTTTATTATCTTTTAAAGCAATCTTTGGCAAAAAAGCAACCATCAAACGAGTAGTTTACAGACTTCAGAATCCAGGGAAAAAAGATAAATATGCTGAAGATTATGAAGGATGGCTCGGCTGGCTAATGAGTGAAACACCAAAACTGACAATTGCCCTTCTCAAGGCAGGAGCTGATGTTCATGCAAATGAAGACGAAGCTCTACGTTATGCAGCAGAGAACGGCTACACAGAAATAGTTAAAATTCTCCTTAAAGCAGGTGCTGATGTTCATGCAGATGATGATGAGGCTCTTTGTTTGGCGATAGGAGGCGGTCACACAGAAATAGTTAAAATTCTCCTTGAAGCAGATACTGATGTTCATGCAGATAATGATTATGCTCTTCGCTTAGCAGCAGAATATGGTCACACAGAAATAGTCAAAATTCTCGAAGCAGCAATGAAAAAGAAATAATCCAATTATGGAAACTCAAGGAGTCTTTGGTATATTCATATATCACTGACTCCTTTTTTCATATCCAAAACCATAAAAACAGATATGGCGTCATTGAATGATGAATGACGCCATATTACGTGAAGAGTGGACAATTATTTGACAAATTGTTGGGATGGGTGTATAATGTGAGTAGACTAAACTTCAGGAGGTATTTGATGAGTTTTTTAAAAAAGAGTAAAATCTGGTTAGGTTGGTTTGGTGAAAGACACACTTTTTTGAGCACGATTTTTTGCCTTATTGGTTTTGTGGCCGCTTTGATATCTTTTCTTTTTATTACTGACCTTATTACTGGCCTTATGGAGCCTGTGCCCTTTTCGTTAAATCCAGTAGCAGGAGTAGTGATTATAATAGTAGGTTCAATTCTCTCCCTCTTAGCTTTCACTGCAATAAACAATGCCTCTTCGGACAATTGGCGAGTTGCTATTATGAGAGCCTTGACATTTGGAGAAGAACATGAGCTTATGAATGAACCTATTTTTCTTAATGTTGTTCGATGTACAGAGAGGAAAAAAGACCCAACCGAATTGAACGAATGGATAGACAACTGGGAAAAACTTTCTTCTACAAAAGCGTATCTGCAAGGACTGGAAAAAGAAAAAGAAGAGATAGAGAAAGAAATTCCTCTTAAAAAGGTTAACGCCAAAATCGGGGCAGAGAAGGAAAGAATCAAAGAATTAGAATCTGAATTAGTTTAACCAACCAGGCTTACTAGAGGGACAGAAACTATGTTTTTGTCCCTCTCTCTTTATCCCCAAAACCATAAAAACAAATATGGCGTCATTGAATGACGCCATATTACGTAAAGAGTGGACAATTATTTGACAAATTGTTGAGGTGGATGTATGATGGAGAATAAGTTTAGTTCTTAAAAAAATTTTCAGGAGGGAAGAACATTGAAAACATATTTGACTTATCAAGAATTAAGCGAAATGAATGCCTGCAAAGAAGCTTTATCGTCTTTTAAAACAATCTTTGGCAAAAAAGCAACCATCAAACGAGTAGTTTACAGACTTCAGAATCCAGGGGAAAAAGATAAATATGCTGAAGATTATGAAAGATGGCTCGGCTGGCTAATTGGACAAACACAAAAACTGACAATTGCTCTTCTCAAGGCAGGAGCTGACATTCATACATGTAGAGACTATGCTCTACGCTGGGCAGTAGAAAGCAGCCATACAGAAATGGTTAAAATTCTCCTTAAAGCAGGTGCTGATATTCATACAGGAAATGATGAGGCTCTTTGTTTGGCAATAGGAAGCGGCCATACAGAAATGGTTAAAATTCTCCTTGAAGCAGGTGCTGATATTCATACAGGAAATGATTATGCTCTTCGCTTAGCAGAAGCATATGGTTACACAGAAATGGTAGAACTCCTTAAATCAAAAGGAGCAAAATCGTGAAGACTCTTTATGGGGTCAAGACTTCTGTCTTGATCCCTGTTTTTCTATCCCAAAAACCCTAAAAACAAATATGGCGTCATTCAATGACGCCATATTGCGTGAAGAGTGGACAATTATTTGACAAAATATTGGGATGAGTGTAGGATGGGGATAAGTTTAGTTCTTAAAAAATTTTTGAAAATTGTTTGACAAAGGAGAAGGTTTAAAGTGACAACAAGTAAAATTAAAGTAAGTCTTTACCAAGAAATATTCAATATCATGAAACCAGGAGAAAGATATAGTACTTTTAAACTGGAACAGCGTTTAAAAAAGGGGGGGGTTGAGTTTTCAGCTTTTGGAGTAGCCGAAACAGTGCTGCGATTGATAAAAGAAAGAAAAGTAGAAATCTCAAATTGGCGTTGGTGCTATGAGAGAAGCAAAGAGATAGTTATTAAAGAAATTACCAGGCCCCAAAAACCCATTTAGGGTTTGCGGGGCTTCTTTTTATCCCAAAAACTTGACAGATTGTTGAGGTGAGCGTATGATAAAAAGTAGGCTTAGTTCTTACAAAACTTATTCTTTGGAGGTTTTGAATGAAAAAGGAAAGAAAGTTTTACAGGGTTTTAGAATGGGACGGAACCACTTATGGAGGCTTCGAGAACTCTACAGAACCAGATGGAGTAACCAAGGCTCCTGACTGGGATTCTAATCCAAATATTGACTATGGAAAAGGTCTTTGTGTGGTAGAAGGGCATCCTCTTTTGGCTTTTAGGTCCATCAGCAGAGCAAATCCGATTTTCTTTGAAGTACAGACAAAACCCGATCCACCCGTGAAGTCTGCTGGAGGTGGAAAATACAGATGTGAGGAAGTAACAAACAAAAGACGTCTTACAGAACAATCTCCAGAATTTCGCCCAGAATTACTTGTTCGGCTTGCTAAGAGAACTGGGTATGGGTACTGGAAGGTACGCTTAGCAGCTATTAAAATGCTAGATCCCCAGAAACATGCTCGACTTCTTGCCCGGATTGCTAAAGAAGATGAGGATCGTAATGTACGCCGAGCAGCTGCTGAAATGAATTTTGAACAAAATTAAGCCCCTGACTCGATTCATCGAGCCAGGGGCTTTCTAAAAAAAGCTCACTATTTTTACCTGTTATGATATTGTTTTTTGTAATATTCCAGATACTCGCCGGATTTTATTTTTTTCCACCAGTCGGGATTGTTTTTATACCATTCAATTGTTTCTTTCATTGCTTTTTCAAAATCATATTCGGGTTTCCAGCCGAGTTTCTTGAGCTTGGTGGAATCCAAAGCATAGCGGCGGTCGTGGCCGAGCCGGTCTTTAACGTATTCAATTGAACTCTCGTCTTTGCCGAGTTGCTTTAAAATTATTTCTGTGATTTCTTTATTGGTTTTTTCATTGTCAGCTCCGATATTATATATCTCCCCTTTTTTCCCTTTATGCAAAACCGTATCAATGCCCGAACAATTATCCAAAACATAAAGCCAGTCGCGGACATTTAGGCCGTCGCCGTAAAGAGGAACTTTTTTGCCTTCAATAAGATTGGTTATAAAAAGAGGAATTAGTTTTTCGGGATATTGATATGGGCCGTAGTTGTTGCTGGAACGGGTGATTAAAATTGGTAAATTATAGGTTTTAAAATAGGCCCGAACCAAAAGATCGGCTCCGGCTTTAGAAGAGGCATAAGGACTATTTGGCTTCAAAGGGCTTTCTTCAGTGAAAAGTCCTTTTTCTATTGAACCATAGACTTCGTCGGTTGAAATTTGAATATATTTCCCAACTT
>Ga0255055_10002796_pt1 | contig 12043 bp, 9 predicted proteins | sample JV7_2_27_MG_FD_188633 | JGI IMG/M metagenome (GOLD analysis project Ga0255055, IMG submission 188633) | Seawater microbial communities from Jervis Inlet, British Columbia, Canada - JV7_2_27 | ecosystem: Environmental > Aquatic > Marine > Inlet | place: Canada: British Columbia | collected... | reverse complement strand
AACGATTTTAGGTTCCCATTCGGACATGGTTGTATTCTCCTTAAAGCGAGTGAGCTAAAGTTGGAATTGATCTAAAGTGCCTAAAGTTAAGGAATACTGTCATTTTTATAAGAGATGAGGCGATACGCGGCGCAAGCGCCTGCGCTGCGCGAGAGACACCTTAACTTTAGTCACTTTTTTTGTTTATTATCACACCGCTTTATTTAATGCAAAAATTTGTGCAAAGATCTGATCGTTGTCAAAGCCTTTCAGATGAATCGCGCCGGATCGGCACGAAGCCACGCAAAGTCCGCATCCTTTGCAAAGCACCGGATTAATCTGGGCTCGGCCGGCAAAGGGCCCCTCTTCGGTAAACGAGGGCGCTGAATACGGACAGACCGACACGCAAACCCCGCACTCACTGCACAGGGTAGGGTCGGTTTCGGCAATGGTTCCGCTGGTAAAAATGGTCTCTCGCGCCAGCAGCGTTACGGCCCGGGATGCGGCCGCCTGTCCCTGGGCGATAGACTCATCGATGGGTTTGGGATAATGGGCCATACCGCACAGAAATACGCCGTCGGTGGCAAATTCAACCGGACCCAGTTTGGCATGGCGTTCTACAAAGAATCCGTCGTCGTTTAACGGGACTTTGAAAAAATTCGCCAACTTCCCCACATCGTTGGGTAAGATGGCGGTTGCCAGGCTGACCAGATCGGTTTCGATTTCTACCGGCCGACCGATGACATGGTCGATGACTCTGACAAACAGCTTCTCGCCCTCGGTGATTACTTCGGGTTTGGTTTCAAGGCTGAAGCGAATAAAAATCACTCCGACTTCACGTGCCTTTTTATACAACACCTCGCGTTCACCATAAGTTCGCAGGTCCCGGTACAGAACAAATACGTTCATTTCCGGATTGAGCTGTTTGAGTTCCAGGGCATTGTCAACCGAATGGGTACAGCACACCCGCGAGCAGTAAGGCCGCTGCGGTTCCCGGGAGCCGACACACTGGATAAACACCGCCGTGTTCAAATTTTTCAAGGCAGCGTCATTTTCAATAAATTTGCGATCAAGCTCCAGGCTGGTGAGGATGCGCGGATCCTTACCATAATTGTATTCTTCGGGTTGATACGGTGATGCGCCGGTGGCAATTACAGCCACCCCGTGTTCAAGAATCTCTTCATTTCCGTTGGTGACAAGGGTGGACTCGAAATTGCCGACAAATCCAACCACATGCTCGATCTGGGCTTCAAGATGGACATGTATTTTTTTGTTTTTCTGGATTTTTTCAACCAGGCCGGCCAGCTTCTCCTGAACACTGTCACCGGAAGCCGTACGGTTAATATGACGCGCCTGACCCCCTAGCCGGGTGTCTTTTTCAATGATGTGGGTTTCATATCCCTGACGCGCCAGGCTTCTGGCGGCGGCCATGCCGGAGATACCGCCGCCGACGACCATGGCGGTCTGATTGATTTCGAGCTCGGCCTCTTTTAGCGGCGCCATTAAAGCCACCTTGTGAACCGCCATGCGGATCAGGTCTTTGGCTTTTTTAGTGGCCAGATCCGGGTTGTTCTTATGTACCCAGGAGTCCTGGTTGCGAATATTGGCCATCTCAAACAGATATTTATTGAGTCCGGTGTTGATCAGTGTTTCCTGAAACAACGGCTCATGGGTTTTGGGCGTACAGGCTGCCACCACGACCCGATTTAATTTTTTCTCCGCGATAATTTTAGCCATGGTGTCCTGTGTGTCCTGGGCGCAGGAATACAGGTTGTCGGTCGCAAATTCGACGTAGGGCAGGGTGCCGACATATTCTGCCACGGCGGGCACATCCACCACCCCGGCGATATTGATGCCGCAATGGCAGACAAATACACCGATGCGAGGCCGCTCATTGACTACATTGACCTCGGGCACCACTTCTTTCTTGCGGGTCAGCGTGTTGCGGGCGGCGGTTAAAATTTCACCAGCCGCCGTAGCGGCCGCGCTGGAATCAACGACTGATTGCGGGATGTCTTTGGGTCCCTGGAAGGCGCCGCAGACATAAATACCTTTTCGGGATGTCGCCACCGGTTCAAAGGTTGAGGTTTGACAGAAATTGTCGTCCGTTAGGTCGATTCTAAGCTTTTTGGCAAGCTGGACGACTTCCGGTGAAGTCTCCATCCCGATGGACAGTACGACCATGTCAAAGGTCTCGGTGATCAGTTCATCGCCTTCCGTCATATAGCGAATCTCAAGGTCATCGGTTCCCAGTACCGGATCGACGCTGTGCACCCGGCTTCTGATGAATCGGATACCGTGTTTTTCCCGCGCGTTGTCGTAAAAGCGTTCAAAGTCCTTTCCCGGGGTGCGGATGTCCATAAAAAAGACCGCGCAGTCCAGGTCATCGCCCACGTGCTCTTTGGTGACGACCGCCTCTTTGATGGCATACATGCAGCATACCGAGGAGCAGTAGGCGTTATCGCATTTGTTCATGTCCCGGGAGCCCACACACTGAAACCAGGCAATTTTTTTCGGCTCGCCTTTGTCTTTTGATTGACGGGTAACATGCCCCATTGTCGGACCGGATGCGGACAGGATGCGCTCAAACTCCAATGAGGTCATGACATTGGGAAGGTTGGCGTACTGGTAATTATCGAATTTTGAAGGATCAAAAGGCGAAAAACCCGGTGCCAGAACCAACGATCCGACCTGCAGGGTTTCGGTTTGCGCTTTTTGATCAAAATCTACGGCGTCAGTGGGGCAGATTTTTTTGCAGGCCCCGCATTTGCCTTTCTGGATATAAATACAGCTGTCTCCATCGATACAATATTTCAGTGGAACAGCCTGGGGGTATTCGACAAAGGCAGATTTGCGTTTGACCAGCTCCGTGTTGTAGGGATCCAGGACCTTTTTGGGACATTTTTCAGCACAGGCGCCGCAGGCGATACACAACGACTCGTCAATATATCGCGGGTGGCGCATCAGTTCGACTTGAAAGTTGCCTGCGCTGCCCTTGATTCCTTTTATTTCACTGAGCGTTTTGAGCTCGATATTTAAATGCCGGCCGACCTCGACCAGTTTCGGTGAAATAATTCACATGGCGCAGTCATTGGTGGGAAAGGTCTTATCCAGCTGGGACATAACGCCCCCGATGGATGAGCCTTTCTCAATCAGGTAGACATAGTAGCCTGAATCTGCCAGGTCCAGCGCCGCCTGCATACCGGAAATACCGCCTCCGACAACCATTACCGATCCGATAACTTCTTTTGGCATTGAATGCTTCTCCTGAAATAATTCTGTAACTACCTGTATTTATCAAATGGAATCCAAAAATCGCTTAAGCATCCACAAATTTTTAGAAAAGTCAGGCAGAATATATGCTTAGCACGCCTTTGTCAATGAATTTAGGCATGATTTAGGTTAAAACCGGCAGCGTGCTGAAAGCAGAATTACATGAAATATCAAAATCTTAGTCAATGAATAAATGACGGTCAGCTTTTTGCCCGCGAGCCTGAATCTCCCCACCGAATCACAACCAACATTAAATCTTTTGCAGACTACCATGAAAGACGTCTGATTGACTTTCATTCCCCACCTGTGTCATTTAAATTGCTTGGAATATAATCCCCATAATGCATCTAACGCCCAATTGCTTCGTTGTCCCGTGAAGCGGGATTTGCGCCAATTTTATTACACTAAGGTGCATCATGAGTCTTGTTAAAATGCTCACATGATATGGGTTGAGCCGGTTGGCCCGTTAGCCCGTTTGCCCGGAAAAAATAAAATCAGACATTTTTCCGATTTAAACCGGCTCAATCCCGCCTATCGGCGGGACCAACCTAAAACCGTTACCGACTTATGAATTCTGCAACTGCAAAGCCCAAAATAATTATTATCTGCGGTCCTACCGGTGTCGGCAAGACAGCGGTTGCCATCGTTCTGGCGCAGCATTTTAACGGCCAAATCATCGGCGCTGATTCCATGCAGGTTTACAAGCATATGGATATCGGTACCGCCAAACCCACTGCCGAAGAAAAGACCCGCGTCGCCCACCATATGATCGATATCGTGGAACCCGATGAATCTTTTGATGCTGCTCAATTTTCCGAACGTGCACGGGCTAAAATTTTTGAACTCAGCCGACAGAACATCATTCCATTTGTAGTCGGCGGAACGGGACTTTATATTAAGGCACTCCTGTATGGACTGTTCAATGCGGATGTTTTTGATCCGGAAGTTCGCGAAAGGTTAAAGGCGGAGGCCGATACGAAGGGGATCGAATTTCTATACGAACGCCTCAGCGGGCTGGATCCCGATACAGCAAAGCGGCTGCACCCCAATGACACCTATCGCATCTTCCGAGCCCTTGAGGTCGTCGAGTCAACCGGTCAAGCTATTTCTAAGCATCATAAAAATCACGGGTTTTTAGAGCAGCCCTTTGCGTCTTTAAAAATCGGTCTGAGCATGGACCGGGCAGTTCTATATGAGCGCATTAACACAAGGGTTGATGCGATGATTTCGGCCGGATTTCTCGATGAGGTTAAAGGCCTGCTGGCCAGGGGGATCTCGGTAGACCATAAGCCCATGCAATCCATCGGCTATCGCCATTTGGTGGATTACATCGAGGGTCGATTAAGCTGGGGGGAATGCGTGCGAACCCTCAAGCGCGATCATCGGCGCTATGCCAAACGTCAATTGACGTGGTTCGGCGCAGACGCTGAAATCATCTGGAAAGAACCGGCACAGCTAAACGAAATGACTGACCTCATAAATAATTTCCTGGGCCGAACCTGAGAGTTCTAAAATTTGTATCTCTCTATTTGAGTTTGGCCTGTAACGCTGTAGCCCAGTTTCTAAAATACGGATCATCCGATTTTAGTCCTTTTTCCAGATACCCTTTTGCTTCGGCCTTATTCTCATCTCCGCCGATCTGAATTAAGAGCTCCGCCAGAAAAAGCCGGGCTTCGGTGTTGGTGGTGAAGTATTGGGTTTCCTGATATTCGCGGTAATAAGCCAGAGATTTTTTCCGGTCGCGCAGCGGCCAGGGCAGAACCGCCCAGAAACGGCCCAAAGACAGCATCGGTCCGCCTTCTTTATACATTTTGTTGATCTCATAAGTCTTTTCGAAGCTCTGCTGGGTCTTGCCTTTCAACCCTTCACTCAGAGCCGTCAGGATGCTGACACCGTCTGAGTATATGCCGACATTCAACCCGTAGTAATAATGCCCGTCGGGGCGTTCCGGTTTCAGTTCAATCGCCTTTTGAGCGTATTGCATCCCGTTTTTGCCATACTGGGCGCAAATATCTTTCCAGCCTTCGACCTCTTTCTTTTTGACCTCATCGGCATATTCTCGATATGCCCGGGCGCACTTCCAGTTGGCTTCATAATCATCAGGCGCTTGCTCCACAGCTTTTACATACAGGTCAATGGACTTCTTGTAATTTTCAAGCCCCCCGTGATCAAAAATTTTATCGGCTTCCGCCAGATAGTCCACTGCTGCCACCCAAAAAGGAAAAACCAGAAAAATTGCTGTTATTGCTGCACCCCAAAAATATCGTTTCATTTCCCTACCTCCTTTTAAGTTAATCAATTCCAATTGCATCCGTTAAGGCATTTATTTTTCTTTTCGTGTTTTTAAAATGTCTTCGATTTTTAATTGCTCGTAATTGACTTAAAAGCTGCTGAATTTCGGGAGGTTTGAGGGTAGGTTTAAGATAAAACGGATAATCCTTTTTCAATTTTTGCCGGATCTCTCTACTTTTTTTATCTGCTCACGATGATTTTCCGGATAAAGTTTCTCGGAACATTCCGGACAAATGCCGTGGCTGAATTCGGCTTCCGAATGATCCCGGATGTAGGCCTCGATTTGATTCCAATAGCCCTTGTCGTCCCGGATTTTCTTGCATGATGCACAGATGGGAAGGAGGCCGCTTAATTTTCTGACTTTGGTAAGGGATTTTTTGAGATTATCGATAAGCGCATCGCGCTCTTTCTCATGCTGTTTGCGCTCTGAGATATCCCGGATGATTCCGGTGTAGAAAGGATCATCACCGGATATCCAGGTCGATAGCGAAAGCTCGACGGGGAATTCGCTGCCCGCCTTTGTAATTCCAAAGAGTTCAATGGTTTCGCCGATCAAATTGGATTTGGCGGTTGCCACCACGTTGCCGATACCCTTCTCATGCGCTTCTCTGAACCGTTCCGGCATCAAAATGCTGACAGACTGCCTGATGAGCTCATCTTCGCGGTATCCAAACATTTGGCAGGCTGCGGTATTGCAAAAGGCAATGTTTCCGGCTTTATCGGCGGTGATAATCGCGTCTTTGGCGGATTGAGCCACTGAACGAAACTTGGCCTCCGACTCTTTGATGGCCGTTTCGATGCGCTTACGCTCGGTGACCTCAAAGCTATATTCGATCATCTGGGTGACATTGCCGTTTTCATCCAGAATCGGATGGGCATGCACTTCAACATTTCTTGGATTTCCGTCCCTGTCAAAATGCACGTGCTCTACTAGAACCGGCTGTTTGGTCTTTTTGATAATTTCAAGCGGGCAGGGATGCTCGGTGGAATTACAAGGGGTATCCCGTTTATGGGTCAGCGCGTGGCAGGTGGATGTTCCGGTTGCGCCACTTTTTAGAGCCGCTGAATTGGCCAGTTTGATACTATAATCATTCGCGTCGACGACATAGAAAGGATGCGACAACGACTCCAGAACTGAATTTAAAAATTCAGATTGCTTTTTCAGCCGATCTTCTGCCTTTTTTCGATCGGCAGCATCCTTTTCCAGTGTTTTGATTTTATCCAGAAGCTCTTTGGTACTTTTACTTGCAGTCATTTGATATGTCCTGATCCGTAGAGTAAAATAATTAGATTATCAAAAGAGGTTCCGCTTATCGGTCAGCGAGCCGGCATGCGATGTGCTGTGTTCAATCTGACTTTTTTAATTACCAGGGACGAATTTTAGTCGCACTTAAACGGGCAAAAGTGATGGAAGCAATAGCTGGCCGGATCGCCGTAGGGTTTGCTGGTTTGTTCTATGCACTGGGCCATCATTTGTCTTGAAGCGTCTTCGTAATCAGGGCGTTTTTCTTCTCCTTTTTTGCAATCCACACAAATCGGCTGGTGATCGATGACCGATAGAATTCTACGGTCTTTGGTTTCTAAAGGTTTGTTGTACCGGCTGCATTCTTCTGCACATGAAAGCTGTTTTCCCCAGTTTTCCATAATTTGGCTCCAAACAAACGATTTCTAACTTAGGAATTTAATTTCAGTGATCTCGCGCCGTCGCCATAGCGGCTTTGGCGCGTCGGCGACTATGCTCTCTGTGGCAAATCATCCAAAATGCCTTTAGGTGGAGTTGATTGAACATAATACCCAAATGGCACTGGATCAAGGGTTATCGCAGTTTATTCATAATCACAATGGTTTCATGAACCAAGAAAATACTTGACTTAAACCAGGTTTAATTGCTTTTATCGGTGTCGGATCAATCGATACATGGACTCACGGCTTTTTTTAGGGGGTGCAAACGATGAGCAGCAAAAGCAAATGGGTTTATCTTTTTGATGAAGTGGATCAAGCCGAAAAATATGTCGGCGGTGATTGGGAGGCGGTACGCGGACTTCTGGGCGGAAAAGGCGCCAACCTGGCTGAAATGGTGCGTATCGGCATCCCGGTGCCGCCCGGGTTTACGGTGACGACCGAAGCCTGTAATGCGTATCTCGAGGCAGGCGAAAGTTTTCCCGAGGGAATGTGGCAACAGGTCCTGGAGGCATTAAAGGCGGTCGAATCGGCTACCCGCAAAAAATTCGGCGATGCTAAAAATCCCCTGCTGGTCTCCTGTCGCTCAGGAGGAAAGTTTTCCATGCCCGGCATGATGGATACGGTTCTCAATATCGGACTCAACGATGATACCCTTGAAGGTATGATCAAACTAACCGGAGATGAGCGGTTTGTTTACGATTCCTATCGTCGATTGGTTCAGATGTTCGGCAGTGTCGTTATGGGAATTCCCGACGAACCATTTGAAGAAGTGATTACCGACACCCGCCGGAAAACGGGTGTGAACAGCGATGCTGAATTGACAGCCGATGACTGGCAGAAGGTTACCGCTGCGTTCAAAAAGATATACAAACATCATACCCATCGCGATTTTCCGACCGACCCGCTGGTTCAGTTGAGAAAGGCGACCGAAGCGGTTTTTAAGAGTTGGAACGGCAAACGCGCCATTGACTACCGCAATGCCGCCGGAATTGCCCATAACCTGGGGACAGCGGTGAATATCGTTACCATGGTTTTCGGCAATATGGGCGATACCTGCGCCACCGGGGTGGCCATGACCCGCAATGCATCCACCGGTGAACAACATATCGAAGGCGATTACCTGATCAACGCTCAGGGTGAAGATGTGGTGGCCGGGACTCGAATCACCGAAGATATTCAAAAATTGAAAGATGAAATGCCGTTGGCTTACAAAGAATTTGAACAGATTGCGCAGAAACTGGAGAACCATTATCGCGACATGCAGGACGTGGAGTTTACCATCGAAAACGGCAAGCTGTGGATGCTGCAAACCCGCGACGGCAAACGCACCGCCCAGGCAGCGGTGCGGATTGCCGTGGATATGGTCGAGGAGGGATTGATCACCAAAGAAGAAGCGGTGATGCGTGTAAGCCCTCAGCAAATCGATTTCTTTTTGCATCCCCAGTTTGATGTCCAGGCCAAGCAGAAGGCCAAAAATTCAGGCGGCTTTTTGGCAAAGGGCCTGAACGTTTCCCCCGGAGCGGCGGTCGGTATGGTTGCTTTTGATGCCGACCGTGCCGAAGAATGGGGCAAGAATCAGGGCAAGCAGGTCATCATGGTGCGGCCCGAAACCAAGCCCGACGATGTCCACGGCATGCTGGCGGCCGATGGGATTTTAACCAGCCGCGGCGGGCGCACCAGTCATGCGGCCCTGGTGGCCCGGCAGTTCGGCACCCCGGCGGTCATCGGGGTGGTCTCACTTGAAATTGATCTGGCCGTTCGCAAGATGAGTGTGGGAACCGCGGAAATAAAAGAAGGCGATTGGCTCTCCATCGATGGTACCGCCGGCGAGGTCTATCTGGGCAAGCTGGAGACCATGGTGCCGGATATCAAAGACCCCTGGCTGCTCAAGCTTTTATCCTGGGCCGACGAATTCCGCCGCCTGGGCGTCTGGGCCAATGCGGATTACCCCAAGGATGCCGAAAGGGCCCGTGAATACGGCGCCCAGGGCATCGGGCTTTGCCGCACCGAGCACATGTTTTTTGAGTCCGAGCGTCTGCCGCACGTTCAGAAAATGATCATGACCGATCTGGCCCGTGAACGTCAGGAGGCTCTGGATGCGATTTTGCCGTTCCAGCGCGAGGATTTTATCGGGCTGTTTCGAGTGATGGACGGGCTGCCGGTGATTATCCGTCTGATTGACCCGCCGTTGCATGAATTTTTGCCGAATCGGTTTGACCTCATGCACGAACTTTCCGATCTGAAAATTCGGCTGCAGCAGGCCGCAAACCTGGCCCAAGTCGATGATTTGCTGGAACAGATCCGCATCAAAGAGACCATCCTCAAACGGGTTGAGAGCCTGCATGAAGCCAATCCGATGCTGGGTCTTCGGGGAGTACGGCTGGGAATCCAGATTCCGGAATTAACCACCATGCAGGTACGGGCGATTTTTGAGGCCGCCTGTGCGGTGTCCAAAGAAGGCGTGGATGTTCATCCGGAAATCATGATTCCTTTGACCAGCCATGTCAACGAACTCAAGATTCAGCGACAGGCTCTGGAAACCGAGGCCCAAATGGTTATGGATGAGCAGGGCGTTAAAGTTGACTACAAATTTGGTACCATGATTGAAATTCCCCGGGCAGCGCTGACCGCCGATGAAATCGCCGAATATGCCGAATTCTTTTCATTTGGAACCAACGATTTAACCCAGACCACTTATGGAATATCCCGCGACGACGCTGAATCCGGATTTTTAATGCGATACATCTCAACCGGCGTTTTGCCGGATAACCCCTTTGCCACCATTGATCCATACGGTGTGGGGGAATTAATGCGAATGGCCGTGACCAAGGGGCGGAGTGTCAATCCGGATCTGGAATGCGGCATCTGCGGCGAGCACGGCGGCGATCCGACGTCCATTCAGCTTTGCCATGAGCTGGGCTTAACTTACGTATCGTGTTCGCCGTTTCGGGTGCCCATTGCCCGGCTGGCGGCCGCCCACGCGGCCTTGCGGGAGAAGCAGGCCCAGAAGTAGGCCAAAAAAGCCGTCTGGTTTGACCTGTTTCATGAGACACTTTTGATTCATAAAGATGCCTGGAACATCTGTGAAGCGTGACCCGTTTCTGCGCCTGTTTTGTGGCAATGGATCGCTAAATTATAAGATACTAGAACCCGTCTCAAAATTGTGGATCAGGGTTCATGGCAAGGCGCGGTTCGGCGAAAAAGCGGAGCATACACGCTAGTATGTGAGCATTTTGAGCCGAGCCGCAACACAGCCATGAGCACTTAGACGCTTTTTTGAGATGGGTTCGTTGAGACAGACTGTCTCATTTTGGGGCAGCCATCAAGATCAATCTGTCTGGATTGCAGAGAGCTTGTTGTCGTATAACAGTCTGATATTAAATAATTTTCATTTTCATTTTGTTGTTTTACATTTTTTGGCATAAAACTTGTTTTAGCACTATGCCTGATACCAACTAAAGCGCCTTTAAAACCAGAATAAATAGAAGCAGCAATCAATTTTTTCTAACTAACAATTAAATTAAGGAGGTAAATAGATGTCTAAGTCCGAACAAAATTTAAGAGACGCGTTTGCAGGTGAGTCCCAGGCCAACCGTAAATATCTCGCTTTTGCCAAAAAAGCGGATCAGGAAGGCTACAGCCAGGTAGCCAGGCTTTTCCGTGCCGCAGCGGCCGCCGAAACCGTGCATGCCCACGCCCATTTACGAACCTTAAAAGGCATCGGCCCCACGGCAGACAACCTTAAAGAAGCGATTGCCGGTGAAACCCACGAATTCAAAACCATGTATCCGGCCATGATTGAAGATGCCAAAATGGAAGACAACAAAGGCGCTTTGCGTAGTTTTGAGTTTGCCAATGCCGTTGAGAAAGTGCATGCCGACTTGTATGAGAATGCGCTGGCCAATATGGACGGCCTGGCTGTAGCTGAATATTATGTTTGTGACGTCTGCGGGTACACCTGTGAAAACGAAGCCCCGGATGAATGCCCGGTCTGCAAAGCCAAAAAGAAAGCGTTTTTCAAAGTCGATTAAGGTTGATGAATTTTCAAAAGCAAATTCATCATGTGTTTAGTGTATCGTATTTCGTGTTTTGTTAACGACCACGGCAGTTGAGTTGTCCTGCCGGTATACTAAACACCAAACCCTAAACCCTATACCTTAAACCCTGGATCTTTTTTATATGAAATGCCCCGTATGCGGCAGCCTGAATTTTTTCGTCAAAGACCCGGATGATGAATACGAAACCTTTGACTTTGACCTAAAGGACGACGCCGGCGTCTATCATTCAGAGGCCGACGAATCCGGCAGCCCGGACGTCAAAGCGGACACCGAAGTCTTCTGCGAAAAATGCTCCTGGCACGATAAATTTCAGGAATTGAAAAACCGCTAACTGAAAAAATCAAAAGCAAAAATCGTCGTAAGTAGTGATCATTTAAAGGGATCATTCTTGCGGCGATTTTTTTTGAGTTTCGCAGCTACCTATCCACAAAATGGGCGGCGGGAGTCGAACCCTGCAAAATGTAATGATAACAAATGGTTATAAATTATCAAAAATGATTTAAGATGATAAAATGATTTGCTTTTCTGAAATCTCTATTTCTGTTCGGATGTCACTTCACACAATTTAAAGTCACAGTTTATCACAAAAAATGGACAAAATTTTGGACACAATTATTGTTGAGATATAAAGAAGGGGTCAGATCTTTTAAATTGACAGAATTGATGAACTGTGTAAATAACGGCTTATGGCACGACCTTTGAGAATCCAATATTCTGGCGCCTACTACCATGTGATGAACCGGGGCAACCGCCGCGAG
>Ga0255055_10002795_pt1 | contig 12045 bp, 7 predicted proteins | sample JV7_2_27_MG_FD_188633 | JGI IMG/M metagenome (GOLD analysis project Ga0255055, IMG submission 188633) | Seawater microbial communities from Jervis Inlet, British Columbia, Canada - JV7_2_27 | ecosystem: Environmental > Aquatic > Marine > Inlet | place: Canada: British Columbia | collected... | reverse complement strand
CCAGAAAATCCTTGGCAAGCTCGGTCCAGAACCCCTGGATGATGAGTTTACATCTGGCTTGTTCTTAGCGATGTTAAATGGTAGAAACAGACAAATCAAGCCTCTGCTCCTGGATCAAACCTTCATTGTGGGTATCGGGAATATCTATGCAGATGAAGCTTTGCACCGTGCGGGGATCCATCCATTACGCAAATCTGACACTCTCGGCGAGAATGAGACCAGGGCGCTATGGGCAAGCATACGAGAAACCCTTCATGATGGTATCCAACGAAACGGCGCAAGCATCGATTGGGTTTATAGAGGGGGCGAGTTTCAAAATGATTTCAAGGTTTACAGCAGAAAAGATGAACCTTGTCTTACTTGTTCGAATCCCATTCGTCGAATTAGTGTAGGTCAACGAGGGACATACTTCTGCCCATCCTGTCAACCGGAGGTCCTGAAATGAACATTGACCAGGGTCTGGTCTTCGGCGTTTTTCTGATTCTTGCTGGCGCAGTTTTAGCCATCTTCGCTTATCTGGCATTTTCAAGCAAAGATCCTGTGCCTCCAATTTCACTTGAAGATGAAGAACTTGATCAAGACGATCCCGAGTCTCTTGCTTCTCCATCTGGTGGGGGAGTGGAAAAGCTCGATGAAGAACACGTTGAAAAAATTGAACCTGAGGTTGTGAGCTCGCAAATGTTAGCTGCCGCCAGCGCTGAAATGGTCAGTCATTCATCGACCGATGAACAGATCCCAAGCGAGCATCCTTCTGCTCCAGGGCAGGGAGCTCCTGAAGAGGAGACCAGCAGGAACGAGGACCCGCCTTCTCCCCTCGTCGCACCTCATCCGCAACGCATTCAAGTCGCCACCCTTCTTCGAGATGAAGTCACGGGAAAACTCATCGTTCAGGTCGGCGACACCGAATTCTCCGATCCTAACGAACTGCGCGACTCACCTTACTGGACGCGAGTTGAATTTGCTGCCCTCGATCTATCGAAGTGGATTGAGCAAGAAGAAGAAAGAACCGTCGACACGGCGCCTCGCATGCGGGAATCAGATACAACTCCCATCCGCCCACAGAGCATGATCGAACAAATCAACGATATTCTTCAACAAAACATTGCGGAATCTGGCGGGAAATACCAGGGAGTTCAGTTGATAGAAGGACCAGGGGGGTCGGCACGTGTGATGGTTGGTGTGCAGAGCTATGAATTAGGCGAAGTTCCCGATGAGAGCATTCAAGCGCTTATCCGGGACGCCGTTGCTACTTGGGAGAAGACACAATAACGCAGGATCATGTATCCACAATCCTCAAGTTCAATCGCCCGGCTTCTTCCACAAGCTGGGCGATTTTCATAGCTGGATCGTGTTCGAAGAACAAGTTAGCCTGATTCTCCAGCGCCCACTTTTGCCACTTGCGTTTGGTTCTGATATTTTCGAGGGGGAGAACATCATACGCTGTCAGCCAGGCTGTCTTTGCCATTTGAATTCCATAGGAAGCCATATCCGCGACAAATAACCCTATCCAGCTGTCACTTTCCATCCTAACCGACTGATGCCCGCGCGTGTGTCCTGGAGTCAGGACGCAATCAACATGCTTCGTCACGGATGTGTCACCAAAAAGCAGGCGCAATCTCCCATCCTCCTGAAGGGGCACAAAATTATCGCTAAAGTACGTTCCTCTTGTTCTCGCATCAGGATGGTATGCCCTCGCCCATTCGATCCTCTGCACCCAGTACTCTGCATTTGGAAAAGTAGCTGTGAGCGAACCGCCCTTAACAACCGTGTTGCCTCCACAGTGATCCGTATGCAGATGCGTGTTTATCACGATGTCTACATCGTTCACACCTACGCCCTGATTGGCCAGATTTTCAACCAACCCACCATCGGTCCGATCCAGATTCCATCTCTCTTCTTCTACCGGTGTCAACTTATTACCCAGACCAGTGTCGATTATGATCGTCTTACCATCCGATCGGAGTAGAAGACAATTAAGGACCATCGGTACTCGATTGAACTCATCGGGCTTCAGGTATTTCTCATACAACCCTCTCGGGACGAGACCAAACGGTCCTCCTGCATCAACCCAGACCTGTCCATCGCTCACAATCGTGAATTCCAGCCCTGACATGGTTATCTTGCATCCTCATCGGTCTCCCAAATTTCGCTTACCATTCTCTTTTCGAGTTCGATTTTTTCTCGATCCGGGAGAAATGACGATTGAACCGCAGTCATTACCATGGCTTTTAAGGATTCTTCAGAAAGCTGGAAATGTTCAACCGCGAGCGCATACTCTTTTGAAAGAGTCGTACCGAAGATGCTGGGGTCATCTGTCGTAAGTGTGAGCCGTAAACCGGCTTGTATCATGGCCAGGAGAGGATGTGCATCGATGCTGTTGACTGCACCGGTAAGCAAATTACTCGACAAACTCACCTCAAAGCAGACACCCCGGTCACGTGCGAGCTCGATGATTTCCGGGTCATCCATCACACGCACCCCGTGCCCGATACGATCCGCACCCATCTCAAGGATAGCTTCACGAACATTTTGGGCGCCAGCCCACTCTCCAGCGTGTACGGTGATCCCCAATCCCTGAGATTTCGCCTCCTTAAAAACAGGCTTGAAGGGCAACATCGATGCTTGCAACTCATTTCCGGCGAGATCGATGCCGAGAATTCCAGTTCCTGATCGATCTTGTACAATCTCGAATACACGCGCCGCTATGCTTGGATCTTCATGCCTGTTTACGCTGGCAATCAATCCAACTTTGATGGAGAAATCTCTCTGTGCTTCACTCGCAGCTTCAATCACCCAATTTGTCGCTTCATCGAGCGGAAAACCAACGGTCTGGGTTAAAGCTGCGGGCGTGAACCGAATCTCGAGGTATTTCACATTGTCTGCAGCCGCATCTTCGATGGCTTCACGCACAATTCGCCGGATGACTTCGGCTGATTGAAATATTTTTCGGATCACCCTGAATCGTTCCAGGAAGAACTCATGGTTCCTGGAATTATCGGGAAGTACCTGAACATGACGACGAAGATTCTCCTCATCGCGAGGAAGATCTAGATCGAATTGATCTGCGATCTCAGCGATCGTGCCGATGCGGACCGCACCTTCCAGATGTCGATGGAGGTCGATTTTTGGGATTGTAGAGGGAATCCCATCAACACGAGCTTCTGTTAGAACCGTTCCATTACCCATTTTTGTGAATCCGGAGAAACACTGCCCAGTGCGAAACTCAATGAAGATAATCCAACAACCAATGAAAAACTAGCGTCGTTTTCGACGTCGTTTCCGACGCTTCTTTGGTTTTTCACTATCAGTTCCTTGAGCTTCCCTGCTTGATTGAAGCTGAGCTGCTTGTGCGCGCGGCTCAATGGCTGGGCTTGCCGATTTACTCGCAACCCGCAGGCGGAATAGCTTCGAGACCACCCCCGCCCGGATTGTTGCAAGGAGCTGCCTAAACAAATCGAAAGCACGACTCTTGTACTGGACAAGAGGATCTCGCTGTGCATATGCCTCCAGGCCTATCGAAGTCCTTAGAGCTTCCATCTCGGTGAGGTATTCCACCCACTGTTGATCCCCTACGCTCATGATCAGTTCACGGTGAGCTCGTGTCAGCAACTGGGCACCGAGGATTTGAGCGATCTCATCTCTTTGAGCAGGTGGGAGGGATTGGTTTGTTTTGAACGCTTGAACTGTCTCATCCGGCAGGTTGTCCCCAAGCAACTCCTGCGTGCGTTCATCAAGGTTCTCCCAGCTTACATTCCCTAGACGCTCCAATTCTCCTTGTCCAAGTCTCCTTTGGAGGGTCAGCTGCGCAAGATCCAGGTGTTCTATGACCTCGGCAGCAAGATCTTCAGGCTCATGAGTAGGAATAAGGTTCGCTGCATAGAACGGATAAGAGAGGCGGGCTACGAGGACCGATCGGCGTTGATGAGTTTTTTTATCGAAGTAACTTCGCTGTCCATAACTCAACTGAATCAGCAACCGCAGTTTCATGGCTTGATCGATCTGCACATCAGCCTGGAGAAGTTGGTCCAATTCCGATCTTATGTCCTCCACGATTCCCTCGGTCCGTGCCGTCCATACAGTCTTCAATGCGTCCATGAGATCCTGCTCTGCTTGATCCCAATCGATCGGTGCTGTCAATCGTGGTTCCAGGCCAAGTGGTTCGCCCACCCTTCGCTCGACGCTATGCAGTAAACCTGCCCACAAACGAACCCCCATGCTTGCCTCTACCAGCTGAGGAATTTGCTCGAGGAATTCACTAGGATCGTCCTGGACACGAGCTAAACTTACCGAGTCCATCTGTATTTTCAACCCCGCAGACTGTTCCACCATTCCTACAAGCTGCTGTGGATTCACGGGTTGTCCGCTCTCCTCCGATTCGATCATCGCGGATTCGACAGCAATCTCAGCTGTTTCCACTCGATGCTCGACCTGGTCGTCGATAAGTTCGATGACGCGCGCATATTGCTCCGACACTGCCCTCTCCAGATGCTGCCCATGGGAAATCATGGAGTCTTCAGCGATCACAAGGAGCGTATCTTTCAAGCTTTCCGGGTTTTCCTTATCTGCAAGTGATTCCAGCAGCAACTTCAGCATGTAGCTGGGGTATGGGGAATCCGATTCAAGCCCAATCGTCGGCTGTGTCTCTTCAAGCCAGGCAAGAAGCCGCCAGGGTCCCTCCGGATCCATGAGTGCGCTCTCAACATGTACCTCAACTTCAACTTGAAGCATACTGGCGATGTCTTCACTCAAATCGTCTTTGGTAAAGATCCTATTTCGCTGGCTGTAGAAAACCTCTCGCTGCTGGTTCAGAACATCGTCATAATCAAGAAGATGCTTTCGGGTGTCAAAGTTGGCTCCCTCGACACGGGTCTGAGCTTGTTCGATGGTCCGATTCACGATGCTATGCCCAATTGGAACGGAATCATCGATATTCAATCGCTGCATTAGGTTCGAGACCTGAATACCGCCAAATAGCCGCATTAATTCGTCTTCAAGGGACAGGAAAAACTGTGATGATCCCGCATCACCCTGGCGTGCCGCTCGCCCGCGAAGCTGGTTGTCTATGCGTCTCGAATCATGCCGCTCTGAACCCAAGACATGCAATCCCCCCACCTCGCGCACTCTACTCGCGTCTGCCATAAAGGATTTCAGTTGCTTGATTTCAGGACCATAAATTCCGATTTCATCAGGTCCTATCGTCTCGAGGGCATCAATACGCTCCTCCAGGCTCATATTTGCAGGATCCTCGTGCCCAGCACGCCGGAGCACTCGGTTCACGGCAGCAAGAATCTCTTCGGCAATCTCACCCCCGAGCTTAATATCGACACCACGACCGGCCATATTCGTAGCAATCGTGACCGCGCCGAGTGAGCCGGCCCAGGCAATGATGGCAGATTCTTCATCATGTTTCTTGGCATTGAGCACATTATGAGATATGCCGCTCTTCAAAGCAGCTTCAACGGTTTCACGATTACGCTCATCAAGTTCCATGATCCGGAGAATACGTTCCATATTCTCCGGGTTCGCTGGATTCAGAGATACATCTAGTTCTTTTGCGAATGGTCGAAGGTCCTGTGGTTTCACCTCACCTAGGGGCCGGTTCAAGAACTCCAGTCCCTCAATACGGATTCCGTCATCGGGTAGGTCATTCGTCGTTAAGTACGCATCCCGAAGCACCTCGATGTTCATCAGTTTCTGAAGTGCATCTGCTCGCAGCCGGTTGGATAATCTTTCTGAAAGCTCGACTGACGTCGTACCCACAAGCATGGGTTGACCAATGGCATGACGCCGTAAGATCTCCAGCGCGATGGCACGCAGTTTCGCTTCCTCGGTACGGTAAACAACGTCCGGATAGTCTTTCCGCTGCCAGAATACGGGGTTGTTTTCGGGATCATCCTTCCGGGAGAAATAGATGAATTTATTCCCGTTATCCGAATACCCCACAGTAACAAGGTCCGACTCCGGCGACATCACAATAAACTCAAGATTTGTGGGCAGCGGTACAACGTCTACGTCATAAATTTTACTGAACTCTTCCGCTTCTGTTACTGCTGTTCCCGTCATCCCTGCCAACTTGGCATACATCCGGAAGTAATTCTGCAGTGTGATGGTTGCGTAGGTGACGTTCTCCTGCCTTACTTTCACGCCTTCCTTCGCCTCGACCGCTTGATGGAGGCCGTCTGACCATCTCCGCCCTGCCATCAATCGGCCGGTAAATTCATCGACGATAATCACCTTGCCGCCCTGGATCACATAATCCTTATTTCGTGCGAAGAGGTGCTCCGCCCGTAACGCCTGCTCAAGGTGGCCAAGAAGCCTCGCTTGTTCAGGCGAAATATCTTCCGGTCGATCAGGATCACGCAAGGGCGTATTTAACAACTCTTCAACGTGATCCTCACCAATTTCATTTAATGCTACCGTTCGATCTTTTTCGCTGACTTCAAAATCTTCTGGTCTCAGCTGTTTAACCACCCGGGCCATCTGAAGGTAGAGATCTGGATCGTCATGTGATGGTCCGGAGATGATTAAGGGCGTCCTGGCCTCATCGATCAAGATGTTATCGACCTCGTCAAGGATGGCGTAACTATGACCCCGCTGAGAGCGTGCCTCGATCGTGCGCGCCATGTTGTCACGCAGATAATCAAAACCAAACTCATTGTTCGTTCCGTAGGTCACATCTGCCCCATAGGCTTGCTTTCGGTCGACGAGGGTGAGCTGATGGACATCCTCTTGAGAGGAGGACTTCGCGGGATCGTAGATGAAGGCTTTGCGCCCATGCTCCGTTCGAGCTGCTTCCTGAAGTACGCCAACACTCAAACCTAGAAAATCAAAAACAGGACCCATCCAGCGAGCATCACGACGGGCCAAATAGTCGTTCACCGTTATTAGATGAACACCCTTGCCCTCCAGAGCGTTCAGGAAAATGGGCATCGTGGCGACGAGGGTCTTCCCCTCGCCGGTTTTCATTTCGATGATGTTTCCCTGGTGAAGCGCAATACCCCCAACCAGCTGGACATCGAAGTGACGCATCCCGATCGAGCGAATGGCTGCTTCGCGAACAACAGCGAAAGATTCGACGAGCAAATCATCGAGAGTCTCTCCCGCAGAGATCCGGGATCGGAACTCGCTTGTCTTATCCCGTAAGTCATCGTCAGATAGCTCGTGGAGGGATGGTTCCAGGCTGTTGATTTCCTCCACGGTTTCGCGGAATTTATCCAGTTGTTTTTTTAGCGGATCACCGCTTAACACTTTTGTGATGTTCTTAAACATGCGTAAAAACCTCTCTTCGCCGGATTATAGCATAGGGGTGATGTCGATTGAGCGCTGCTCAAAACCCGAAATAATGATCGGATAATCGGGGCTTCCGCTAGATCATCCGAATATTTCTGACATATTGACGGGCGGACACGTGTGTCCGGCCCTACAGGTTGGTCAACCACGCGTAGGGGCCGCCCTTCGTGGCGGTCCTGAGGCATTACCTCTGTATGGATACCCAGGGCGAGCACGAAGGCTCGCCCCTACACATCACAGATTACCGATCTTTCGTAGGGGTCGGCACATCGACCGACCCGAAGATTGGGGTCTGGATTGGGTCATTCACGTTGATCTAATCGGGGAACTGGCGGACACGTGTGTCCGGCCCTACAGGTTGGTCAACCACGCGTAGGGCCCGCCCTTCGTGGCGGTCCTGAGGCATTACCTCAGTATGGATACCAGGGCGAGCACGAAGGCTCGCCCCTACATATCACAGATTACCGATCTTTCGTAGGGTGGCACATCGGCCGACCAGAAGATTGGGGTTTGGATTGGGTCATTCATGTTGATCTAATCGGGGAACGGGCGGACACACAAGTCCCCCCCTACTTGACGTCATCCCCGCCGCGATTACAATAATTATGGGGGCGGTGGCGGAATTGGCAGACGCAGGGGACTTAAAATCCTCCGGAGGCAACTCTTTGTGGGTTCGACTCCCACCCGCCCCACCTGATCCACAGACACCGTGCCGGAAAAAGTGGCACGGTGTCTCTTATCAAGTGGGATGAAACAATTTCCACAAAGACCAGTTTGGTGATCGACCAAATAAAAACACCTTGACTCCTCAGGCCCAATCTGCCCTCAACTTCCAACCTTCAATCAGGTTCACTGCCTTGCCGTCGGATACTAAGCTCCGATAATGTATTCACACCCATCTTGGTTTTAATATCGCCTGCCGATGTTTAAGTGTAAAATCGACTCTACATAGCTTGATTTCATGGAGGTTGCTATGCTGAAATCACGAATATTCTTTGCTGTCATGCTGCTGGCAATCATTGTAAGTGCATGCACGTTTCCGGGCGCATCTTCCCCGACTCCCTTCACATTCCCAACACCCAACCTAACCCACACGGCAATTTTCGATGCTACAGCCACATCCACGCCATTGATCTCGGTACCGACATTCACAGACACACCTCCCGTAGAGGGACTTCCCACATCTACGAGCCCACCTCAGGACACGACAGCAACCCCACCGATAAGTACCGTACCACCAGGACAAAGACCCAACGGTACACCGGTGGTGGCTGTGTTCATGTCCGCGGCACCGATTATCGACGGCGAGGTCAGTGAATGGGATACAACGGCGTATAAAGCCGATCAAGCTCCGTCCTATGGAAGGGCGAATTGGACAGGGCCGAGCGACGTATCTGCAATCTACTACATCGGTTGGGATACTTCCTACCTATATCTTGCGGTAAAGCGAACGGATGATAAATTCGTACAGATATCCAGTGGAAGGTACATGTACAAGGGTGATGATGTTGAAATCCAGCTTGATGCGGATTTAAAAGGGGATTTCACGACTACCACACTCAGTGCAGATGATTTCCAAATTGGTCTCTCTCCCGGGAACTTCGGATCTCGATCAGAGGAAGCCTATCGCTGGTATCCACGAGCGCAAGAATCCTGGCTCACATCGGTGGTGGTAAAGGCCATCAAGCGTGGTGAAGGATATGACCTCGAAGCAAAGATTCCATGGGTCGTGTTTGGGATCACACCCTCCGAAGGAGCAACCTACGGATTTGCTCTATCCCTATCCGATAATGACCTGGCCGGGACAGCAACCTGGCAATCGATGGTCTCCAGTGTGATTACGAGGAAATTAGCTAATCCGACAACCTGGGGGACGCTTATTCTGGGTGAACCTGCGGCGAAATGACGGCTTTGATTACTCCGTAGCGTTTTCTGACCCTCTAGAAGAACAGTATCCCGGATACCGCTAGTATCCGGGATACATTTTTTTAATGCTTCTTCTCAAATCAGTGAATTAAAGCCCCTCTCCCTGAAATGGAGAGGGGTTGAGGTGATGTTAGATTGTGGCATTCTCGTGATCGCGAACCTGGTGACAAATCTATCCTCTTTCCCCCAATACAAATTTCGGGAATCAAGGAGCTTGCTCTTCCACATCAACAAGCTAATGGATCCCGCTTTCCTCCCAATTGAGGACAAATCTATTTTTCAGGAGCACCTTCAAATTTGATTTTATTGAATATTTCAAATTGATCTTAATGATTAACTTGAATTCTTTATCGTGATAGTCGAGCCGACAATCTCAAGGATTAAAAGAGTATCGAAGCCAGCTCATCCCGGTATTGGCGAGTGAGTGGATCCTCATCTCCGAGCAGATCGAAGAGCGCCAGCAGCACTTGCTTCGGCAGCCCATCCTTGTAGGTTTTGTCTACTCGTAAAATCTCAAGGAAGCCATCCATCGCTGCAGGAATATTTCCGTGAATGATCAATCGTGCTGATTGGTGCAATTCTGCAGAAAGTTCATCCTCATCTTGAAGTGGCTCTCCTTCTTCAACCTCGGAGAGCAGTTTGGCCAATGGTCGTAGTTTCTCGGCTTCCGCCCATTCAGTTCCGGCCGGAAAAACCCCGATGATGGCTTCTGCCTCGATCCCTTTGCCTTGCATCAGAAGACTTTTTACCAAACCCAGTGCGGCGGCTGCGTTATCCCTATCCGCTTCATATACCTCACGAAAAGCTGTCTCCCCCTCAGCCCAATGTCGCGTGGCTAAAAGGCTTTGTGCCTCCTGGACAGCAAGCTCGGCTTTGCTCGGCGCGAGCTGAGAGATAAATCGCCTCACAACCGGTTCCGGCTGAGCTCCAACAAATTCTGCTTCTACGCTGCCTAGCTTGAACGCCTTTACAGCCGGGATCCCCTGAACGCCAAAACGGATCGCAAGATTGGGGTTTTCATCCACGTTCACCTTTGCCAGGATGAAGGCACCTCCTGCCTCAATCGCGAGGCGCTCCAGAAGGGGACCTAAATCCCGACAAGGACCACACCATTCGGCCCAAAAATCCACGACGATGGGCACTTCATGCGATCGCATGACGACTTCGCTTTCAAAAGTCGCCTCGCTTACTTCAAGCGTATAGTCGTTTAAGTTCACGATTCACCCTCAACTCTATTTGTACTGGATCTTATATCACTCGTGTATAAATTATGTTAGTGCAAGATTCTCTTTGGAGCTCTTCATCGAGTGCGCCGAGTGTGTTCCACTTCTTACAACACAAATCCGTTCATGATCACATCAATCCGGGTATTCATCCGGTCCTTCCGGTTGTTCAACACGGATGACATCCCCATGCAGGTCGATGACCACACGAAATCCCATCATACCCAACATCTGCCGTGCATCATCAGGAAAATCGTTCTCGAGAAGCGTATCAAACTGAGAATCCATGTCTTTCAGAGATGCTTCGATGGCTGCCTTGGTGAAAATATCATCCTGTCCGATCATTTTCATGGTTCCTTCGCTGACAAGATCCTCGTTCCCGTCAATGAGGCTCTGGAAATGTTGTAAGACTTGCCTGTCGACATGCTCGCTATCAATATGCCTGCGAAAGCCATCATCATCGACCACGTAAAATGCCTCGTCGCCAACCACAACCACATCTACCGGACGATCATGATCGTCCACCACAAGCCTTCTAAAAAGCGCTGATCGTGACATCGACTGTTTGCTCCAAATGTAGACAACAGCGTTCGGATGTATCTTACCAAATATGAGCGACAGGCGTAGGCGACAATGCCAATCAATTTTCCAGGGGAGAAGTTACTTAATACCAATTCAGTTGATCGGTCGCGTGGATGGTTTCTAGTTCCAATCGTCGGAATCCAGATTCAATTTCATGAAAACCGGGTCTCGTTTGCTAGAGATGGACGTTTACGAGCGTCCCAAGGGAGGAGAAGTTAAAGAGCCACTCGGCTTCGGGGGTCATCAAGTTAATGCACCCATGACTCATGGGTACGCCAAAATTATTATGCCAGTATGTCCCATGGAGCGCATACCCACGGTAATAATACATCGTATAAGGGACCCCGGGGAGATAATAGCCAGGACCTGCCATGGCAGTCGAGGTTAATTTGATATAGACGCGGTATTGGCCCGTAAGCGTGGGATGCGCCGCTGTTCCAGTGGAGACTACGAAAGTTTTCACGAGTTCATCGCCTTCATAGGCTCTAACTCGTTGTTCGCTTAAATCAACATCGATCCATCGGCCCTCATCGGAAAGCTCATCCTCAGGGATGTTGTAGGTTGAAAGATGTGATAATACTGGCGGCGTCCTTGTGGGGGTCACCGTGGGTGTGAAAGTTGGTGTGGGGGTGATTGTTGGCGTTGGTGTTGGCGTTGGCGTATTCGTAGGGGTGGGCGTATGCGTAGCCTTCGAGAGCGGGTCGGTAGCAGCCTGCGGTTGGAGTGCATCCGCAGGGTTTCCCCCAACCCAGATCCCCAGTCCGATCACGATTATGCCCGCGGAAATGACAACCCTGGTCGATAACAACTTGCTCTGTGCAAGAGAGTCGAGCGGGATGATCTTCGGGATGAAGTCTTCCGGGATATGCGCTTCACGGAGAGCCTCTTTTCGTTCCTTCCGAGGCAGCCTGCGAACATGCCAGCGAATCGCCTTCTTTGCCGACTTACTCCCTGGGTTTATCTCGAGCGCTCTTGTAGCATAGGCCAGTCCCGGACGAGGTTCTGACAAACCGGAGAGCAAAAG
>Ga0255055_10002794_pt1 | contig 12045 bp, 11 predicted proteins | sample JV7_2_27_MG_FD_188633 | JGI IMG/M metagenome (GOLD analysis project Ga0255055, IMG submission 188633) | Seawater microbial communities from Jervis Inlet, British Columbia, Canada - JV7_2_27 | ecosystem: Environmental > Aquatic > Marine > Inlet | place: Canada: British Columbia | collected... | reverse complement strand
AGCTGCGCCGCTCCGGCCGGCCATCACGATGCCGGCCATCAACGCCCCCACGTCACGCACCATTGCGACGCCGACGAGGTTCGCCACGTAGATCGTGGCACCGAACTGCTGGAGCTGCGCGGCGCCCACAAAAGCGAGGATAAGCCCGACGAGGAAGCAGATCAGACCGACGATGCCCACCGCCTCCGCTCCGGTCTGCTGGATCAGCATCATCAGGTCCGAACGGCGGAAGCGCACTCTGCGACCGAATAGCTTGAGAAGTACTACCGTGGCATCGCCGATGAAGGCGACCATCTCGGTGAGGGACGTGCCGAAAGAAATCGTGCTCGCCCCGATCTTCTCCAGCAGGGATGCCTCGACCTCCGCCGCTCTGGCGTCCTCCTTCTCGGGCACCGCCTCGGAGAGCGCTAGCAATCGCTGAGCCCCCGATGGCAGGCCGCTGCGATCGACCCGAATGCCGCGGTCACGGCAAAGTTCAATCACGCGGGTCAGGAACGTGAGTATCCCGCTGTCCCAGGTCGTGAGGTCGGTGGTGTCGAACGTCACCGAGTGGGGCTGAGGGGATACTCTAAAGTCCGCCTCGACAGCCTCGGGGTCGGGCAGCGCCTCGCGCAACCGCCAGCTACCGGCGATGCGGACGTTCGTGGCACCGTCGGCCGTTCGGTGGACGTATAACTCGCCTTGCTCGGACATTGGCGCTGCTGGGGTCCTCTCGTTGTCAGGTGATCTGGGCGGAAAGTGTAACTTCGGAGTTGAAGTGGATCAACGACAGGCGAAAGAGGAGGCCCGGGTCACCGCTGTGCGGTGACCCGGGCCTGGAACTCCCGCGGCGAGTTGCTATTCGGGCTTGCTCGCCGTAGCCGTGACCGGCTTTTCCTCCCCCGTGCCGTACTTCTTGAACCAGCTTCGCAAGTAGAGCTGCGAGCGCATGAAGTTGGACGGCCGGGACGATGTGCCGTGCCACTCGTCGTTGAAACGCAACATCACCGTCGGGACCTTCTGTACCTTCAACGCCATATAGAACTCCTCGGTCTGCGAGATTGGCGTGCGAAGGTCGTTCACTCCGGTCATCAGCATGGTCGGTGTCGTCACGTTGCCTGCGTACATGAGAGGTGAACGGCGAAGATGCTCACTGGGGTCTTCCCAGGGAAAGTTATCGAAATTGCGGTACCAACCGGCACCGTCGGTCGTACCGACGAAGGACATCCAGTCGATTACCGGGTAATTGGACGAGGCTGCGGCGAAACGATCCGTGTGCCCAACAATCCAGGCTGTCAGTACGCCACCACCGCTGCCGCCAAAGACGAACAGGTTGTCCTCGTCGACATAGCCGCGCGCGATCACTTCGTCGACGCCTTTCATCAAGTCGTCGAAGTCCTTATCGGGATAGGCACGCTTGATCGCGTTACCGAAGTCGTGTCCGTAGCCGGTGCTGCCACGCGGGTTGGTGTAGAGCAGCACATAGTCGTTGGCGGCGTGCTCCTGACGACCGAAGTTGAAGGCCACGTTGTACATGCCGTGCGGTCCGCCGTGGATCTGCAAAATAAGCGGGTACTGTTTCGAGGGTTCGAAGTGTGGTGGCTTGATGATCCAGCCCTGAACCGGGAGATCGTCGGTCGAGGTGTACCAGATCTCCTCGACCTCACCCAATTGCAGGCCATGCAGGACGTCGTCGTTCACGAACGTGAGCTGGGCGATCCGTTCTGGGCGCCTGACGTTGAAGCTCACTAGGTCACCGGGCTCGTGGAAGCTGGCAAGGACGCCTACAGCCTGACCGTCCTCATTGATGTCACCCACCGTGAGCATGTGCTCACCGGTGGTGATCTCTCGGACTGTCCCGTCCAGCGATGCGGCGTACAGGTTGCGCGTGCCCTCGCTGTCGACGTTGAAGTAGACTGTGCGGCTGTCTTTCGACCAGACCAACCCGCGGGGTCTACGGTCGAGGTCGGCGGTGAGGAGACGGGGATTGCTCCCGTCACGGTCCATCACGTAGACATCCTGCGGAATGTAGGTGTCGTCGGTGAAATCGTAGCCGCTGTAGGCGATGAGCTTGCCATCCGGGGAAACGACTGGCCCGCCATCGGGCCCGCGGCGATCGGTGAGCTTCGTCAGTGTGCCGTCAGCCACTCCTAATTCATAGACTTCCGACTCGCGCCAGATGTATTCAGCGTCCTCCTCGCGCAGGCTACTGAACACGATCGACTTTCCATCCGGCGTCCAGTCGAAGCCGCCGCCACCGAACCCTCCACCGTGGTTGTAATCGCCGGTCGTGAGTTGACGCGGTGTCCCGCCGTCGGCGGGGACGACGTATATGTGACGGTATCCGTCCTCTGTGAAGCCCACCCGGTCGCGGCGGAAGTTCAGCCTATCGATGATCCGCGGACCTTGCGTCCATTTGGCGCCCTCGGGTCGTGCCGGCAGCTTCACGGTCCACTTGTCCTTGCTGGGAACGATCATGGTAAAAGCGATCTGCTTCCCGTTGGGCGACCAACGGATCCCACTGGGCGTCTCGTCGACACGCGTGATCTGTGTGGTGGCCCCTTCCGCGTCCATCCAGCGAACGAAAATCTGGCTGCCTTTGGGCTCGCCGCCGGTCATGTAAGCAATGCGGGTGCCATCGGGCGACCATCGCGCGGACGAACCGTCGGTCAGGTAGCGATTCTTGCTGCCGTCGGCATTCATGATCCAGAGCGCCGATTCCCTCCGATCGTTCACCTTGTCGAGCCACCCGCGGGTGTAGATGACCTGCTTACCGTCAGGCGAGATCTGCGGATTGGAGACGCTTTCCATCTCCAGGTAGAGGTCGAGGGTTAGTCGATCCGCCTTCTCCTGGGCTGTCAAAGCGCAGGGGAACGCCACCAGTAAGACAAGGGCTGCCAGCGCCACTCGCTTCATCGCTACCTCCGGCTGAGCGTATTGAGTTGGGGCCTCAAGACTAGCGCCTCGGCCTTTTCAGTTCAACCCGCTGTCTGGCCGTGGCGAGGGTCTCAGCGGTCGCCGGTCGGTAGCCCGCGCCAGACGAGTGGATGAATGTCCTCGGCCAGTCCGGCCGCCCACTCCTGGGCCGTGGCCAGGTTGGCTTCGTACACGGCGTGCCAATCTGCCGGCATACGCTCACGAAAATATCTGCTGGTCATCAGCGTATCACCCTGGCCACGCTCCACGCTCAGCGCTTCGCCCAAGAAGCAGGTGCTGGCGCCGGTGTCCATCGCGTTAATGACCCGGCAGTCGAAACGAGCATAGCAGTCGTTGAGCAGGGGGGATCCGCTCTCACCGATCGTGTGCTTGACCGACAACAGTTTCTCGCGTTCGCGGCCCGAGTGAAAACCGAGTTCCCAAATCAAGTCCCAATTTTCCGAATGAAGCAGGTGAAGCGCGAAAGCGCCAGACTGAAAGATCATTTCGTGGCTGAAATTCCTCTTCAAGACAAAAACAGCGACTCGTGGTACAGAGGGGATGAGCGATGCGCGGATAGCGGAATTGAGAACCATCCCGTTGAGCTTCCCCTGCCATGCACATGTTAGCGCCACGATTGGCGATGTGAGTTTGCGAAACATTGCGTAGGACTCGTTCTGCTGGTTCATCGCTTTCACTCTTACAGTATGGGGCTCATGCTTTGTTTGACAATCACATTCTGGCCCGGTATGGTGTAAAGTCTGGGGCTTCTTCCAATATTTTGCGACGGTCGATTATGCGATACGAAACTTCTCCAGGCAAACGAGCGGCGTTCTTCTTGTTGGCTTCATTCGTTGTTGCGGCGCTTGCCGGTTGCGGCGATGACGAGCCCAGCGGACCGGGTGACTTCCCTGATGTGCGCGGAAACTGGTTCGGGCAGTACAGTGTGGTCGAGTGCGAGTGGCTAAGCGGCACTGATCCTTTCTTCTGCGAGGACCTCTTCTTCTTTGGGCGGTCGCTCATCTTGGAGGTCGACCTGAGTCAAGGCAACTCCAGTCTCAACGGCGTGGCCCTTCAGGGTGCAATCCAAGGCCCGGTCACGGGCACGGTCGATATGGCCGGTGTCGTGACGCTCAGCGGCGAACTCGGGGCGAACAGTGATGCCGCCACGACCATCGAGGAGTGGGAGACGCTGTTGGTCGGCGACTCGCTAGTAGGCCCCTGGGTTTTTCTCGTCGTGGACAACACGACGGCCGGGTTCGGCTCCGCCCGCATCGATGCGGACATTACGCTCGTTGGCCCCAGCGTACTCAATTTCTTCGGTTGCCCCGTTGAAAGGTGGTTGGCTCAGACCGACTCGCTGACGGGGGTTCTGGAGGCTGGGGACTGCATGCTGGATGATGAGAGGTATTGGGACATCTACGCCATCGACGTGTCCGCGGGTGACTCGATCGAGTTTCAGATGGCCACGCAGGAGGTCTCGCCCGCACTTCTGATCGCGGATGTCAACGAAGTACTGCTGGGTTGCTCGTCTGAGGAAGTGACTGTCGACTGCGAGGAGAACCCGTCCGACAGTCTAGCGGCCGTCGCACTCGAAGCCGTAGCGCCCGAAACATGGCTGATCATCGCGAGCGCTTTTCAACCCAGAGATACGGGCACTTATAGGCTCACGACCACGAAGCTGGGGGGAGGGGGTGCGACCTCAACCGTTCCCCTGAAGAAGGTCCCCGTTGATGCTCGAGGTCCGGCATTGGGTGCGAATGGACCGAGTCGGTCAATGAGCGAAAGCTACGAAGAGTTCTTGGCCTGGAAGTTCGCAGTGCCGCGGGATCGGGTCGGCCGCGCCAGGCGGTAGGAGGCCGAGTCGGACTACGGCTCATCCAGATCAGTCGTGTAAGCCGGACGACTGGCCGTCCGTAGGGTTGGCGATGACGTAGCTGACCAGCGACGCTTCCGTTGCCCAATCCAGAGTGTAGTTCATCAGCGTTGCCTGGCGGAGCTTGTCCTCATCGCCTTCACCGGTCCTGATCCTCTCGTCGGCCAACACCAGGTGAATAGCACGGCGAAACACCTGCCAATGAAGGAGCAGTGATCCGACTGGCTTGCCGGCATCTCGATAGCCCCGTCCCACGTTTTCTGCAAAGGCGTAGCTAGGCACCTCATCGCCTATCCTCTTCCAGGTTGCTGCGGCTAGATGTGCCGACAGCGAAGACACATCCTCGTCGAGCGGCCGCTCTCTGAGGTTGCGATAGGGGATGTTTGAAGCTACCAGCTTGTAGCGATTCGCGATGTCGTCCGCTCTGTGGATTAGTGTCTCCACGAGCGACAGGGGTTCTGGCTGTCCCTCGGAGGTCCCCTTGTGTGTAGTGATCCTGAAGTCTGGCACAGCTATTCCTCCGCCGCAGTTTGAGCGTTCGAATCAGGGATCTTTGTGGGGGACGCTATAAGACGCTAAGCGGGGACTCTTTCACGGTACTTTCATAGCGTGATCTCGTCAAGTCGCTGTTTTCAGGGCTCTTTCTGTTTCTTTAACGTTTCTGTGCCGGGACCATCTAACAGACAGAGAGCGGAAGGTCCGCAAGCCCGGCTTCCTGCCGAGCAGGGCGGAACCCAGAGGAGAAGAAGGAATGAGAAAGCGACTCTTTAACGTGATGCTGGCGGCGCTGCTGATTGGCGCCGCAGCTGCGTGTGACGAAGAGAGCAGCATCCTGGACCCGGATACGAGCCCCCAGGGAATAGAGCTTGGCCTCATGGTCGATGAGGACCTTGTCGATGCGGTGATCGCGGATGCGGAGGCAGCACTGGACGCCACGCTCGGACCGGCGTCAGGCAGCGCGTTCGAGGGACAATTGCCCGGGCTGTTTGCCGGGGTCCCCGATCACGAGTTGGTGCAGGCGGCGCGGGCCAAGTTGGAAGAGGAGTGCCGGCCGCTCTTCCGACAGGCCCGGGAGGCGTGGCGACACGGTGATGCTGAAGAAGCTGCCAACTACGCCTACCAAGGGCGGTACTGTGTTGCCGAGGCTCTGGTCATGGTCTTCGGCGAGGAAGCATACGACCACTTATGGCAGCGCCTCGAGCAAATAAAGGTCTGGCTCGAAGAACGTGTGGACGAGGAAGCGTCCGAGCTGCTCAGCAGGATCAACGAGTTGATGGCGGAGGCTGAAGGCATCAAGAACAACACCGATCTTGAGGACGCCCTCACGCAAGCCACTGAGCGGTTGGTGCTTGCCCTGCAGATCGGTCACCGAGAGCGGGCGCACCAGAGGCACCGGGAGATGGCCTCGCATGCACGGCTCTCGGTGTTCATGGGCCACTCGGCACTCCAGCTGGCCGCTCAGATCGTGGCAGAGGGTGCCGAGCCTACGGAGGAGCAAGTGCGGGTGCTGCAACATGCCCAACACCTGGTGGCGCATGCTGCGGAGTCTCTCGATGTCGGGCGGTACGCCCTGGCGTTCGGATTGGGTCGGGAGGCTGTGAATGTCGCTCTGGTGGCCGTGATGCTCGAGCCCGGCATCGAACAGGCCAGGGTGGAAGCGATGGTTCAGCTGGCGCAGATGGCGATCACCGCCGCTGAGGATGCCACGGCAGGTATGAATCCGCAGTCGTTTGCCGTCCGCCTGCTGGAACAGGCGAAGAATCTGCAGGAGCGTGGCAACGCTATCGTGTTCACGCAGCCACGGGCGGCCATTTACGTGCTATGGCATGCCTCGATAACGGCCTACGGTGTGATCGGGCTGGTATCCGGTTAGAGCCGCAGCACGGAATCGAAAAAGGGGGGCCGCTGCCAGCCAGGCAACGGCCCCCCTTTTTCTATGGGGCATATCGTGGGATGTCAGATTCTACCACTACGTCTTTTCTCGCGCCTTCTGCCTCAGCTCCTGCAGATAGTCGTGGAGGGTGAGGAACTTCTCGTACACGATCACGCCCTTGCCTTTGCGTCCGATCTCCGCCAGCAAGTCCTTTAGGCGGCCACGACGGATGACATAGAACCGGAAAGTCTCGGAAAAGTCCTCCAGTGGATGCTTCGAGGCGTAGGCAGTGACATGATTTACCGGTGTATGGGAGAGGTTGCGCTTGCGAAACGAGACCCAGCTTTCGTCCACGCCCCGATAGGCTTTGTCCACATCTCCAAACGCTCTGCGGAACCGCTTCGACTTGGCAAATCGCCAGTGGTGGTAAAGGAAGCTATGGCCGAGCTCGTGGATAACGAGTCCGGTCATACCTGGCCACGAAATCTGGTCGCGCTTTTCGATCAGGCGCCGCTCGATCTCGACGATCTTGGGGTACTTGGGGTCTACTCCCGAAATCCCAGGTCGCACTAGTATTCTGAATCCCCAGTCGGGCACGCGGACCTTGCGGAGAAGCGCACGCACGCGTCGCAGCGCCGGCTGTAGCAAGTCCTGGCCGGTCGCATCATGCCCGCACCATGGGCAACGGTCCATCAGGTCGTTCACGCCCCCGTGGCAGTGCGGGCACTCACCTTCGTACTCGGTGTCGAATCGCCAGTACTGTCGCCTGCCGCACCATGGGCAGTAATCCATGGGATACTCGAGCCCCCCGCGACACGACTTGTAAGAGCAACGAGCATGGAAGCGGAACCCGCGCGGTCGCTTCAGCGGCACCTCGCTGGAGTGTTCGTCGGCTATGTCCCTGCCACACCAGGGACAGGCCGAAAAGCTGTTGGAGACCATCCACCCGCAGTAGTAGCATTCTGCGCCGGTCTGTTCCTTCGTATCACCCCAGACGAGGCGTTTGCCACAATCGGGACAGAAGTGCCAGTAGCGACGGAGCCCGCGATGGCAGCGGGTACAATGGGCGGCGACCCAGGTCTCAGGTTTCTTTTGCTTTCTCATATCGGGAAAGGGCTTCACGGACTATTCGCTCGATGAACTGGTTGTAATCGAGCCCGACACGCTCAGCGGAATTGGCCATATCTTCGCCGAAGGCTATGTAGGGGTTGGGGTTTACTTCCAGAACAAAGACTCGTTGGTCGGGTGTCAGGCGAAGGTCAATCCGGCCATAGTCACGCAGGCCGAGGGCCGTGTAGGCAAGTTTCGATACCCTCACGATCTCTTCCATCGCTTGTTTGCCGATGCGCCGTGCGAAGATGTTCTTGATGCCCCAGCGCTCACGGTACTCGAGGTCCCACTTGGCGTTGTAGGTCGCGATCTTCTTTCCGGACTCCTGAATTTTGTCGAAAGTGATTTCCACGACCGGCAGAACCTGCAGGCGATGGTTGCCGAGTATCCCCACGTAAAGTTCCCGCCCGTCGATCATCCCTTCCGCAATTGCCGATTGATTCAAATTCCGGTGAATGAATTCGACACGTTCCCGCAAGCTGTCGACATCGTTCACGACGGACGACTGGGAGATGCCGACTGAAGCATCCTCGTGTATGGGTTTCACGATGATCGGAAACCCCATCTCCCTTGACGGTTCCACCTTGTCGCCAGGCGCATAAACCGCGAATCTCGGGACACTGACCGAATGCCAAGATAGAATTTTCTTGCTGGTGGCCTTGTCGCGGGCCAGCAGCAGAGCTTCCGGTGGAGAGCCCGAGTAGCGGTATCCCTTCATCTCCAGGAGGGCCGTGACGGCATAGTCGTAGCGCGCCTTGCCCATGTACGACTCGGTGGCGTTGAAGACGAAGTCGGGCTCAAATTCCTCGAGACGGTCGAGCAAGCGACGAAGATTGTCGTGGAAACCGATCAGATGAACCTCGTGCCCGTTCTCCATCAAGGCCTCGGCGACCTCGTACTCCGCCTCCGGCACCTGCGCCTCCAGTTCTTCTTGGAAGTCGGCGTGTTCCAAACCGGCGAACACCGTGTCGAAGACTACCGCGATCTTCATTCGCTGATCCCCCTCTAGCCACCCGGCCATAGAATGGCGGAGTCCTCGACGCCCGGCAATGCCTTGTCGTGAGGAATCGTGAGCGGACCCTCAGTAGATCAGGAGGAGTTCTGTAAGGATATCGTGAAGGTGGAGCTGCGATTGGCCCCGACACCGGGCTCCTTCACTTCTCCGAGCGGGTTTCATCGTGCTCCCCACCCGTCAGGCTGCTCTTCTCGTCGCTTCCGTCTGCCGCACAGCCTTGCGGCCTCCGCCACGCAAATGGCAGTTCGCAGGCGGGACAGACGACCCAGTCGCCCAGGAAGTCGCCGCGACTGTGATCGGCACGTTTCTGACAGTGGGGGCATCGAAGGAGCATCCGGGTTCTCCGGTTCTGGCGAGGGTGCTACAGAGGAGGAGCAGAACCCGTGCCTCAAAGGCGAGATTGTGCTGTGTCGTTTAAGTAATTGTGGAATAGAGCTTTATGGGATTAATGCTGTTTGGAAGCTGGGTTGGGTCGGGGAGGGTGGTTACCGTGGGGTAACACAACCAGTAACGTTGGCAGCGGCTAGTCGAGCAGACCGTACTTCTTTCGTTTCTCCCAGAGGTTTTTGCGGGAGATTCCAAGCGTTTCCGCTGTTCTCTGTACGCTTCCGTCACAGTCGGCCAGTGTATGCCGGATGTACTCCTTTTCGACGTCGGTGAGAACGATGCCCTTGGGAATCGAGAAGGAATCGCCGCTGTCCCCGCCGGTAGAACCACCGATCTCGACGGTGCCCAGGTCTGGGAGGTCGGGCTCCTGAAGCTCGGTAGAGTCGGCGAATATCATCGCCCGCTCGATGACGTTTCTCAGCTCTCGAACATTGCCGGGCCAATCCCAGTCGCTGAGGATCTCCAACGCCTCGGCGCTGATGTGGGCGACTTCCTTGCGGAATTCGGCGTTGAAGACGTCCCGGAAGTGACTGGCCAGAAGCGGAAGATCTCCTTTGATGTCGCGAAGCGCGGGGAGCGAGTGAGCGGCCACGCTGACTCGGTAGAATAGATCTGCGCGGAAGTCACCCTTGCGCACGGCGTCCTCGAGATCGCGGTTGGTAGCTGTGATGAGGCGTTGGCTGACCTCGATTTCCTCGGTTCCGCCCAGACGTCTGAACTGCCTGGACTCCAAGAAGTTGAGCAGTTTGGCCTGGAGTTCCGGTGGCAAGTCTCCGATCTCGTCGAGGAAGAGCGTGCCGGAGTCGGCGACCTCTATGAGGCCGCGCTTCGATTCTCGCGCATCGGTGAAGGCGCCCTTCTGATAGCCGAAGAGTTCTGCCTCGAGCAACTGAGAGGGCAGGGCCGAGCAGTTGATTTCAACGAACCGTCCTTGGGAATGCGGGCTCGAGTAATGGATCGCGCGGGCCACCAGGTTCTTGCCAGTCCCACTCTCGCCGAGGAGTAGGATGGTGGGTCGCGGGATGTCGGCGACCCGGCGGACGAACTGTCGGACCTCCTCGACCCTCGGGTGCTTGCCCAGAATCGCGCGAACCGAGAATTCCTCCTGCCGTACCTGCTGAATGGACGCGGCCTCCTCGCGCAAGGGTCGTTCCTCGAGCGCGCGGTTCAGGAGGGTGGTCAGTTCATCCATGTCGACGGGTTTCGTCAGATACTCGGTGGCACCCGCCTTCAGGGCTTCGATGGCACTGTCGAGGTCGGCATGGGCCGTGAGAACGAAGACCGGGAGGTGGGGGTCGGTCTGACGAAGGCGGCGGGCGACTTCAATTCCGCTCAGGTCCGGCATCACGAGGTCGGTGATCACGGCGTCCGGTGGTTCCTCTGAGCGGCGGTTGGCAAGATCTTCGTAATGCTCGAATATCTCGTTACGGAAGCGCCCGGTACTTCCGAGGTTTGCCGCGAGCAGCTTCGCGTAGGTCAGATCGTCGTCGAGGATGTAGACTTTCGGTATCATCGGTGCAATATTCATCGATAACTGCTGAAGTTACAAGCCTGGCTCTCCCGTTCGCCCCTGCCTCAAGACGCCAGCAACAGGAAATGCGTATGTCTTTTCGGGTGGTCCTGATCGACGACGACCCCGATCTCCGTAAACTAGTGAAGCTGACGCTCGAATTCACGGCCGGCTGGGAAGTGACCACGGCAGAGGGTGGAATCGAGGGGATCGAGGCCGTCCGCCAGCTGAAACCGGACGTGGCAGTGGTCGATTTCATGATGCCGGGGATGGATGGCTATGAGGTCTGCCGCCGGTTGAAAGAGGATCCAGAGACTGCCGACATTCCGCTGGTCTTTCTGACGGCGCGCAAGGAGCTGGATCGCCTGAAGGTGGAAGAGGTCGGTGCCGTGGGGGTCGTCGTCAAGCCTTTCGACCCTGACCAGCTAGCCAGTCAGTTAAGCGAATTCTGTGGACGGGCAGGGCGGTAGCGATGCCGACGGAATCGGAGAGCGAAAAGCTGATCGCCGAGATCCATCGGGAATTCCGCGAAGGGCTGCCAGCGCGGCTGGAGACAATGCGTGACTCGCTGCTGACCCTTTCCGAGGGCTACGACTCGCAGGCGGTCGAACTATTCTACCGCACGGCCCACTCACTGAAAGGAACGGCACCGTCCTTTGGGGCCGATGTCTTGGTGCCACCATCGAGCGCTCTTGCGGAGGTTGGAAGGCGTTGGTTTGAGGATGGTGGACTGAAGTTGGAGGAGGTGTCAGCCACCTTTGCGAAGCTGGAGCAGCTGAGTGCCGCGATGGCGGAGTATGCTGCCGAGACGGAAGATGGTGGAGCCGCATGACAGCGGACGGATCTCGTAGCGGTTGGGCGGCCCGCCTCGAAGTCGTGGGTGAGCTGGCTTCGCTAATCAACACCACGTTCGATCTCGATGAGATTTTTCGCACGGCCATATTGACAATCCATCGCGTTCTAGAGTTCAGGCGCGCCAGCGTTGTTCTCGTTTCGGACGATCGCTCTGCCTACTACTTGCACACGCTCTACGACGGCGCGCAGGGTGGGTTCATCGAGATCGAGGGAACGTACCCTATCGATCGTGGGCTTACCGGCCAGGCGATCCTCAAGGGTGAGGCGATCCGCGTGGACGCGTTCGTTGGCACGGAAGGCATTCGCACGTCGGGCGAAGAGAGGGTCTCGGCCCTCATCGTGCCGCTCGACCTCGATGATGAGGTCATCGGTACGTTGAACTTCGGTGCCGAAGAGAGCGAGGGATATGACGAGGAAGACCTGGAGCTGGCTGTGCTTCTGGGTCGACAAATCGCTACGTCTTTGCACTACTCGAAGCTGCTCTCCACGATCCAGCAGCAACGCGAAGCCCTGGCCAGCCAGCA
>Ga0255055_10002793_pt1 | contig 12045 bp, 8 predicted proteins | sample JV7_2_27_MG_FD_188633 | JGI IMG/M metagenome (GOLD analysis project Ga0255055, IMG submission 188633) | Seawater microbial communities from Jervis Inlet, British Columbia, Canada - JV7_2_27 | ecosystem: Environmental > Aquatic > Marine > Inlet | place: Canada: British Columbia | collected... | reverse complement strand
CGCAGAGCCTGGCCGTAAAGTGATACCGCCTCGAACAGACACTTGAGAGTCAGCCGACGCCCGACATCGAGAGCGGCGGTCTCCCAGGCCAGCGAATCGGAGCCGGGCTCGGTGGTCTGATCCCAGCCCGCCTCGGCTTGGCGCAGCGGCAGCTCCTCCATCAGGGTCTTCTTCAGGTAGTAGCCGTAGATGACCATACGGTTGATCTCGTTGGTGCCCTCGAAGAGGCGATCGATGCGGGTATCCCGGTAGACCTGGGCCATCGGGTACTCCTCCGAGTAGCCGTAGCCGCCATAGATCTGCACGCCGTGGTCGATGATCAGGGACATGGTCTCCGAGCCCAGGACTTTGCCGATGGAGGCCTCGATGGCGTAGTCCTCGAGGACGGCGACGACCTGCTGCTGGTAGTCGTCCGAGCTCGAATCCAGCTGCGAGATGCGCTCATCCATCAGTCCCACGGCGCGGTAGATGGTGCCATCGAGCATGTAGGTGCGCACCACCATGTCGGCCAACTTCTTACGGATGGCCTCGAAGTAGGCGATGGGTTGGCCAAACTGGAGGCGCTCCAGGGCATAGCTGGTAGCCTGGTCGATCACCGCCTTGCAGCCCCCCAGGTCCGCCGCACCGAGCTTGTAGCGACCGATGTTGAGGGTGTTGAGAGCGATGGGCATACCCTCGCCCGGCAGCCCCAGGAGGTTCTCCTGCGGAATCTGGACTTCGTCCAGGTTGACCGCGGTGGTGGAGGAGCCCTTGATTCCCAGCTTGTGCTCTTCGGCTCCGGTGGTCAGCCCCTCCGAGTCGCGCTCGACCAGAAATGCGGTGATTCCCTCCCCCTCGAGATTGGCAAAGACGATAAACAAATCCGCCCAGCCGCCGTTGGTAGTCCACATCTTGGAGCCGTTGAGAATGTAGTGCGACCCGTCGTCGCTGAGGCGGGCGGTGGTCCGCAGATTGTTGACGTCGGAGCCGCTCTCAGCCTCGGTGAGGGCGTAGGCACCCAAGTACTCGGCGCTACCCAACTTGGGCAGGTACTTAGCCTTCTGCTCCTCGGTACCAAAGAAGACGATGGGCAGGGTAGCGATCCCGACGTGGCAGGAGAAGGTGACGATCCAGGAGGCCGAGCCACAGGTGGTGAGGGCTTCGACCACCAGGGCCGAGGTGGCCTTGTCGAGCTCCATCCCACCATACTTCTCGGGGATATCGATGGCGGTCAGCCCAAGCTCTGCGACCTCGCGCATCAGCTCCATGGAGAGCTCTTGGTTGGGTGTCTCGAGCTCGTCGCGCCGTGGTGCGATTTGCTCCTTGGCGACCGCGAGCACCATGCGCTCGATCTCTTTCTGTTCCTCGCTGAATTTCTCTCGGGTAAAGATCGGTTGGATGACCGGCTCGAGGAGAAAGGAGCCTCCGGTGGGTGGCATCTTCACGGTTTCGCCCTTCTCGGTCGGGCGTTCGGGTACCTCTCGATCGATGGCAGAGGTAGTCTCGGACGCTTTCATGGTGAGCCTCCTTTGCGGGCGGTTTGACAGCAAAGCCGCGGTGCGTCATAAAGTATAACATTAATTGCTGCAGTGCGGCGAGAGCTGTGACCGAATCAGCAGGCTTTTTCGCAGCGACCTTGGTAACCTGTTAGCGGAGGCAGAGGGAGGAGAAAACCATGAGAGCGATTACCGCCGCGGATCTGATGAATCCCAAGGTGCTCACGGTGCCGGAGAACATGACCATCCGTGAGCTGGCTCGCTTCCTGACCGACAACGAGATCACCGGTGCCCCCGTCGAGGACACCAACGGCAAGCTGATCGGCGTCGTATCGGTGGTCGATATCGCGGCTGTAGCTTCCGACGATGGCAATGTCACGACCGATCGCTCGAGCCCCGATTTCTATGTCCGGGGTTGGGAGGACAAGATCGCGCCCGAGGAGATTCGTAACTTTCGGGTCGACAATGAGGATCTCCTGGTCGGTGAGATCATGACACCGACGGTCTACTCGGTGACCGAGGATGCCTCGGTGTCCGAGTTGGCCTCTATGATGCTGCGCGGGCATCTGCATCGTCTGCTGGTGACCCGCGACGAGCGCCCCATCGGCATCGTCTCGACATCCGATCTTCTGGGTCTTTTCGTCGACGAGAATCCTTCGTAGGGGAGGGGGAAGCTCTAAGGCCCTAACGCCTTCTGGCCTTCTTCCAGTGTCTGGCCTCGCTCCGCCAGTCTTGTATTGAAGAGCACCGCAAGGACCCTACGAACAGCTGAACACGAATCCACATGAGAGTCGCTCCGCTCGGCCCGCCAGAGAAGAGGAGCTTTCAGGGAGCCCGCTGAGGGGGCTCTCGGCAAGCCCAGGGGCAAGACCTTGGCAGGGCACTTCACGTCCGGGGCGTAGGCGAGCGCAGACCCCGGCCCCCTATCACTGACCTCTTGACCGGGGTCGTCCCCTCCAGGGATCCCTGAAAGTTCCTCCCTGGCGGGACGCTGCCCCTCACCTACTTGACAAGAATGAAATTCTCAATATACTTGTATTATGCAAGTAAATGATCAGGGGCAACGACTGGGTGTGTTGTGCTCGGAGTTGGTGCGCAGGCTGCGACTCTTGGAGCGCACGGAGGTGGCCTGCTGTGGTGTGCCGCTATCACAGGCCATGGTCCTGCAAACGCTTTACGCGAGAGGTGGCACGCGGCGAATGAGCGAAGTAGCCGAGGCGCTGGGTGTGGCACAGAGCACGGCTACCCGGCTGGTGGAACCGCTGGTTCGGGAGGGTCAGGTACGGCGCGAGCCGGCGCCGGACGACGGACGGGTGGTGATGGCACGACTGACACCAAAAGGGCGGCAGACAGCCGCTGAGCTCGATCGGCTCTCCCAGCGCTGGAGCGAAGGAATACTCGGACGCATTCCAGCTGCCAAACACGACACGGTCATCTTGGCCCTGGAGCTCGTTGTCGACGCGGTCAACGACTGCTGTGCGACGGGATGTGAACCCAACCTGGTACAGATTGAAACGAAACCGACCGCAGCTGGCGGTTGAAGGAGAGAAAGATGACGACACTGAAGATCAAAGAGGACAAGGTATCGATCCGTGACGCGGTGCAGCGCGCTTATGCATCGCGAGTCGAAGAGGGTGGCTGCTGCGGGCCGGCGGTGAAGGATCACTCGGTCTCGGCGCTGAAGATGGGCTACGCGCAGGAGGAGCTCGACATTGTTCCCGAGGGCGCCAATCTCGGGCTGGGTTGTGGTGCACCTTTGGCAGCGGCCCATGTACAACCGGGTGAAACCGTTCTCGACCTGGGATCGGGCGCCGGTTTCGATGCCTTTATCGCTGCCAGTCGCGTCGGGTTGGAAGGGAAGGTCATCGGAGTGGACATGACACCCGAGATGGTGGCGAAGGCACGCCAAAACGCGACGCAATCGGGTATCGAGAACGTCGAATTTCGCCAGGGGCTGATCGAAGCGATGCCCGTGGAAGACGAGGAGGTCGACGTCGTGATCTCCAACTGCGTCATCAACCTTTCACCCGACAAGGCGGCGACCTTTCGCGAGGCCTTTCGTGTGCTGCGTCCGGGTGGCCGGCTCGCAGTCTCGGACATCGTCTTGACGGCGCCGTTGCCCGAGGGGATTGCCGAGAGTGTTGCCGCTTACGTGGGTTGCCTGGCGGGAGCTGCGTTGCTCGATGACTATCTCGGCCTGTTGCGCGAAGCCGGCTTCGAAGATATCGAGGTGGCGGAGTCACGAATGGCTATAGAATCCCTGCCCGAGGACGATCCGGTCGTCCGCGGTGTTCTGGAGGGGGTGGGAGCCTCCTGTTGTGGCGAGCTCTCACCAGAGATTCAAGGACTAGCCAGTCGAGTTCTCAGTGCCAAGATCACAGCGCGCAAACCCTAGGTCCCCATTCAACCATCGGTGGCTTGTCGCCAGCGTGGCCCTTCTGGGCTGCCTGGCGATGGGCGCCTGTGAATCGAAGCCCGCGCAGGAGGTCGTCGAAGAGGTGCCCCCTGCGGAGGGGCCGCGGCTCGTTCTGCTGTTGGTTGTCGATCAATTCGGTGCCGACCAGCTCGATCGGATCGGACCGCTCTTCACCGGAGGTTTCCGCTATCTGCTGGATCATGGGGTGAGCTTTACCGAGGCTCACCACGCCCATGCTCTGACCGAGACAGGACCCGGGCATGCGACCCTCGCTACGGGGCAGTACCCACGCCACCACGGCATCGTCAGCAACTGGTGGATCGAGGAGGGGAGCTTCGAGAGCCGGTGGGCCATCGATGACGATACCTACGACGAGTCACCGCTCGAGCTCGAAGCCCCCGCCTTGGGCGACTGGATCAAGGAGAGCTATCCGCAGTCGAAGGTCTTCTCGGCCAGCGGTAAGGACCGAGCGGCCATTCTCATGGGTGGGCTGAAGGCCGACGGTGCGTTCTGGTTCGACGTCGACATCGGAGGGTTCGAGACCTCCGAGTACTACAACGAGCCGCGATGGCTCGAGGGCTTCAATGGCCAGAGACGGTTGAATGAGTACTTTGGCCAGCTCTGGGAGCCCGTACAGCTGGCACCCGAAGCCATCGAGCAGCTGCAGCTCGAGACTCTCGACATGGGGCCCTTGCTTCCAGGATTCCCGCACGCCATTGGTCGACCGCGATCCGCCCCCGACGACGGCTTCTACAGTGGGCTGAGAGATTCACCTTGGTGGGATGAGTATCTCGGCCAGTTCGGGCAGTTCATCATCGAAGCGGAGGACCTGGGCGGCGATGCCTATCCCGATCTGCTGGCCTTGAGCTTTTCAGCGCTGGACTACGTGGGCCACGACTACGGGCCCCACAGTCGTGAATATGTCGACGTTCTGCTGCGTCTCGACCAGACGCTGGCGAGGCTCCTGGAATTTGTCGACGAGCGGGTCGGGCTCGAGAACACAGTCATCGGACTCAGTGCCGATCACGGTGTCGTGGACGTTCCGGAACTTCGCCAGAGTCGCGGCCTCGAAGGAGCACGCATCGGCTGGCAGACGATTGTCTGCATCGAGCAGGTAGGGCTGGAGCTTGCCGAGCTTCACGATGTCGACTCGTGGCTGGTGGCAGGGCCTAGACTAGCTCCCGGGTTGAGCCAAAGAACAGGCTTGTCTCGCGCGGAGCTGGAGCTGGAGACCGTCCGACAGCTCGAGCAGTGTCCCTTTGTGAGCGCGGTGTGGACCAGCACCGAGCTGCTCCAGCAGGTAGACGAGTCCGAGCGCGAGCGGTGGCTCTTTGCCAACTGCTACTACCCCGAGCGCAGCCCTGACTTTCTGATTCAGTTCGATGAGTACTTCATGCCTGCACCGACCCTGACGACCACCCATGGCTCGGTCTACCCCTATGACACGCGGGTGCCACTCGTCCTCACTGCACCGAACATAGGCGTCGGAAGCGTCGACTCGCGCGTCTACACCGTCGATATGGCGCCAACGCTGGCCGCACTGCTGGGCCTTCCCCATTGGCCTGAAGTGGATGGCCGCAACCTGACGCCGTTGCTGCCTGCAGCCAGTCAACCTGAGGCTGACGCGGCAGCCGCCAACTGAAAGACCCGCAGTCCCTCTTTTTCTAGCTCTTTGACTCGGCTCGCTTGCGCCAGTAGCGGGCAATGCCGTCGACCGACATCGGCCTCGGGTTGCTGATGTCGTGCGCGAGGGCCAGATCGCCCACCACACCCTCTTTGGCTTCACGCTTTTCGAGCCAGCCGGTGTAGCGTTCGACCATGGCATCGCGGTCGAGACCCTCGCCCATCATGGTGCGGACATATTCGGTGACTGTGTCCAGCTCGGCCTCGAGCGTATCCAGCTGCCCGGCCACATCGGTCGTCGGTCCGTAGTGGGTGGGGCACAGGGTCGAGAGTCCGAGATCGCGCAGCTTGGCGGTGGAGACCTTCCACGCTTCGCGGTCGAATTCCGGTGGCGGGGCGGGGACATCGATCCAGGTTGCGCCAGGCAACCGAATACCGGCAGCATCGCCGGCAAACGCAATTTCGCCCAGCTGATAGACGTGGTGATGGCGGGCATGACCCGGTGTCTCAATGGCAGTGAAAGCGAGACCCGCCACCTCGATGACTTCGCCATCCTGTACCGGCACTACCTTGTCGGGGGGTGCCGGCAGAATGTCACCCCAGAGGCTCGCCATCCGATCGCCATAGATACGCTCGGCGCTCGCCACCAACCTGCCAGGATCCACTAGATGGGGAGCACCAAACGGGTGCACATAGATTCGCGACCCTTGTTGTGCCCACCAACCGGCAGCGCCGGCATGATCGAGGTGGATGTGGGTGACCAGGACGTGACGGATGTCGGCGGGGGCGATTCCATGGTCGTCGAGACGCTGGATGAGAGTCGACAGTGTAGAGCTCGGGCCTGTTTCCACCAGGACCGGCCCTTGGGCTCCCAGTACCAGATAGGAGGCGATGACGTTGGGGATGTTCTGGAATTCCAGGTCGAGGGTTTCAATCTGCACTGTGCACCTCTCTCGAGTCGGTGATCAGGGATTGCCTCAGAACCTCGGCAGGATGAAGCGCTCGACGGCCGGTCCCGTGCTCGATCTGTTGTCGGCAACTGGTGCCTGCAGCCACGATAATGCTCTCTTCATCTGCCTCTCGTACCGCCGGCCATAGGCGCCGTTCGGCCATCGCCGACGATACCTCTTGGTGCTCCAGCTCGTAACCGAAGAGACCGGCCATCCCGCAGCAACCCGAGTCGATCTCGGTCACTTGATAACCGCTGGGCAGCGAGAGAACCTCGCGACTGGGGGCGGTACCGACGAGGGATTTCTCATGACAATGGCCGTGCAGCAGCAGTTGGCGGGACTCGTCCTGAAACACCAGATCGAGTCGAGCCTCCTGCTTGGCGCGAGCCAGGAACTCCTCGAACGTGAAGGTGAGCTCGGCGATCCTGCTGACCCGGGAATCGTCCGGCAGCATGTAGGGGTACTCGTCGCGCAGAGTCAGGATGCAACTGGGCTCCAGGCCGACGATGGGGATCTCTTGCTCTGCCAGCGGCGCCAGTCGTTCGATGGTCTGCCGGGCAGCGACGCGAGCCTCGTCCATCAGGCCGGCGGAGATCATGGGGCGCCCACAGCAGTGGTGTCCGGGCAGGAGCACTGCGAAACCCGCGGCCTCCAGCACCTCGGTGGCGGCGATGGCGACCTGCGGCGTGTTGTAGGTGTTGAAGGTGTCGTTGAAGAGCACCACCCTGTCGTTGTGCGGCTCGCCATTCGGGGCTCGCGTGGCAAACCAGTCCACAAACGGTTGCCGAGCAAACTCAGGTAGAGATCGTTGCCGACTGAAGCCCAGGGTCTTTTCCAGGGCATAGCGGACCGTCTTGCTACGTAGACCGCTGTTGACGAGACCGGCCAGAGGCCCGCTGCACAGCCGGTTGATGTCGGGCAGATAGGCAAGCAGTTGTTTGCGCAGCGGCACGCCGTTGGCCTCGTGAAAGGAGGCGAGAAACTCGAACTTGATCTTGGCCATGTCCACCGAGGAGGGGCACTCCGCTTTGCAGGCCTTGCAGGAGATGCAGAGCTCCATGACCCGGTACATCCGCGGGCTGGTCCACTCAGTCGCCGGTAGGTTTCCAGACAGCGCTGCACGCAGGGCATTGGCCCGGCCTCGGGTGCTGTGTTCCTCGTCCCGTGTGGCCATGAAACTGGGGCACATGGTGCCGGTCGAGAGCTTGCGGCACTCTCCGGCGCCGTTGCACATCTCGATGGCGCGGTCGAGGCCCTGATCGGGCCGGAAGTCGAGATGAACCGGCGGCAAATGGGCCTGGTAGGTGTCGCCGAAGCGCAGATGGTCGGTCATCGCCGGGGCGTCGACGATGTTACCCGGATTGAGCAGATTGTGTGGGTCGAACGCGAGCTTCACCTCTTTATACAGGCGATAAAGCTCGGGGCCGAAGAAGTGCTCGTTCATCCAGCTACGGGCTCGGCCATCGCCGTGTTCGCTGGAGAGCGCACCGCCGTAGCCGTGCAGCAGCTCGACGGCGAAAGACTGGATCTCTGGCAGCTTGGCGAGATCGCTGGCTTGCTTGCTATTGATGAGCGGTCGCACGTGCAGGCAACCGGCACTGGCGTGAGCGTAGTAGGCGATCTGGGTTCCCAGGTCGTGGCAGAAGTCCTCGATTTTGCCGATGTACTCGGCCAGGTTCTCCACCGGCACAGCGGCGTCCTCGATAAAGGGGATGGGCTTGTAGTCCCCTTTGATGCTCATCAGCAGACCCAGGCCCGCTTTGCGTACGGCCCAGACATTGTGTTGCTGCCGCGGGTCCAGGACGGCCACCACGGTCGTGGCACCGACGTGCTCACGGCGCAGGAGATCTTTCAAGCGATCGATCTTGGCGACCAGATCGGCTTCACTTTCACCGTAGAACTCGACGATCAGCAGACAATTGGGATTGCCTTCGGCAAAGGTGCGCACCAGGCGGGAGTACTCCGGGACCTCGTGGCAAAGGGTGAGAGCGAGATGGTCCAGGAGCTCGACCGCCGAAACACCAGCCTGGAGAATCACCGGTACCGAGGTGAGGGCCTCGTGGAGGCTGTCGTAATGGACCAGCGCCAGCGCGGTTCTCTCGGGCACCGCTACGAGATCGAGGGTGATGTCGGTCATCACCGCCAGCGTTCCCTCGGAGCCGCAGACGAGACGGGCCAGGTTGACCCCTGGGTCGGGTGGTGAGAGGAAGGAGCCACCGGCCTCGGCCATCCGGTCCAGGTTGTAGCCGCCGCAGCGCCGCCAGTGGCGCGGCGTGTTCTCCCGGATGGTTGCCTGATTCGTCTCGTTCCCCACCAGTGCGTTGATCCGGCGGTAGATCGCGCCCTCGAGGCCTTGGCGTTGGCAGGCCTGTTGGAGCTGGTCGGGATCCAGCGCGCTGAAATGGGCAGTGGAACCGTCACTCAGCACCACAGTCATCTCTGCGAGGTGATCGGCGGTCATGCCGTGAAGGATGGAGTGCGCTCCGGTGGAGTTGTTGGCGACGATGCCACCCACGGCGGCGCGGTTGGCGCTGGCCGGATCGGGCCCGAACTGCAAACCCAATGGTCGCAGCTGGGTGTTGAGCTCGTCCAACACGATTCCGGGCTGTACCCGAACCCGACGGGCCTCGACATCGATGGACAGAACGTCGTCGAGATGCCGTGTCATGTCGATGACCAACGCTTTGTTGACCGCCTGCCCGGCCAGGCTGGAGCCGCCGGTTCGAGGCAGGAGAGGCACCTGGTAGCGAGCTGCCAACTCGACGGCCGCATGCACGTCCTCGACCGTGCGGGGGATCAAGACCGCATAGGGCTCGACCTGATAGATGCTGGCGTCGGTGCTGTAGAGGAGGCGGCTGTAACGGTCGCGGCGCAGTTCACCAGCGACGGTTTCGCTCAACTCGGCAAGGTAGTCGGCCAGAGCGAAGGGCGTCGGCACACGGACAGTTTATGCCACGTAGACCGTCTTGACGTTGACAAACTCCCGGATGCCGAATTGGCCGAGCTCGCGACCGTACCCGGAGGCCTTGATACCGCCGAAGGGCAGCCGGGGGTCGGACTTGACGAAGGTATTGACAAAACACGACCCGGCGTCGAGGTGCTTGGTGGCGATCTCTTCTCCCCGCTCGAGGTCGCGGGTGAATACCGCCGCTCCCAGCCCGAACACGGTGTCGTTGGCCACTCGGATCGCCTCGCCCTCGTCCTCCACCGGGATGATGGCAGCAACGGGCCCGAAGAGCTCTTCCGCATAGGCCGGCATCCCTGCTCGCACCTCCGTCAGGACGGTGGGGGGATAGAAAGCGCCGGGCCCGTCGGGAATCTCCCCACCCAGCAGGCAGAGGGCGCCTTGTTCGATGCTGCGCACGACCTGGTCATGGAGCTCTTCGCGAAGGTCTCGCCGCGCCAGGGGTCCGATGTCGGAGGACGTATCCATTGGGTCGCCCATTCTCTGAGTGCGCATCAAGCCGACGTACTGGGTCTCGAATTCCTGCCGCACCGCGTGCGGCACGATAAAGCGTTTGGCGGCGATGCAGCTCTGACCGCTGTTGAGAAGTCGGCCGGCGAGACAGGCCTGTACGGCCGGCTCGATATCCGCGTCCTCCAGAATCACATAGGCATCGCTGCCGCCGAGCTCGAGCACCGTCTTCTTGAGCAGGGCTCCCGCTTGTTGGGCGACCGCCTGACCCGCCGGCGTGCTGCCAGTCAGGGTGACAGCTCGGACCTCAGGATGCTCGAGGACGGCCGAGACGGCACCACTGCCGACGACCAGAGTGCGAAAGACGTTTTCCGGATAGCCCGCGTCGCCAAAGATGGCCTCGATTGCCAGCGCACACCCCTGGACATTGCTGGCGTGTTTCAAAACCCCAGTGTTGCCGGCCATCAGTGCCGGAGCGGCGAAGCGGAAGACCTGCCAGAGGGGGAAATTCCAGGGCATGACGGCCAGCACGACCCCCAGGGGCTCGAAGGCGACGAAGCTCTTACGGGCGTCCGTAGCGATCTGCTCGGCAGCGAGAAACGAGGCCGCGTTCTCGGCGTAGTAGTCACAGACCCAGGCGCATTTGTCGACCTCGGCCCGCGACTGTGCGATGGGCTTGCCCATCTCGCTCGTCATCAGCTCGGCCAGCTCCTGCCGACGCTGACGAAGCAGGCCGGCAGCCGCGGTGAGATGCTCGGCCCGCTTGTTGAATTCGGTCTCGCGCCAACCCAGGTAGGCCTCGTGACAAGCTGTCACGATGTCGCCGACTTCGGCGGCAGTCATCTCCTCATGAGTGGCGATGACCTCACCCGTCGCCGGATTCACACTCTCGAGCTTCATCGTGGTTTCCTCCCAGGGGTCCCTCCCAGGGGGACAGGATACTAGTTTCAATTTCTTGAATCGGGTGTCTCAGGATCAGGACACCGCGATTCAAGAAATTGAAACTAGTATCCTGTCCCCAAAGCGAGGGCGAGGGCGAGAGCCAAAACGGTGTTGGTGGCCAGGTTCCAGATGACGTTGGCGCCGAGGGCGGGGACAGGCACCGGTTCGCGGGGCGAGGTTATCGCCCACCGGGTGGGTGCGATCAGTGCCAGGCTGGGCAGGACGGCGAAGAGCGCTGCCGTGGGGAGAGCACTTGTCTGGACGCCGATGATGATCGCCAGCGGCACCATCCAACCCATGACGACGTAGACCGCGGCCGCACCCCGACGACCGACGAGCCCGATGAGATTGCGCCGTCCACCCTTGCGGTCCGCCTCCTCGTCGGGGAACTCGTTGAGCAGCAGCAGGTTGAAGGTCATGAAGAAAGGCGGCACCGAGGCGGCCACGGCGGCCGTTCCCAGCTCGCCGCCCTGGATCAGCGCCGTACCGAGCACGGGAAGGGTTCCCAGGCCGAGTCCGGCAAGGAATTCGCCGAGGTAGACGCGGGCCAAGAAGTCGGTGTAACCGAGCACGCAAAGGGCACCGAGCACGAAGATGGGCAGCAACACCCAGCCGACGGAGTAGAGGAAATAGAACCCGATAATCAGGCCAAAAACCGCGCCGCCCGCAGCCACGCCGAAGGCCCGTTTTGCTGGGAGATAGCCCTCAGGAAGCGTGCCACTTCCGCCACTGAAGGGAGTTCGTTGCGTTTCGAGATCGATACCGCGCCGAAAGTCGCTGTACTCGTTGAAGGCGTTGACGCTGGCGTGGAGGGCCAACAGGCCCAGAAGTGCTGCGACCGTGGCCACTGGATCGAAGGCGCCGTCGTAGGCCGCGGCCGCCGCGCCGAGAGCCACCAAAGTCACAGGCAGCAGCAGGAAGTTGGCGCGCGTGACTCCGAGGTAGGCCTTCAATAGGTAGCATGCTCCCAGTCATCACCCAGGCAGATGCCGGTCTCGCGGGCCGTGCAAAGAATGTCCGAATCGAACGGCACGGTCTTCATACGGCTGGTGGCTTTGGCGAGGGGGACTGTCTTCACCAGGGGTGGATCGAGGGCAACCATGACTCCCGACTCGCCCTCGGCGATCACTCGCACCGCAGCGGAGCCGAATCTCAGAGCCAGCAAGCGATCCCGAGCATTCGGGGTACCTCCCCGCTGCAGATGTCCGAGAACGACATTGCGGG
>Ga0255055_10002792_pt1 | contig 12045 bp, 9 predicted proteins | sample JV7_2_27_MG_FD_188633 | JGI IMG/M metagenome (GOLD analysis project Ga0255055, IMG submission 188633) | Seawater microbial communities from Jervis Inlet, British Columbia, Canada - JV7_2_27 | ecosystem: Environmental > Aquatic > Marine > Inlet | place: Canada: British Columbia | collected... | reverse complement strand
ATGATATTGCCGTTGGCCACCACCTTTTTCTTGGAGTTTTCAACCCGCTCGAGCCATTTCTGGATCACGAATTCCTGGGTGTCTTTGGCCGCCTGCATAATCAGTTTGATCTGATCCGGTTTCAGTTTTTTATCGAAGGCAATTTTGGATGCTACCAGAATTTCAGGCACCCGGGTGTGCTCATCTAGGGTGTAATACTTGGCCACTTCATAGTGTCCGGTGGACTCATAAGAAGGCCAGTTGTTTTCCGCTCCTTCGATTACACCCTTGCTGATGGCATCGTAGACTTCCCCGAAGGCAATCGGCGTGGCATTCGCGCCCATGGTGTTGACCAGATCGATCATCAGTTTACTTTTCTGAACCCGGATCTTCAGGCCTTTCAAATCCGCCACGGTTTTGATCTCCCGTTTCGAATTGTAAAACGAACGTGCACCGGATTCGTAATAGGCAAGACCATAAAATTTATAGTTTTCGACATCCTTTAAAAGCCGCTGACCGGTAGAACCGTTGAGAACTTTCCACTCGTGGTTCCGGCTGCTCCAGATGTAAGGCAGACCGAAAGCCTCAAGAGCGGGTACGAATTCCGTTACCGGAGAGATACTGATTCTGGCCATGTCCAGAGCACCAAACTGTACCTGTTCAACGACCTTTTTCTCGCCTTTACCCAGTTGGCCGCCGAATTTGACATCGATGATGATCTGGCCGTTGGAGCGCTGTTTTACCAGTTCGGCAAATTTAAACAGACCTTCAGTGGTAGGATAATCTTTCGGATGAATTTCGGCAACAGTAAGCTTTACGGGTCCCGCCGAAGCTCCTAGCGGAATCATAAATAGGAACGTCGCCGCCAGCAGGATAAAAAATACCTTTTTCATAATACCCCCCTTTCTATGCTTCTATGTTCGTAACCAAAACTCCAGCCTATTCCTTGCAATCAAGGAGTTTAACCATTACTTGAACACCATAGAACAACTCCTCTATCACCCCCTCTCTACTTCAGGATTAATCATCATCCAGCGACCTTGGGCCGCTATCACAGTTAGCTAAAATTTTTGAAATATCTGGATTATTCTATATCTGTAAAGCTATTAAATTCCGCCTCAGTTTCCAGGATAAAAAAAGCAGATTTTTTAATTTGGGATGCTTTCTTTGTGCCAAGAGGTTTTTGAATTCCTCGTTTTATTCATCCGACCTCGGCATTGTGGTAATAACTAAAAAATCTGCGATTCAGGATTAAGCCTAGATCAACAGATTCCACTTTCGCGTAGCAAAAGATTCGATTTCAAAACTGCTTAGGGAGTATTTCATAGATTGATGACTTGAAGAAATAACTTTATTCATTGACTGAATAAAGTTTTTATTCAGCTGTATAAAAAAAAATGCTCCTTGTCAACTCTTTTTGTCGGCAAAAAAATGGATTTAAGATCCTATCAAAGTGAAGCTCCCCGCGGCAAGCCGCGGGGGATTCTGCTGAGGATTCGCTAATATAATATTTACTATTAGTTAAACGTTAATCCGCCAGAAGGTTTCCTTCGTAACGTTTTTAGGTTGACTTTATACTGAAAAAAAATTAGTTAATTTATTGATAAAATTAATAGCCCCTCCGTTAGACCCTGTGAGTTTCAATTAACAACCGACAACCTTTAGATTTCGCTTCTTGGATCGAATCATGGCTGTAGCAGACAAAAAGTTAATGCGAGCAATCAACCGCTTTAAAATCCTCCATACGATTCGAGCCCATAAACTGATTTCACGAGTTGATATTACAAAATCAACAGGATTGAGCCAAGCAACCGTAACCGGAATAACAGCCAGTCTGATTGACGAGGGACTACTTCTTGAAAAGAAACCGGGAGAATCTGACGGTGGACGACCTCCCATCCTGCTAGCCTTGAATCCCGATGGGGCATATGCAGTCGGTGTATATCTTTCAATATCCCAGATAAATGTTGTGATCATCAATCTTGAGGCCACAATTCTAGCATCATATGAGATGCCCTTAAGAAAGCAAAATTACGCTCCCGAAGCTATCGCAGACAAGATTGTACAAGCTGTCCAGGAGTGTATGTGGCAAGCCAATTTTTCCCGGAACGAGATAAGCGGCATCGGTATCGGATTACCAGGCCTTGTTGCTCCCCACACAGGTTTGATTCGTTTTCTTCCCAATTATCAATGGGAAAAGGTGAACCTACGCGATATGGTCCAAAAAAAAATTGACCATCCCACTTACATTGAAAATAGTGCCAATTCTTTAACGCTCGCTGAGCAGTGGTTTGGAGAAGGCCGAGGAATTGATAACTTTATTGTCGTTACTCTGGAATATGGAGTTGGTATGGGAATTATTATCAATGGCCAGCTTTATCGCGGCCATAAAGGAACTGCAGGCGAATTTGGTCATACAACGGTTGATCCTGACGGACCGCTCTGTCGTTGTGGGAAAAAAGGGTGCATAGAAGCCATTGTCGGCAATAATGCGATCCTGCGCGAGGCTGAGGCAGCAGTTCAAAAAGACGAATGGAAGCCGAATAACCCGGATGACATTACACTTGAAGAGGTTATTTTGGCAGCCAGGCAAGAGGCGCCTTACCTCCGAAATATTTTTTCACAAGCAGGACGGGTACTTGGCATTGGCCTTTCGAATCTCATCCGAATTTTTAATCCCGCTAAGATCATTATCTCAGGCAGAGGCGTGAAAGCCGGAGATTTACTTTTTGATTCCATGTACAAAACCATTCCCCAACATATTTCCAGCAGGACAAACGGTGACACTGAAATTGTGATTAAAAGTTGGAATCAAAATGCTTATGCACGAGGCTCAGGAACAGTTGTTTTACAGGAAATTTATAAATCTCCTGCCAACCAGGTCGTGCCGATAATATAACGCAGAGATTTGGATTGACCCGGTTAAGCATCGGACATCTAAAATAAAGGAGACACCTATGGAGGCGGTAAAGCAAGCCGAATTAACACCGGAAGTCATCGCCCAGAGACGCACGCGCTACCTTGCACACACTGACAATTTGATGATGGCCGTCATCGATTTCAAGGATGGTCCGACGTCAAAGCCGGATCCGCCTCACTCGCACCCCCATGAACAAATCTCATATGTGGCCTCGGGTGAGATCAACTTTTTTCTCGACAATGAGCCCGTCCGCCTGGGACCGGGCGATATGTTTACGGTACCGGCGAATGTGCCCCATGCGGTGCAATTGCTCAGCGAGTATGTCCGCCTCATTGATTCATTCACTCCGATTCGAGAAGAATTTCTGAAATAGATCCAGCCACCGGCAAAGGCAAAGTCCCTGAGGCCCATGAGGATTGGTGATACAGTGTATGCTTTTAAATTAAACGCCTCCCGCCTGGATATCGGCAGTATCGATTCCTCCCGTGAAGCGCGAGAAGCTTTAATCAAACAACAGACTTAATTTTTGAGCCAAAAAAATGTATCTAGAAGAAAGGGGGGAAATATGGAAATTAGAAATGCCATTCATCCTGAACATGCCGCCTTATTCGATACCGAAGAATTGCGTGAGCAATTCTTAATCCAAGACCTGTTCAAGCCGGATGAGATCAAACTGGTGTACAGCTATTTTGATCGACTGATCGTCGGTGGTGTTTGCCTGGTGAACCCTTTAGCACTTGTGGTTGATGAAAACATCATCGGGGCACACTACCTTCTGGAAAGACGCGAACTGGGGTTGATCAATATCGGCGGTCCAAGTGTGGTCTCGGTTGACGGAGAAAAATATACCCTCGACTTTAAAGACGGGCTATACATTGGTATGGGCGCAAAGGAGCTGGAATTTTCAAGTGCCGCTGACAACCCGGCAAAGTTTTATTTAAATTGCGCACCGGCGCACACAGGCTATCCTACTGCAAAAATAGCCTTCAACAAGGCCGAACCCATCGAGCTGGGAGAGATGGAACAAAGTAATAAAAGGACCATTCGCAAGTATATCCATCCGGATGGGGTAAAAAGTTGTCAGCTCGTCATGGGTATGACAAGCCTGGAAACTGGCTGTGTTTGGAATACAATGCCCGTGCACACCCACCCGCGACGGATGGAAGCCTATTTTTACTTTGGGTTGACCGACGAAGAGGTTGTCTTTCATTTCATGGGTGAACCCTCTGAGACACGCCACATTGTTGTCCGCAATGAAGAAGCTGTGCTTTCACCAAGCTGGTCCATTCACTCCGGAGCCGGTACCAGCAGCTACAACTTTATCTGGGGCATGGTCGGCGAGAATCAAACCTTTACCGATATGGATGCCGTACCGATGGCAGCTTTGAAGTAACGTACCTTCTATCTAATTTGGAAAAGCGGTGGTCGCAATAATACTTTGGGCTAATGTTATTGGGAGTTGTTCCTTATGATCCTTGATCGTTTCAATTTATCCGGAAAAGTAGCCATTGTTACCGGCAGCAGCACCGGACTTGGTGAGGCAATGGCATACGGCCTGGCCGAGGCCGGGGCCGATATTGTCGGCGTATACAACAAAGACGTTCCTGAAAATCAGGCAAAGATCGAAGCCATGGGCCGTCGGTTTTTGGGCATCCAGGCCAACCTTGCGAGCATTGAGCCGATCGACAGGATCGTCAAAAAGGCTGTCGAGGTGTTTGGTAGAATCGACATCCTGGTGAACAATGCCGGGATCATTATCAGAAATAAATCGGTTGATTTCACTGAAGCAGAGTGGGACGATGTCATCAACATCAACCTCAAATCTTTATTTTTTCTGTCTCAAGCAGTAGCCCGGCAGTTTATCAGCCAGAAAACCGGAGGGAAGATCATCAATATCGCCTCTCTGCTCTCCTTCCAGGGCGGGATTTTGGTGCCTTCTTATACAGCCAGTAAAAGTGGGGTGATGGGGCTTACCCGGCTACTGGGCGCCGAATGGGCCGCCCAGAATATCAATGTAAATGCCATCGCTCCGGGATATATGGCAACCCGCAATACCCAGCCGCTTCAGAACGATCCGGTCAGGAACAAGCAGATACTGGAACGGATACCTGCTGGCCGATGGGGGAAACCAGATGAGCTGCAAGGCGCAGTTGTCTATCTGGCTTCGCAAGCATCAAATTATGTAAATGGTTATACGCTGGCCGTTGATGGTGGTTGGCTGGCTCGCTGATGAAACCTTGACTATTGCTTACCTGCTTTCATGGGAGGCACCGATTGCATAGCCTCAATTGATGTGGTGGAGCAAGTCATTCTTGCATTAATTTGCCCTAGAAGTTGTTTCAAAGCCTCAGATCAGGTTCAAGGGCAAGGCGCAGACCGATCGAGAAAGCGCAGCATACATGGGGGTATGTGAGCATTTATCGGAGGCCTGCAACGCAGCCATTGGGCCTAAGATGGGGGTTTGAAACAACTTCTAAACATTAAACCATCAGACCTCCAGCACCGGCACCTCCATCCAGCATTTCTTTTTCCATGACTCGGTGGCTTTTTCCGCCAGTTGCACGCCTTTTGCCCCTTCCAATAGATTCCACCGAAAAGGCTCGTCGCGTACCACGTGTCGCAGAAATAACTCCCACTCGGCCTTGAACGCATTGTCGTATTCTTCCTGTTCGGGCACTGCGGACCAATCGTCGAGATAGCTGGTTTTCCGCACGATATCGGGATTCCATACGGGTTTGGGCGTGTTGTCGTAATTTTGAATGTAACATTCGCGCAAACCGACCAACGCAGAGCCTTTCGTGCCGTCCACCTGCAGGGTCAGCAGATCATCGCGCCTCACGCGCGTAACCCACGAGGAGTTAAAATGGGCAATCACGCCTCCTTCCAATTCAAAAGTGGCGTAAGCGGCATCTTCGGCCGTACACTGATATGGCTTTCCGCTTTCGTCAATGCGCTCCGGAATATGGGTGGCGGCAAAACAGGAAACTGCTTTAACGCTTCCGAAGAGATTATCGAGCATGTAACGCCAGTGGGGCATCATGTCGAGAATAATGCCGCCTTCATCCTCCTTGCGATAATTCCAGGAGGGACGCTGGGCAGCAATGCTGTGGCCTTCGAAGACCCAGTAGCCGAACTCTCCGCGCACGGTGAGGATTTTACCGAAGAATTCGTTTTCGATCAGGCGTTTGAGCTTGATTATTCCCGGCAGCCACAGTTTGTCCTGAACCACCCCATTTTTTAATCCGGCATCCTGGCAGGATTTGTAAAGTTCGAGGGCGGTTTCCGTGTCGGTGGCGGTCGGTTTTTCGCAGTAGATGTGCTTGGCGGCCTTTACTGCCTTGCGAACGCTCTGCGCTCGAAGCCCTGTTGTTTGCGAATCAAAATAAATAGGGTAATTCGAATCTCCCAGACAGGCGTCCACATCCGTCGACCATTTTTCCATACCGGACAGATCACAGATTTTTTTCAATTTAGCCGGATTGCGGCCCACCAGGATCGGGTCCGGCATGATCACCTCAGCGGGATTTATGATAAGGCCACCCTGTTTGACAATATCCGCAATTGATCTTAAAAGATGTTGATGGGTACCCATGCGGCCGGTGACACCGTTCATGATGATGCCGATTCTGTGTTCTTCCATGATTCGTAATCTCCCTGTCTCTTCGTCGGATACATGCGCTTTTTTCAACGAGGCGCTTTACACAAACAGGTATCGTTAAAGCGATGATTTCCGTTATCGAAAAGCCCTGCGGGTCGGCGTTCTTTTGAGCGGCAGCTGGACCGGTTTACCGCCCGTCAGCGCCGAGCGGTAAATTGCCAGGATAATTTCAATGGCCTTGCGCCCTTCCGCACCGTTGACCAGCGGTTTGCCCCCTTTTTTGAGGGCTTTGGCCATGTCTTCGAAATTCTTCTGGTGGGATACATAGTCAATGGCCGCCGGATCAGCCGCACCGGCACCCGGGCCGCCTTGCTGGGCCGAGAACTTTTGCATGATTTTATTATCGTTGGATCGGCGCCTTTTAAAGTCCCAGACCGTAAAACTGTTGTCCCGCATAAAAATGGACCCTTCCGATCCACATATGTGAACTTCCGCCGGATGCCCTGTCGGCGAGTAGCAGCAGGTAGAGCCTTCGATGACGCCCATGGCGCCGTTTTTAAACTTCAGAATAGCAACCGCGTTGTCCTCCGTTTCAATGCGTTTGTGGATGGAGCGATCGGCAAAAGCACACACCCATTTCACCTCTCCGGCCAGATAGTAGAGAAGATCGATGGTATGAATGGACTGATTCATCAGAGCACCACCACCGTCCAACTTCCAGGTGCCTCGCCAGTAACCGCTGTCGTAATACGCCTGGGTGCGATACCACTTGATGTAAGCATCTGCCAGGGTAATTTTACCCAGACGACCGCTATCCATCGCTTTCTTAAAAATCTGCGTGGCTTCGTTGAACCGCCGCTGGAAAATGCCGGCCAGCATCACCTTGTGCTTTCTGCACACCGCGATCATTTTATCCACCCGCTCCAGGCTGACCTCCATTGGCTTTTCGCAGGCAATGTGTTTGCCGGCTGCAGCCGCCTTTTCAACCGGTTCTAAATGGGCTCCGCTGGGAGTCGCAATGGATACAATATCCAGTCCGGGGTGTGCCAGGAAGGTTTTGTAATCCGTGAAGGCCGCACAGGCATATTTTTTTGCCACCCGTTGGGCATTCGCCCTTTTGCGTGAGAATACACACGCAAGGTGACCCCCTTTCATAGCCGCGATGGCCTGGGCGTGAAAATCGGCCACCATGCCGCAACCAACAATCCCAAATCCATAACCGCCTTTCTTTGCCATTAAGCCCTCCTTTTCTGAGTCACCGACCACCCGCGGAGCGGGTGGTTTGGATTTTTGTGTTAATGCTGCGCGCTTATTTTAACGGGTCAAATGGTGAAGCCAGGGCCCGTTTTCTGGCCTCGGCCAGCAGCGTGTATTTTGATACAAGGCATGCACGAGATTCCGGAGAACAAGCACCCTGTGCGAGGGTGTCCAGGTACATGTCCCGTACCTGGCAGAAATGCTCTTCATGGGTGGTCCTGAGCTCATCGGGGATATCGATTAAAATTTTATCTTCTTCCCGCTTCAGCGAAAGTCCGGGATATTTATGCGACCACCTCTCCAGGCATCGCTGAACCGCTGCTTGTACTTGGGCCGGATTTTTTCGCGGAACGATCAGTAACTCCACCTTGAACCCGCATTGTTGGAGTTGCCGAATCATCAGATCGGATCGTGTTCCTTTGATGATAGAAGCATGCATATCACCACCGCCCTCTGGTATTTCCAGGTTCCAGATCACGCGGATGTGAACCGGAATCTCTTTGACGCGGTAAATCAGTTCACCGTTGCAGAAATAATGCAGCCCATCGTCTTTTACATCATTTTGAATCGAATCCGGAAAATGATCCAGTTGCGTTATTTTGCTGAACTTGTCCAGGGGGACTAGCGTGGGCCAGCGCCGGGCATGCTGCAGTTCGATATCCTGTTCGAAGTCGATGGCAACACCGGGAAACAGCATCCAGTGCGTCATGTCGACCAAGTGGGTGGTGACATCCACGATACCCTCCCCTTGCACGTTGATGTCAAAATGCCACGGGGGCCGCACAAGGGTCTGATCATTGACGATTTTATAGAGGTGATGAATGCTTTCTTTAAAGACAGTCGGGCTGCCGTCTTCATCCACCCGGGCCATCCCAAACACTTCTTCTTCAGCCAGCAAATCCTTTTGAAGCAGGGTCGTGATTTCAAAACGTTCGGTCATGATATCGATGTTCAATGGCCTTTCATCTTCCATGGCCGCTTGCAGCAACGGAAGGGTTTCTGCGGTAACCACCCACGGTTTGTCCGCCAGGACTGAAAAACCGGCACGATTCAGCCTTTCGATGTGTTCTATTTTCGTATGATTTTTACCTGCCATAACGACGATGTCGCCTTTTTTCTCTTCGATCAATTTTTCGAGGTAGTCCGGGCCGGTATAAACATGGATTCGCCAGTCGGCCGGATTATTTTTTCGATTGATGAAAGCGTCGACCATGTCCAAAAATCGATCCAGATCAGGCCCTGGTTCCGAGTATACATAGATATCCTGGGATAAAACCGGATGGGATTCACGCAATACAAGTGCCGCATGAAAATGACCGGGGTTGAGGATAAGAATCGTATGCATGAGGTAAGTCCCTTCCAATTGGCAATTGATTATTGAATATTGTCGATTAAATGTATTCTGTCGATTTTAATTCGTCGGAGGCCGACCACAAACGTTCAGTTGTCATTATTCATTCGTTAATTTAATGACTTTCATCCTTAAATAGTCAATATTCAGTTACAAGGACGGATTGTTCATCCGCAAGATCTTATATTTGATGGTATCACTGATTTTCGACTTTAAAGCTTGAAACCAGCGGGTACGGCTAAAAAACGTGATGAGTGTCACAATGGCAATAATCAGTGAAATCGGACTCTGGAAAAAAAACAACGGATTGCCCTCGGATATGATCAATGCGCGGATCAGGTTTTTATCCAGAATGGTTCCGAGAATAATGCCGAGCACCATCGGTGCGATCGGGTAATCCATCTCCCGCATGAAATAACCAATGAAACCGAAAACGACCATAACACCGATGTCAAATAGCCTGGCCTGAATGGCATAGGATCCGATCACGCAGAGCACGAATACCACCGGCATCAGTCTTGATCTGCGAATGGCCAGTACCTTTACCAGCGGTCTGACCATAAACAGACCCAAGACAAACATCGCCATCGTGGCCAGAAGCACCATGGCCACCACCTGGTAGACAAATTCGGGAAATTCAATCATGATTAGCGGCCCGGGACGCACGCCGTGAATAAACATGGCCGCCAGTAGTACCGCCGCAGGGGCCGACCCGGGAATTGCCAGTGAAAGCACAGGAATCATCGCACCTGCCACGGCCGAATTGTTTCCGGTTTCGGCAGCCAGCAAGCCTTCGATGCTGCCTTTGCCGAATTGTTCCGCTTCCTTGCTCGAATTTTTAGCAAGATCGTAAGATGTCCAGGCCGCTATGTCCTCACCGACTCCCGGGATCGCGCCGATGAATGTACCGACAAGCCCGGAACGGATGATACTGCGCCAATATTTCCTGATGTCCTTAGCGCGCGGAAAAATGCGGTCGATCTTGCCCTTTACCACTTCCATTTTGGGTTGCTTCATCACGGTGATGATTTCGGCGAATCCGAAAGCCCCCACCATGGCCGGAATCAGGTGAATCCCGCCGGATAAATCCATGTTGCCGAAAGAGAAACGCTGGTAGGCATGATAGGGTTCCATTCCTATGGTGGCCACAATCAGGCCCAGAAAGCCCGCAATCCACCCCTTCAGAGGGTCTTTGGGCGCGGTTAAATTACCACAAATAACGATACCGAAAATTGCCAGCCAGAAAAATTCAAACGATTTAAACTTGAGGGCAAAATTGCCAATCAGCGGCGTAAAAAAAGCCAGCAGCAACAACCCGATGACAGACCCCAGAAAAGAACCCGTTGTGGCGATACCGATTGCCTTGCCCGCCAGCCCCTGACGCGCCAGCGGGTATCCGTCCACCGCCGTGGCGGCATTGGCCGGTGTGCCGGGGATATTGAGCAGGATCGCACTGCGGCTGCCGCCATAAATAGCGCCCACATACATGCACACCAAAATCAAAACCGCAGACTCCGGCTCCATTTTAAAGGTCAGGGTGGTCATCAATGCGACCCCCATGGTTGCCGTGAGCCCGGGCAGCATTCCGACAATGATTCCTAACTGGGTTGCGCCCAGCACGTACAAAATCATCACCGGATTTTGTACCACAAATCCCCACAGCGCTTTAGAAAACATCAATAACCCGTCAATCATGGTTTACCCCATAAACTCTCAGCTTTCACGGTAAATCGACCAGAAACAGATAACGAAAAACGGCCCCAACAATCCCGGCGGCCAACAAAGCCTGCAAGACTGCGAACAGCAACATCTTTCCCCGGGCGCTGACGTCCTGCGAGGCGCGGAATTGAAAAAGGATTATAAACACCAGGACAAAGATAAATGTTGCCGGGTAATAGTTCATGCTTCCGACCATAAAGATACCGTAGCCGATGCATATAAATATCGTCAGAAGCATGCGTTGCGAGGATGTCTCCTGGAAGAAATTCTTCAGTGTTTGCCGGTTGAGTCCAAGTCGATAACCTCTGCGGGCCAGGGACCGGATGAACACGACCAGACTCAAAATGAAGATTACGGTTCCGAGAATCCCGGGCACGATGCCGGGAACCGACATGGGATCGGCACCGAGTTCTTTAAACCTCGGCATTTGGAGGGAATGAAGGACAACCCAGACGCCAAAGCCCATAAGCAGTATGGACACCACGAAATCGGCCTTGGGCATGTTTTCCTGTTTCATTCAATTTCTCCGGCGAGATTGAGTTAAAAAATTCGGCAGGATGCCGGTTCGGCATCCTGCCGGAAGCGTGCATGCCAGAGATTTAAGGCTTGGGAATACCGACCTTGTCCGGTTGTACTTTCGCCTTGCCGCTATCCCACTTTAACCAGGCGTCTTCCTGAATCTTGGGAAAAGCCCGTTTTTGGGCTTCAGCTCCCCAGGAAGGTGCAAACACCGCACCCCGGCCAGCGGCATATTCTTTGAGCCGATCGGATTTTAGGATCACCTTGTCCCAGGCATTTCCCAGCGTTTGAATAACATCATCCGGAACGCCTTTGGGTACAAAGACACCAAAATAAATCGGAGCGCCTTTGAATTCGGGGATCCATTTGGTGACCGGCGGCACGGTCCCGTAACCTTTGATGTCGAGCGGGTTGTCATCCAGTACGGCCAGGGCCCGCAGCTTCCCGGCTTTCAGCATATCGGTTTCTTCCGAAGACAGCTGGGTGACCACCTCGGCTTCGCCGGCGACGACGGCGATCACGGCCGGATTTCCGCCATCATAGGTGATGTGCTTGTAGGAAATTCCGGTATACTTCTTGATCGTTTCGATTCCGGAATGACCGGCCGAATTGATACCGGCAGAGGAAACCGTAATTTTACCGGGTTTCGCTTTAAAGGCCGCCAGAAGATCATCAAATGATTTATAGGGGGAGTCCGACCGC
>Ga0255055_10002789_pt1 | contig 12052 bp, 14 predicted proteins | sample JV7_2_27_MG_FD_188633 | JGI IMG/M metagenome (GOLD analysis project Ga0255055, IMG submission 188633) | Seawater microbial communities from Jervis Inlet, British Columbia, Canada - JV7_2_27 | ecosystem: Environmental > Aquatic > Marine > Inlet | place: Canada: British Columbia | collected... | reverse complement strand
CTGAAATCTTCATCGAAGGCATCGATGAAGTTATCAAACTGGATCTGGGTAAGCACAAGGAATTGCTTGTCCAGACTCAGGCTGAGCTTGTGTCGTTTCGAGAAGCAAGGGATCACGAAAGCGCCAGAAAACGACATTACTATCGGCTGATTGGCAAAGGTAAATACAACGACGATGCACTGCGCAAATCAGTCGGTGATATTCGATTGAACATTCGTCATTTGTCAGACAAAGCGAAGCTGGCGCAGGATAAGATCGAGCATCACACTTTGATCGTGGATACCCTGACTGAACAGTTAGAGGACTACAATAGACGCTATGCCGCTATTAATCGACAACTTTAATAAACTGGTAAAGATCACCAGTCCGACAACTGATGTTGACGCACAGACTTTGGCTGACTTTATCGAGGACTTCATGGTGACGCCTGTTGGGCTACTTACTGATGGCACCTGGCCTGGGTTTGCGGGGCAGGGTGACATTCAAGATCCGCAGGGCAAAATTGAAGATCCATCACAGCCCGGTGTGTTCTCGCAGATAATCCTGAAAATCCATCCTCAATGGCAAATCCAGTTTTGGGGTGGTTCTGGATACACCCGCATCTTTGGTGGCAAACTTGTTGGTGGTGTTGCTGATGAACCGATGAAGGCGACCGGGACCGCGGGTGATATCACGGTGCTTGAAAGCCCTGTTGACGGTTTGGTGGTTGCTACAGGCTCTGGCGTGACTCAGCAGGACAAGGATGACATCGAGGCGCAGATATTTGCTCATGTCCAGGAAGGCAGCGAGACATTCGAAATGGCAATGCGCCTGATCCGCGCAGACGCTGCTGGGCGTATCATCCAGCAGGCTGATGGCAGTTACGTGATCCAGGACGCTGCCGACAGTAAAGCCAGGGTTACTGGTGATGACGCTGCCAACGGTGGTCGCGATATCTCGGCTGTGGATGGCACATGAGTTCGCACCATGCTGCCTCGCAATATGGCGGCAGTCACCACCTGTCGAGCCACTACGGTGCGCTGGCGATCGTTACCTTCGTGCCGGGTGGTGGACTGGACGAGGAAATCGTTGTCATCCGTCGCAAGCGGCTGCGCGAGCAGGAAGAACTTGAATTACTGATTTTCATGGTGAGTATCATTGAACGAGATAACTGACGCAGTCGCCCGATTTAAGGAAAAACGCAAGCAACAGAGGGAGTTGGGGCGTAAACTCATGCCGTGGCTGAAGGGACAACCAGGTGACAGCAGAAAAACTGAGATTACAAGAGGATCTGGGCAGACGCTCAAGGATCACTCTGAAGGTACTGGATAAAGTATTCGAGGATCTCGAGGCTGAGTGTTTCGAGGCCTTTCGCAGTAGCGCACCGGAGGACGATGAGGGGCGCAAGAACTGCAACCTGTATTTACGTGTCATGGATGACGTGAAGGACCGCTTGGAAAGAGCCACAATAGCGGGAGAGAATGCGAGGAAGGAACTGATTAAAACCACAGTAAAAGTTGAGGAAACCCATGTCCGAAACACCAGTAGAAACCCCACCTGAAAGCCCTGGTTCGCTATTAGCGGCTGATATGTATCCTGCTCCGGTGGAACCCACGCCAGAGCCAGTACCGGAACCATCCCCGGAACCGGTAGCACCCCCAGAGTCTGCAGAACCCATTGCAGAGGAAGAGCCGAAGGTCGAGGAAGAACCCAAGGTCGAAGATCCCGAGGGTATCGAGGTCAGCACGGTTGAAGAGTTGGCTGAGCATTTTGAACTGGACCCAGAGTGGTTACAGAACCTGACCATTTCACAGAAGGTGAACGGTCAGCAGATCGACGTAGCGCTATCTGATGCCTTGTCTACCCACAGGCAGGTCACAGCGGCTGATACGTATCTCGCGGAAGCCAAGGTCGAGGCGAAGTCGATCAAGGAAGCGGCGTCCAAGGACAAGGAACAGATCGCAGGCATGGTCGCCACGTTTGCTGCCATGATCCAGGAGGAGGAGGCTGCGATCGAAAGTGATGCCGCCGGCATTAACTGGGCGGAACTGCGGGTTCAAGATCCGGCAGAGTATACCGCCAGAAGGCAAGACCTCCAGGAGCGGCGCGAACTTAGCGCGGCAAAACGTACAAAGGCAATTGACAACTATAACCGGGCTGTGAGTCTGCTGGAGCAATCACAGCACCAGGCTATGGTTGACGGTCTGCCGCAGCAGCACGACGCCTTCATCGATCGGATCCCTGAGTGGAGCGATGAAAAACGCGCCACCAGTGAACGCGATGAGGTTGTGAAATATATGCAAAAGGAAGGCGTGACTGCTGAAAATATTGAGAAGATTGCTTACAGTGGCATCGGACTAGCAACCTTTGTGAAGGCAATGCGGTATGATGCCATGAAGGGGAAATCGAAAGCGGCTGAGAAGAAGGTCGTGAAGGTTCCCAAGGTTTTGAAACCAGGGTCACACAAGACGGAAAGCACCCCAGCTGCCGTTGATCCAAACGACCGGGTTTCTACTTTGTACGGTCCAGGCTAACCCAGGCTAACCCCGTCTAATTGCAAGAATGTCTACGCCGACCCGGCAGCCCAGTTGGTAGGCACGACAGGATTGTTGTATTGATTAGGAGTTGAAGTTATGGCTACATTAGGTAGCACATTCTTTGACCTCATTGATCTTTACAAACGGCAGGATGAAACGCGACAGATTGCGACTGTCATCGAAATGCTCAAAGAGGAAAATGCAATCCTCGATGACGCCATTGCGATGGAATGTAATCAGGGAGTTTCACACCGTACGACTATCCGTACTGGGCTGCCCGCTGTAACGTGGGGTCAATTCTACAAAGGCATTCCGCAGACTAAGTCTACGACTGCACAAGTCGAAGACACGACTGGGTTTGTCGAGCAACTGTCGAGCATCGACCAACGCTTACTGGAAATCTCAGGCAATCCAAATGCCGTGAGACTCTCGGAAGCGACGGCAGCGATGGAGGCTATCAGCCAATCAGTTGCGACCACGTTGATCTACGGCAATGATGCCCTCGACCCGACGCAGTTCCTGGGTTTGGCGCCGCGCTTTAACGATACGTCTGCCCCCAATGGCGACCAGATCGTTGATGGCGGCGGGACCGGCAGTGACAATACAAGTTTGTGGATTATCAGCTGGGGTGATAACCAGTGCCATATGCTGTATCCATCGGGTACTGCAGCGGGTGTTGTTCGCGAAGACAAAGGCGAGCAGCGTACCGTTGATGCAAATGGTGATCCGTACTTCGTGCAGGAAGAGTTGATTCGGCAGCATGCCGGCCTGACTGTTCGTGACTGGCGCTATGTGTCGCGCATCGCAAATATTGATGTGTCCGATCTACAAGCGGGTAGCACTGATATTTACGCGCTACTGCGTTCGGCATTCTGGAAGCTGAAGAGCCACAGAGTTCCGGGTGGACGCCAGGTCATCTACTGCAACGCCGATGTACTCGAGGCATTAGATGCAGATTCAACACCAACGACACCGACCTCGCCGGCAAGAACTACGTCGGTACGGTTGCGTCCCACGGAAGTGGACGGGTTCGAGGTGATGAGTTACAGGGGCATTCCCATACGTCAGGTGGATGCAATCGTCAACAACGAAGACCAAGTCACGTAAAGGAGAATTGAAATGTTAACTTCATTGCAACAAGAATTTTCCCTTGCGCAGGCATTGACCACGACAGGTGATCCCTCGGACAATATTATTGATCTCGGCGCTACGGGTACCGTTTTGAACGCACCCGCACCTCTGGTTCAAGATATTGGCAAGGGCAAGCCCATCCCGATCTACGTCAAACTTGACGTTGATGCTGGCGGGACAAACCCGACCATTCAGGTCGTGGTGGAAGTCGATACGGTGGAGGGTTTTGGGTCACCGACAACCTTATTGTCTACCGAAGTTATTGCGGATGGTCTTGCCGGTGATGAGCTTTATTTCGAGGCTTATCTGCCAGAGGGTACTAATCAGCGTTACCTGCGTCTGGATTACATCCTGACTGGGACCACGCCGACGTATACGGTTACGGCAGGCATCACGATGGCACGACAGACCAGTGTAGTGCCGGGAGCGTAAGGTGAAGGTAAGAGCTACAGCGCGAGGTTTTTTGGGTGGTGGTTTGAAGAACATCGGTGAGGAGTTTGAAGTGCCTGATGGCAAAGAGGCTTCCTGGTGGGTACCAGTCGATGACACCGCTCAAGAAAAGCCAGAAGCTGAAGTGGTGAAGGACAAGCCTAAGCCCAAGAAGAAGGCAAAGGCTAAAAAAAAGTCCTGAAACACGTAGTGGTGTCGGTGCCGCATAGCGGCACCCGCACCCTACTTGAGCATACTGGCTTGTATCCGCCGGCAGCAAAGGATCGCACCCTTGATGGGTGGACTCGTCGTCCACGGTGGTTGCATTTCGGTGTGCCGCATCACGCGAAGATGCTGCACAGGTTTGACCCTGTTGCGCATATTCCTGTGCGACACCCTAAGAGTGTCTGCGCGTCATGGCGACGTCGCTATGATGAGGGCAACCCGGTTGCAAAACTGGTGAAAGCCTACAACGCAATGTTTGACTATCTCGAGACCCACGATGCCGAGTTCTATCGGGTCGAGGACTTGCCGAGGCTTGCCGGGACGGACGATCATCCCGAGAAGCGGGATACGAAACACCTGGATGAATTTTACGCTGCGATAACCGAGTCGGTTGTCGAGCCACACCGTGCGTTCTTTGCACGATTTTACGAGGATCTAGCGTGAGTCTTGATACCTACACGAATTTGAAAACCGCGATCGAGGGTTGGCTGGACAGGAATGACCTGAACGACAAGATCGATGACTTTATCGACATTGCCGAGGCACGACATCAGCGCGAGGTACGTATTCGCCAGATGCTGGTCAGGCAACCACTGATTGTGAATAACCGTTATGTGGATGTGCCTACTGATTTTCTCGAAGCGAAGATCATTCGCATATTGACAGATACCGCGAGAGTGCCTTTGACGCAGGTCAATATTGATGAGCTAACGCGCAAGAGCAGTGTCACGGACGGATTCCCGTACTTTTTCAACGTGCATGCTCAGATTGAGTTCAACCGTAACCCGGACCAGTCGTACACGGGGGATATCATTTTCTATACGCCCCAGGATGCATTGGGGGATAGCAACCCAAGCAATGATTTGCTGGAGCGCGCACCGGATGTATATCTGTACTCGGCACTGGCAGCCTCCGCTCCGTTCCTGCTTGAGGATGAGCGGATCCAGACTTGGGAGGGTTTATATACCAGCGCCCGTGATGCACTGAATCTGCTTGAAAAGCGCGCACAACAGGTTGGTGCGCCCGTTGCTACTACAGCAGGGACGGTCGTATGACAGTCATCCAGGTTAAAGACTGGGTACCGGACGGTGCGGATCTTGCTAACCCTGGCTCGATCGAGATCGTCAATGCTGTCCCTGGATTGAACTCGTATAAACCGTTCGGACAATTGGTGACGATTACTAACGCACTGGATGCCCGTCCTCGAGGTGCGATTGAGGAAAAGGATTCCGCGGGTAATGTGTTCCAGTATGTTGGCAATGCTACAAAATTGTACGAGTTGGTCGGTACTACCTGGACCGACATATCTATTAGTGGTGGATACTCAACGGGGACGGATGAGAACTGGGAGTTTGCCAGGTGGAAAGAGCAGATTATCGCCACAAACTTCACCGACGACCCACAGGAGATTACGCTCGACGGTGTAATCTTTGCCAACCTGACGACTGACTTACGCTTTCGGCATGTTGCGGTAGTGCGGGACTTCGTGGTCGCCGGTAATACCTTCGATGGTGTCGATGGTAACGTGAGTCACAGGTTGCGGTGGTCTGCGTTCAATGACGCAACTGACTGGACCGTGAGTCCGGTGACGCTTGCGGATTTTCGTGACCTGAACAAGGGTGGTCCGATACTCAAGATTATCGGTGGCGACTTCGGCGTTATAGTTTCTGAGAAGAGTACCTGGCGCATGACGTTCATCGGATCTCCAGCGGTGTTCGATATTGCCGAGGTCATCCCGGGTGTTGGAGCGCTCGCATCGGGCGCCGTTACGTTGCTCGGTGACACGGTGTACATGTGGTCGGAACATGGGTTCGTGTCGCTACAGGGTGGCGTGAATCCGCAATTCATTGGTGCCGGCAGGGTGGATAAGTTCCTGCGCGATGACCTCGACCAGAATCATCTGAATCGAATTTCCTCGGTCGCAGATCCTGAGTCGGGCCGCATCTTCTGGGCGTATCCAGGTGCGGGCAACACTGACGGCAGGCCGAATAAGATTGCTGTGTACGATCGCATCCTGAACAAGTGGGGTTACATCGAGCAGGACGTTGAGATTCTCTGGCGGGCGGGTGGCGTTGCCACCACGCTCGAGGCGCTCGATAGCATCTCATCGAGTATTGATGCGCTAGGCATTCCATTGGACTCATCGCAGTGGAAGGGTGGATCACCTGTGCTTGCCGGGTTCGATTCAACATTCAAGAATGGCAACTTTACTGGCGGGCCGATGACGGCGATCGTCACCACCAAGGAAGCCGAGATTACTGCAGGTCGCAGAACGCAGTTGAACTCGTTCCGACCGTTGGTCGATGGTGGTACGGTAACAGCGAAGATCGGCACCCGGGACAATCAAAGCGACGATGTTGTATTTACGTCAGAACTAACACAGACCTCTTCTGGTAGATTTACGAAGAGGAAGAATGCCAGGTACCACAGGTTCCAGTTAATCTGTGCCGATGGATGGAAAGACGCAATAGGAGTAGCAGTTGAGCGCGACGATGCCCGCCCAGCAGGAGGGCGTTGAGTTCAGTGCGGTAAGCACTGAGGCTGAGATTGAGTATGTTTGGCCTGCAGTGTTGCCGATGATCGAGCGTGGGTTGCGTCATGGTCAGGGTGATGGCACGACTGTAGATGTCATGCGTCACAAGGTTATGGCGGGTGACTGGCTGATGTGGGCTGTTCACGAAGGTGATGATGTTAAGGCTGTTGTCATACTGTCGGTGAATGTTCACGCGACGGGTAAAAAGGTATTCATCCAGATGCTCGCCGGTCATGACATGGACCAGTGGCAGGAAGAACTGCAGGGATTGTTATTGGATTTTCGTGACGTTATCGGTGCGATGTGTATCGAGGCGTCGTGTCGCAAGGGTTTGGTAAAACGATTAAGCAAATTGGGCTGGCGTGAAAAGGCAGTCGTGATGGAGTTGAAATAATGAGCAGTGGCGAAGCAGGCAAAGGCGAATCCGAACAGAGTCAACGGGTACAAATCCCTGACTTTCTACAGCCGTTTTTACAGCAACTCACCAGTGGTGGGTCTGCTGCGTTTAGCAACCTGGCACAGCAGAGCAATTTTGTGGCTCCGCAGACGCAGGACCAGTTGCAAGGACAGCAGCAAGCCAGGGATATTGCCGGTGGTGCGGGTGGTTTTCTACCTACGGCACAGAATCAGTTCTTGCAGACTGCCGAAGGGCGTGATTTGCAGAGCCTGCTGGATCCACAGGCATTCGCCAACCTGACGGGTGCTGCGGGTGGTCAAGGTCTGGAGTCGTTCGTTCCCCAGGGTGCGTTGAGTACGCTCCAAGGTGCCTCGCAGATACCCCAGGAGGCAGAGGACGCACTGCGGGCGACTGCCGGTGGTGATTTCCTCTTTGGTGGTTCTGGTTTTGACCAGGCTGTGCAGGCCGCACAGAGATCCGCTACGCCAGGGATTATCTCCGGGTTCGGCGGGCGTAATAGTGGATTGGGTGGTGTCGCCGCAAATCAGGCGGGGGTTGACGCCTTTGCTCGGCAGTTCGGTCAGGAGCGCGCCAATCAGCTAGGCGCCAGTCAGTTCCTCTCAGGTCGAGGCACAGGCGCTGCTGGTCAGTTGGCGCAACTCGGTAATTTCCAAGCTAATCGTGGTCAGGGTGCTTCGCAGTTCCTGGGTCAGTTGAGTGACTCTGAGCGTAACAGAGCGATGGCAGCTGCTGGACAGTTGCCAGGTGCTGGTTTGGCGGGGTCGAATATCCTGCAGAACATCGGCAGGGAAAACCAGCAGTTCGGACAGTTTGGCATTGACCGACCGCAGCAAGCACAGTACCAGTTGCTGCAAGCGGCTCTGCAGGGATTGAATATTCCGGCACTGCTGGGTCAGGATGTGACCGGCGAGCAATCGCAGATTGGTTTCGGGTTCGGTTGAGGATAACGATATGCCAGGTTTATTGGATAAAATTGGTGGTGGCATCGAGAGTCTGCTGGGCAATGAGTTTGTCCAGGGTGCTGCGGGTGCTGCGGCGTTTGGCTTTAATCCGCTGATCGGTTTACTGGCGGGACCGGGCATTAAGAACGACCGGGAACGTCGCGAACTCGAGAACGAACTGGGCCGGGAAGAACTGAAGGGTTTGCGCTCGCGCCGGCAAGGCGCGGAGGGATTGTCCGACCTATTGCAGTCAACCAGGAAACAGTTTGTGCCGCCTCTCGGATTGCTCAATGTCGAGGGGGCGCCAGATGAGAGTCGATTGGGGTCTGTGGGTGGTTTCGAGCGCAGTGTGCCAGCGTTACAAACCCCAGAAGGTCTTGCAGAAGCGCAGGGGCTTTTGGCGCAAGCATCGCCACAGTCACTGGCTGGATTGCTGGGATCTGGAACCGGTCGTGCGCCGCCTGCGGTACTGCGTGTCGCTGATCAAATCTTTGGTCCTGCCGATAGCCCGGAGAAGACCAAATGGATCCAGGAGAATTTCGGTAGTGCAGGTAGTCCGTTGGAGGCATTCCTCGCTGATCAACAGAGGCAACTGAACGAACAGCGCATTCGTGAAGAAGATGCTGCGGCTTCGGAACGCGAGCGTGAGGAAAGAGATCGACTTGCTGGCGAACAGGTATTCGCGGGTAACCTGACGACATCAATAGATGACCTGATTGAACTGTCGCAGATCAACCAGGATCTTGCTGGTGGTCTACAAGACCCAGGACTGCCTGGTGCTGAAATCCGTCGCGGTGCTGGTTCTATTGCTGGTGCTGTTGGTGATGTTGCCGGGTTCGATACCACCGATATCAAGGGTGATGTTGCAGCAAGAGATCGGTTCAAGAAACTGACTGCAGCGGTGTCGTTCGATGTATTGAAGGACGCAGAACTCGATAGGACAACGAATCAGATACTGGAACAATTCTTCGTACAATTGCCGGGTGATATTGCTACGCCGGCAAACGCATTGGTTATCGCTGATCAGCTTGAGGGTAGGTTGAGACTTGCAGATGCGAAGGGCATCCCGATTCCCAACAGGGCAGAGATTGAGCAGATTATTCAGCAACAGCGAGCCATAGGTAGTCGCGGTATTGGTGCCGAGGGTGGTTCTGGTGGACAGCAACCGGCGTTTATACAACTGGATGATGGCAGGGTTGTTCCTAACCCAGCAGCGCAGATTGCTGGCACAGATATTCTTGGACAAGCGCAAGCGGCTGGTGCAGATTTGCTTGCGCAAGGTCAACAGCGTGGCGATGAACTGTTAACTGCTGTACAAGCATATACTGGCAGGAAACTGGTTACTGCAGCACCAGAGAAGATTGACCAGGGACTTGCTACGCTAACCTCTATCGCCAGTGAGGCGCGGCGGCGAGGTGGCAATCTCACGCAAGTACAACTGACCCGGGCGAGGCGTGAGATTAAGAGCATGGTGGACCGTGTTCGACTCTCACCGGAACAGCGCCAGCGCATCGATGATCTTGTTGTGGATGCACAGGACGTTAGTGCGGCAGCAATTGCAGAAGCACGATTTATTATTGAGTCTGCGATTGAACGCGCATCGAACCTTACAAATGGGACAAGCTGATGCCACTTGTGCAAATGTCTGATGGCACCGTCAGGGAAATGACCATGGCGGAGATCGAGTCGAATAACTCTGGTTTGCAAGGGTCGCAATTTGCAGAGCCTCAGTTCACGACGCCGGGTTCTGTATTTGCCGATCGTGCCGTGCGTAAGAATATTGACAATCTCCTGAATATTCCCGGTGCCTTGGGTAGCGGGTTTGCACATACTGCTGCGGGTTTACGCACCGCGGGTGCCGCACCTCGGCTTGCTTTCCAGGGTGAGAGCATTGGTGACTTCTTTGATGCGTCACTGCAGCAGGAACAGGGGCGTGGTGTCGCGTCAGGTCTTAATCGTTTGCAGGACTTTGTACCTAACACACTCGATGTTCAGGCAGCAGCACAGCCTGGGGATACTGCGGTCAATCGCGAGCAATTACTTGAACAGATATTGCGCCAGAACGAGCAATTTCCTAAAGCATCTGCAGCCGGAAATATTGCCGGTGATGTTACGTCGCTATTACAGGGTCGTTCTGGTCTGAAGTTGTTTCGTGATGCCAGAATGGTCAACCCACCGTTGCCGCCACCGAACATACCGACTGGCACCCGAGCGTTTCTCGATGACATTGTCGATAGCAAATTCTCTTCGATGTTACGGCGAGGCACCAAGCGATCTGGTGAGGTTGGACTCGAGGGTGCTGCGATAGCGTTATTGAATGACGGTGACCCACTTGCGACCGCGGGTTATGCAGCAGGTACGCAGGCTGCAGGTAGTCTGGCATTAACGCTGCTGACAACCAAGACTGGCCTGGGCCTGGTTGGTTCGGCGGCACTCGGTACGGCATTGCTGCAAATGTTCGATACGGTCGTTCCGGGTGGTGATGATTTCATCCTGCCGAATATCGAGGGCGCGTTTAATCATCTTGCTGGGGCCATTGGTATTGGGATGATGGCAGGACTTGCGGGAACCGGGCGTATACCGACAGGGCAAGCCGCGGTAGCACAGTCTGTTCGGGGGGCGCGAGCCGCTGGAACTCCCACCAGGATGCCACTTCGTGCGAGCATTACTGAGAACCTGCCGAGTGTCGCGGATGCTATAACACAGGTACCGAGGGGCGTCATGGTGTCGATGATCACAGATGCTACCGATCCGAAGAATCCGAATGCCGATATTCAGAAGATGGTCATCAGGCAGATGGCGATCGACCCTGAGTTCTTCGGAGCGACAGCGGGCCGGCGCATTGGCAGATCGATGACGGTCGAGGGCGCGATGTCGCTGAAGGACACCATAGAAAGCCTGCTCGATGACCGGCGCTTCAGAGAAAAGCTCGATGAGTTGTCGGCGCGAGGACCATCTTCAGATCCGCTCGCAGTAGCAGACCGTTCATTGGAATCGCTGTCGTTAGAGGATCCACTCGAGGCGGCGAATCGTTCACTAGCAACACTAGGTAACTAACATGAGCAACGTAGGATTGTGGGACAACTCAGCCGGCAACAACAACGACGCACCACCTGACGGGATGCCAGAAGGTCAGGCACCGAGTACGGTCAATGATTCGGCCCGTGAAGTTATGGCTGCGGTCTCCCGCTGGTATGACGACACCAAGGGAACGCTCGTAAGTGCGGGTAGTGGTAACAATTACACCTTGACTACTAACTCCACTCATGCAGCGCTTGCTGACCAGTCGTTTTTTATCTTCCGTGCTGATCGCGGCAATACGGGTGCCGCAACGCTCAATGTCGATGGTCTCGGTGCTAAACCCATTCAGTCTGGCGGCGCCGCAATTACATCAGGCGAAATCATTGCCGACTCAATAGTGATTCTTGTCTACAACTCCACCAATGACGCCTATGACATCTTGAACACGCTGTCTGTTGCGCAGATGATTGCAAAACTGGGTCTTGGATCTCTGGCAGCCAAGTCAACCATTAATGGTGGTGACTGGTCAGGAACCGATCTTGCGGTTGCTGATGGTGGTACGGGCGCCAGTGATGCCGCGACAGCGAGGACTAATCTCGCGGCAGCGGCGAACACATTCGCTGGCGCGAACTACACGGCATTAACAAAGATTATAGGCAGTGGGCTTTCTTCAGACGCTGATTTCTTGGTGATGGATGGCAGTACTATAAAGCGTACTGAGTATGCCGAAGCAGGTGTTCGTGTTCTTACCGATGCCAGCGCAACACCAACCCTTACCACAAATCACATGAATACATTTATCAAGTACACGAACGCGGCTGCGGTCGCGCTAACGCTT
>Ga0255055_10002788_pt1 | contig 12054 bp, 12 predicted proteins | sample JV7_2_27_MG_FD_188633 | JGI IMG/M metagenome (GOLD analysis project Ga0255055, IMG submission 188633) | Seawater microbial communities from Jervis Inlet, British Columbia, Canada - JV7_2_27 | ecosystem: Environmental > Aquatic > Marine > Inlet | place: Canada: British Columbia | collected... | reverse complement strand
GAGGGTTCCCGAGGCGAACTCGACTTCTACTTCCAGTAGTGCTTCACCGCGCACCTGTCTCGAGGTGGTGAGGGTTCGCCATGATTGAGCATCCAGCGTCTGGGGAAGGGTGGCGCAGCCGCACACCATGCACGCGGCGGCCAGGAGTCGTGCGCTCATGAACGTGAGCGCGGCACGCGCTCCCGATGGGGTTGGGTCGGTACGGCCTCTTCGGTCCAGAACTGCTCGTCGGTGAGTGCCAAGTCCATCTGTCGGACGAACGTGCCTCTGAGGCCACCGCGCGAGATCAGGGCGGCTCCGAAGCCAGCGGTCGCAACCATCCACGTGGTGAACGCAGCGGTCACCGTGAGAATCGTGCCCGCAACGGGAACCCAGCCAAGCAACGCCACCGGTAGCCAGATTCCGAGCAACGGCAGCAGACCGTAGACGATGTAGCGGTACGATCCCCACGTCGCCACTGCATGGCCCTGCGCCATCTTTCGTCGCAGGTAGATCTCGCCAACCGATCGCGCCACGGCGACGAAGCCGCCCAAGATCGCCAGGAGCAACGCTACCAGGAACGCCGACACCGCAAAGGGAATCACAACGATTCCGACGACTGTCAGTGCCAGGCCGACGAGCATCATTGCGAACACCGGCAGGATGAGTGGCTGCGCGAAGAGCCCGGCCAGAAACGATCGCCAGAACGAGTGCCACACCGTGTCCGAAACCGTCTCGAGTTGTTTGGGTGCAAAGACCAGCAGGCCCAGGCCCATGAACGCGAGTGCCACGTACACGGCGAGGACGTTCATCGCACCGCCTGCCAGGCCTCCCACGAACGAGCTCGATGGTTGAATCTGGCCAACAGTGATCGTTTGGGGCGTCACCACTCGAACCGGCTGGGCCATGTCGAGTGTCACCGGCGCGTCGGCGATGGCAATAGCTTCGGCGTGCACGTCTATGGCCCCAGAGAACATCGCCTCAGCAACGGCAAGCCCGGCAACTGCCTCCTGCATCGCGTCGACGCCAGCCTGCTCTGCGGCGCTCACATCAACGAGTTCGAGTTCGACTAACCGCTCCAACACTTCGGCAATACTCAGGTCGGCCCGCTCGACGAGACCGCGCCACTGCTTCTCGAATGCCCCGCCTTCGGTGTAGCGGGCCACTTCCGTTCCTCCAACCAGGAACTTCCCATTGGACAGCGAGAGCAACAAGCTCTGGCCGCCTCCGAGGTCGAAGACGAGTGAGGCCTCTCCGGCGGACTCGACGGCCGTGAGCCCAACCACCTCTTGAGCCGTTACCCGCTGCGACGCACATAGCAGCACTGCGATGGCGAACCCGGCGTTTGTGATTCTGTTCATCCAGTGGCGTCTCATCACCTCAACCCTCACGGCGTTTCGCACGCATGGTTCGGGACAGTCCCCAGGCGCATACAGCGAGGACAGGTATCGATCCAGCAGCCACCGCTCGCAGCGCTTCGCTGCCCAACGGCAACGCCGCCATTCGTGTTTCGAGTTGCGACAACGTGCGGGACATGTCGCTTGATGCTGCAGTCCAAAGAGACGGAATCCCCTTCTGAAACATCCAGTCGATCCCCGCGCCGATCTCTGTAGCAAAGGTGGTCCCACCCCCGAGTAGCACTGCCAACGGGATGAGACTTCCAACGGTCACCGCACCAATCCACAGCCAAACGCGTCCGGTATCGACTAGTTCCTCACCGGCAAACCGCACATTACGAATCCACTCGGGATCTGGTCTCCATACGCGTGACAGAACGTGATCGTCGAACAACGCGCGCGGCGCGTACGCGGTCACCGCCGCCAGGTGGCGGTGAAGCACCGGGTCTTCTTCTGCCGGTGTGAGTTTCGTCACGTCGTTACGGTCGTTCATCTCGTTCTTCCCTACGCAATCCAAGTCCACGGGTTTCATTCTCTCAGTGGTCCGAGGGTTTCACGAAGCTCCGCACGTGCACGGTGGATATAGGTTTTCACTGTACCTAGTGGCAGGTCGAGAATCTCTGCGATCTCGTCGTACGGTCGCCCGTCGACATGTCGCATGATTATGCACGCGCGATACTCAGGTCGGAGTCGTCCGATCGCTAGCTCGATGGCACTTCCCAATTCGCGTGCTTCAAGCTCCTCGAGCGGTGACTCTGATATGTCGCCGACCTGCAACGACGTCGCCTCGACACGGTCCGGTGTTACGGCGTCAGGGCCTCCCTCGAGCGACAAGGTGTCGAGTTCCTTGCGGCGCAGCTGATCGATCGCTGCGTTGTTGGCAATCTTGAAGATCCAGGATGAGAACTTGAACTCGGGGCGGTACCGGTCGAGAGCGTTGAGAACCTTGACGAACGTCTCCTGCGTGAGGTCCTCGGCAAGCTCGCGATCTCGCACCATGCGATAGATGAGCGAGAAGACGGGTCGCTCATAGCGCCGCAGAAGTTCGCGATAGGCAACTTCCACGCCGTCGCGAGCCCACCCGACCACTTGCTGGTCGGTGGCAGCGGTGAGATCGAGAGCTTGGTTCATGGATACGAAACCACTACCGGTTCAGTCTCGGCATCGTTTCACACTGCACCACTCCTGCCGCAAGTTCAAGCGTATCAGTATGTTTTGCGCCTATGACCCCGACACCAAAGAGCGCGGATCTGGGCGGAGAAGATGCGAAGCGCTCGTACGTGCGGGACCTGTTCACGGCCATTGCGCCACGCTACGACCTCCTCAACCACGTTCTGAGTCTCAACATCGATCGCCGCTGGCGTCGGGCAGCCATCCGTCGGTTGGGTTGGGAGAACGCTCCAGGAGGAACATATCTGGACGTCTGCGCGGGCACGCTGGATCTCTCCGCCGAGCTGTCACGTCAGCCACTGTTCGCCGGCAAGGTGGTAGGTGCTGACTTCGTCGTTCCCATGCTGTTGCTCGGGCTCGAGAAGGCAGAGCGCCTGGAGGGCGTCGGGGCGGACGCGCTCGAGTTGCCGTTTCCGGATGAGACATTTCATGGCTGCATGGTGGCGTTTGGTGTGAGGAATCTGACCGATGCCAGTGCGGGGTTTGCGGAGATGGCCCGGGTGCTCAGGCCTGGAGGACGACTTGTCATCCTCGAGTTCTCGCTTCCCAGTGCGTGGCCGGTACGTCCCCTGTATCTCCTCTACTTTCGGCACGTGCTTCCGCGGATCGGACGTTTCGTTTCCAAACATACGAGCGGCTATAGCTATCTGCCAGAGTCAGTGCGCGAGTTTCCCGCCCCCACTCGGATGGTCGCTCGACTCCAGGAGCAAGGGCTCGAGGACGTGCACCATGAACCGTTGTCACTGGGGATCGCGTCGCTGTACTGGGGGACGCGATAGAGGCGGAGGCCGTGATGGCCATGAACAGACGACGAGGGAAGGGGAAACGCAGCCGGCAAGGTCGAGGTGAGTCCGATGAGCCTGATCGCGCAAAGGACCGCGTTAAGAGACCACCGCCACCGGGGCCGCTCCGCCATCCGCACAAGACTCCGACGCCCAATAGGAGGGGCCAGTGAGAAGACGCGGTAGTCGATGAGACTCGGCGTCATTTCGGACACCCACGGGAAGCTGCTTCCAGAGGTGTTCGAGGTATTCGAAGAAGTCGACCACATTCTCCACGCCGGTGACATCGGCGAGGGCGATCTCTTGACGGAACTCGAGGCACTGGCGCCCGTCACCGCGGTTTTCGGCAACACGGATGGATTCGAGGTACGTGGGAGGTGTCCGCAGGTTGCGAAGTGTGAACTCGACGGGTTCATCGTGGTCGTGACCCACGGTGACCAGTTCGGGAGGCCGACACCCCAGGCCCTCCACAACGCGTTTCCGGATGCAGAGATCATCGTGTACGGTCACACTCACAAGCCGTTGCTGGCGCTCGTGGATAAGACAGTGACGGTGATGAATCCAGGATCGGTGGGCGTGCCCCCGCACGGCGCACCGCCGACGGTTGGGATCTTGGAGTTGGAGCCTGGAATCCCGCCCAGGGCGAGGATCGTTGAACTACCCGACAACCAACACGATCCCCATATAGGTCACAAACCCAACCAGTAACAGCAGTGCATTAGCCCGTGTGATCCGTCGGCCCAGGATCATCATGGGTAGCAGCACCGCGGTAAAGGCGAGCATCACCCAGTTATCGAGTGCAAGCGCCCGGGCGTGAACTGGGACTGGGAAGATGGTGGCAGTGATGCCGAGGATTGCGAGTAGGTTGAAGATGTTGGAGCCGATCACGTTTCCCAGGACGATTTCCTGCTCGCCTCGCTTGGTTGCCACCACACACGTAGCGAGTTCGGGCAGACTCGTTCCCATTGCGAGGACCGTAAGGCCAATGATCCGCTCCTCGATACCCATCGTGCGCGCGATGGAAACCCCACCAAGGACGGCGAGGTATGCTCCCAGCGCCAGGGCAATGAAGCCGGCACCCACGTAGGCAATGTTCCGTCCCCACGCCAGGGCGGCACCCTCTTCGAGGTGTGCGGTGCGCCGGACCTCACGATCCATGGTGATGGCCTCACCGGCAGGAACCCCCCGACTGGCCAGGTACACCGTATATGTCACGAAGATGATCAGGGTCACGACGAGAAACGCGCCGTCGAACCGGTCGATCCAGTGGTCTCTCGCGAGCACGAGGACGGCACACGTCACGAACAGCATGATGCCGTACTCGACCCAACTCGTGTGACGTGCTGAGATGGATTTGATCAGAGCGGCGATTCCCAGTATCGCACCGATGTTGAAGACGCAGGATCCGACGATGTTGCCGTAGGCCAGATCGGTCGATCCCATCTGGGCAGCGTTGAGGCTCACTGCCAGCTCGGGAAGACTCGTTCCCATTGCCACGACGGTCAGTGCCACCACCGCAGTCGAAATCCGAGCGAGGAGCGCGATGCCCGTGGCTCCCTGCACGAGGTAGTGTCCCCCGAAACCGAGGATGACGAGTCCGGCAACCAATGCGAGTAGGGAGAGGAACATGGGGCTAGGAGGCCTGTGCGAGCGTATCGTGCTGCACGAGCCACTCCTCCAGCGACACCGTGCGATTCAACGCCCTGGGATGGCGACGGAACCAGCTGAGGACCAGCAAAGTCTCGTCGATTACGTCGGTGGGGATCGGCCCAGGATCAGACGTCGGGCCGGTGTGTTCGGTCACCAACGCACGGAACGCCTCGATCTCGATGGGGGTGCGTGGTACGGGAGCCGTTGCTCTGACCTGTGCGCGCCGAATCACGTACGCACGGTCGTCCCCGTAGACGCCGGGATCGACATACACGAAGCTCATGTTGTCGAGCGTCGCATGGACCTGGCTGCACGCGCCCATGAGCCAGGTGAGCGTGTCGAACCTCTCACGCCACCAAGCCGCCCGTTCGAAGTCATCCGCGTCGCTGGCATCCGTCATCTCGGCGATCACCGTGTCGAGCGGTGCCACGTCTCGGCCCTCGATGAACGCGATTGCTGCTTCCACTCGGCCGTGGTAGTCCGACTCTGAAACGAAGCCCGCACACGGGCCGGCACAGTTCCCGATCTCGTGACGAAGGCAAGCCGCTCGGCCGTCCTTCGCAAAGAGGTCACCTTGCTCCCGGTAAACGATGGGCATGCGCAAGGCACAGTCGCGCAATCCCAGGAGATCGTTCACCAGCTTCACACCGTCCTGTAGGCGACCAACTCCCACAAAGGGGCCGTAGTGGCGGACACCGTCACCGGCAGAAGTGTTTCCAACGTAGATCTTTGGTGCCGGGCCGTCCGAGACTTTGATGAACGCCGCCCGGCGCGTCCGATTCATCCGGACGTTGAAGACAGGACGATAGCGCCGGATCTGCCGCAGCTCACCGAGGAAGGCCGCGAATTCCGATGGAACGTAGTCCCACTCGATATCCGCTGCCGCCTGAAGTATGCGGGCGGCCTTTTCCTCGGGGTAATTGGCCCTGAAGTATGAGAGGAGCCGAGACCGCAGCTGTTTGGCCTTCCCAACGTAGATCACTCGGCCGGTCGGATCGAGCATGCGGTATACGGCAGGACGGTTCTCAGCGAGGGCATGAACCCGGCGCTTGAGGCGGGCGATCTCGCCGAATGGCAGCGCGAGGACTCGGGTTACCGCCATCCTCGCAACGAACGGACGAAGCGGTGCAGCAGAAGGAACTTCTCGTAGACAATAGGATCCTTGCGACGGCGTCCCAGGTCGGCAAGAAGGTCCCTCATGCTCCCACGCCATGTCACGTAGAGCCGGAACACCTCGGCAAAGTCCTCGAGCGGATGCGTCGCAGCGTAGGCCGTCACGTGGCGCGAGTTCCCGGATGCCACGCGTCGCCTGTGGAACTGCACCCATGTCTCATCGCGGACGCGGTACGCCTTGTGGACCTCGCCGAAGATCCGTCCGAAGTCGTCCGTACGAGTCCACGACCAATGGTGGTAGAGGAAGCTGTGACCCAACTCGTGACTAAGCAGACCTGCCAAGAGCGTCCACGGCATCTCGTCCCGCCGCCGCGATCCAACAACGTAGCTTCGGTCGATCTCGATGATCTTGGGAGACGACGGACTCACTCCGGAGACGCCCGGTCGAAGCAAGATGCGGTAGCCCCAGTCCTTGATCCGCGACACGAGCAGTAGACGGCGGACGCGGGTGAGTGTGCGCTCGATCATGTCGTGGCCAGTGGCATCGAACCCGCACCACGGGCACGCGTCCATCCAGTCGTCCACCCCGCGATCGCAGTGCGGGCAGACTCCCTGGTAAGCGCCATCGTCCCAGTACTGCTCGCTGCTGCACCATGGGCAATACGGCATCGGGTACTGCACGCCACCCCCACAGCCCCCGTCGCACCAGGCATCGAAACGGAAGCCCTTTGGTGCCTTGAGCGGGACGTCGGCAGAGACTTCCTCCTCGTGGATATCCTCACCGCACCAGGCACAGTAGCTGTGGAGATCGGAAACGACCCAGCCGCAGTAGTAGCACTCGGCACCAGTGACGGGCGGCTGATCCTCCCAGACCGTCGCTCTCCCGCACCAGGGGCAGAACGGCCAGAAGCGCTCGAGCTTTCGGCCACACTTGCACCGGTGCTCGGGTTGGGGAGTCGGGTGACGACTAGGCATCGGACTCGTACCGGTCGATGGCGACTTCTGCGAGCCTCTGAATGAATGCGTAGTAATCCATGCCCGCCTTTTCCGCCGCGTTTGCCATGTCGTGTCCAAAGCTAATAAACGGATTCGCGTTTGCCTCGATCACCCAAACATCGCCGTCTGCGGTGACGCGTACATCCAGCCTCGCGTAGTCGTGCAACCACAGGGCCCGGAATGCCGTCAGGCAGCAATTCTCGATCTGATCCAGGGTCGCCTTCGCGATCGGCCGGGCAAAGACATTGCGGATGCCTTTGCGCTCCCGGTACGGGACATCCCACTTCGCCATCTTCGTGGCGATACGTTCTTCCGGCTTCGTCCGGGACTTGTCGAACACCATTTCAGTGATCGGCAAGATCTGTAAGTCGTCTCCATTCCCGATTATGCTGACGTACAGCTCACGGCCCTCCACGAACTCCTCGGCGATCGCCGGCTGGCCGTGACTCTGGTGGATGAATTGCACACGTTCAGCCAGCGCATCGGTGTCCCGCACGACGGACGACATGGAAATGCCCTCCGACGCGTCCTCTTGCAGTGGCTTGACGATGAGGGGGAACGAGAGGTCAGGGTGGTCTGCCACGTCCTCCGAGAGTCGGTAGGTCACGAAACCAGGCACCCGGATCCCGTGATAGGCGAGGACCTCCTTGCTCATCCCCTTATTGCGGGAGAGTAAGAGACCGATAGGCGGTGAGCCGGTGTAGCGATAGCCCTCCGATTCGAGGAGCGACGCGAAGATGTAGTCGAGCTGGGGATCCTCGTAGAACGCCTCCGCACAATTAAACACGAGGTCGGGCTCGAACGCAGACAGCCGCTTCTCCATGTGGTGGAGATCGTCGTGAATCCCCACGAGGAGAACGTCGTGATCGTTCGCCATCAGCGCTTCGGCGATCTCGTACTCCGCCTCCTCGATTTCCGCCGCGACCTCCTTCTTGAAGTCCTCGTCCTCCCACCCCTGTCGTGGGGTATCGAACACCACCGCCGCCTTCATTCCTGCACTCCCTGACATCGCCAGCAGAACGTAGTCGCTCTTCCGTCAATGGCGTGTGTGGTAGCCAAGAGCGTCCGACACAGCAGGCACGGCTCTCCACCTCGACCGTAGACGCGGAGGATCTGTTGGTAGGACCCAGACTCGCCGGTCCCCGTTCGGTAGTCGCGGACGGTCGTGCCCTTTTCCTGGATTGCCTCTCTCAGCACGGCTCGGACGGTTCGATAGAGCGACTGATACTCCGCCTGCGAAAGCCGGTTCGCACGCCGGGAGGGATCGAGGCGTGCGCGAAAGAGCGCCTCGTTGGCATAGATGTTCCCAACGCCGGCCAGCCGTCGCTGATCCATCAACACCTTCTTGATCGCCTGACGTGAGTTACTTAGTCGCCTGGCAAACTGCTTCGAGCCGAAATCAGCTTCCAGGGGTTCGGGACCGATGTGCTGAGTATAGGCCTGCCACCCCTCTTCATCCAAGAGCCAGATCGTTCCCAATCGACGGACGTCGCGAAAGATCAGCTGGCCATTGCCCTCCAAACCAATCTGGAGAACGGCATATCGGCGTTCGTCGGGAGTGAGGTGGCTCGGGTGGACGACCAGAGATCCGGTCATCCGCGGCTGGATGACCAGCCGCTCGCCGCTCTTCAGACACAGCACGATGTGCTTGGCACGTCGGTCGACGGCCTCGATTCGATTTCCTGCCAAGACACGAAGGAGGCGGGTCTTGGTGACCCGCCTCAGAACATGGGTGTGATAGAGCTTGGGGCGGGTGAGAGTTCTTCCGGTGATCAGAGGCCTGATGTCGCGAACGATGGTCTCGACTTCAGGCAGCTCCGGCACGCGCTACCTCACGCCAGGCTATGTCCCGTCGGTACTGCCGCCCCTCGAATGTGATGCGCTCAGCGAGCTCCCGACTTCGGTCAGCGGCTTCCACGACGTTGTCTCCTAGTCCTGTGGCGCAGAGGACTCGCCCTCCCGCCGTCCGGAGGACGGCACCGTCATCGAGTGACGTGCCGGCGTGGAACAGAAATGTCTTATCAGGAAGGTCTGAAGGAACGTGGATCTGCGATCCTTTGAGCGGTGTGCCGGGATATCCCTGTGCTGCCAGTACGGTGGTTACCGCTGTCCCCGATGCTGGGCAGACCACCGGATCGGGACGCCAGGAATCACCGGAAGCAATCCGCCACATGTGGTCGGCAAGGTCAATGTCCGAAACCGGAAGGACGACTTGTGTCTCAGGGTCGCCGAACCGGCAGTTGAACTCCAGCACGGCCGGCGTGCCGTCGTCTTGGATAACGAGGCCGGCGTAGAGTACTCCACGATAGGGTATCCCGGCTGCCGCTAGGTGCTCGAGAACCGGCTGTAGCACCCGTTTCTGCACGTGATCGATAATGGCGTCGTCGACTATGGAGACGGGTGTGTATGCTCCCATACCTCCGGTATTGGGTCCGGTGTCACCCTCACCGATCCGTTTGTGATCCTGTGACGCCGGGAGAAGCATCATCTGTTCTCCGTCGGTGATTGCCAGGATCGAGAGTTCTTCTCCGAACAGGTAGTCCTCGACCACTACCGTGCGGCCGGCATCGCCAAAACGCCCACCAAACATCTCAGAGACTGCACCCTTCGCTTGCTCCCTGGTCTCACAGACGATCGCCCCTTTGCCTGCGGCGAGCCCGGAGGCCTTGACCACGAGAGGCTCAACATGCGTGCCGATGTAGTCGAGGGCGGGTGCCTCGTCGGTGAATGTCTCACTGTCAGCAGTCGAGACGCCCGCTGCCACCATCACTTCCTTGGCGTACGCCTTGGAAGCTTCGAGTTGGGCGGCGGCGGCAGTGGGACCGAATGCTGGGTGACCCGCGGCCGCCAGATAGTCCACGATGCCATCTGCGAGCGGTGCTTCGGGGCCGATCACGGTGAAGTCGATCTGGTGTTCGCGGATGGCCCGGAGGACGGCATCGTGGTCGTTTGGGCCTAGCCGCAAGTTGTGACCGATCTGTGCGGTGCCCGGATTCCCCGGGGCACAATAGACCGTTGCCGATCGCGCTAGCGCCCAACACAGGGCGTGCTCTCGGCCTCCTCCCCCCACCACCAGTACTTTCACTCTTGTTCCTTCCCCCTGAGCGCGTCAGTGAATGCCTCGGCCGCCTTCTTGGCAGCGTCGGTCACCTGCGACACCGTCTCCTTCGCCTCCTGGGCATAGTGCCTTGCCGCCTCACCCAGGTCGGAAGAGAGTGGGCGCTCTGCCTCCTCTTCACCGCGATGCGTGTACTCCCCGCTCAAGATGCGCTCATACGCGCCCGAGTCAATCCACTCCTGGAGCTCTGCGGCGCGCAGGGTGTGGAACGGATGCGTCATCCCAAGGGTGTTGAGGATCTTGTAGATCGCATCGACGGGACCGCCCATCTCGTGGTACTCGCGTGCCTGTTCCATGAAGGCGTCGAGATTCATCTCCTTCATCGTGCCTCCACCCGCCAGCTTCAGGAACACCCGCATGGCGTCCGACCGGTTTTGGCTGGCGAGCAACCCGGCTCGATCGGACGACAGTTCGCTCTTGCGGTACCACTCGAGCAATGCCAGCTGGATCGGCAACAGCACGATCCCCGCTAGGAACGGCAGATTCCGGAATCCGAGGGTAAGGATGAGAACCGTCACGGTGCGGTAGAGCACGTGGCCGCTCATGACGTGGCCGAGTTCGTGCCCGATGAGAACGCGCAGCTCATCATCGTCGAGCAGTTCGACGGCACCGGAGTTCAACACGATGAACGGGTGATCCACTCCATACGCGCCGGCATTCACGATCGGCGTCTGGGTCACGAAGAGCGGCACCTCGTCCGGCCAGTCCATGGTCGTGCGGACTTCAGTCATCAGTTGGTGCAGTCGCGGGAACTGGTTGGGGCCTACTCGTACTGCGTTCGCTTGAAAGATCAGTCGGATGCCGCGCTCGCCGAAGAACCCCACGATCTTCTTCACTGCTTCGTTGAATCCTGGCACCGATCGAACGGCCTGGAGTGCCCCTCTGTCGGCAGGGTGTTCCCAACTGACGGCTGCGATGTTGGAAAGGACCTTGCGTGGGCGCTCCGATGGAACGCTGCCTGTGCTATCGGTCATGTTGTCCTCCGAGAATACCGGTACGCCGGCGTCGATCGCTGGCTGTTAGACCGTACGCGCCCTCTAAGCCGCGGTTTCATGCCTTGGCGAGGGCCTGATCGAGGTCCTGCATGAGATCCTCGACGTCCTCGATCCCCACTGAGAGCCGCACGAGACCGTCGGTGAGTCCCATCTCCTCTCGCATGGCTTTGGGTACGCTCGCGTGGGTCATACTGGCGGGGTGACCGATGAGGCTCTCCACCCCACCGAGCGACTCCGCGAGACTGAAGAGCCTTGTGTGTTCGACGACGGCTTTGGCCGACTCGAGCGACCCCAGATCCACGGAGATCATCCCGCCGAATCCACTCATCTGACGCGCCGCCAACTCGTGTTGCTCATGGCTCGGGAGTCCCGGGTAGTAGACGCGCTTCGCCTTGGGGTGATCCTCCAGCCAAGCCGCGATGCGCCTGCCATTGGCGTCGTGTCGCTCCATGCGAACGTGGAGGGTCTTGGTGCCACGGAGTGCCAGCCAGCAGTCTAGCGGTCCAGGCACGGCGCCAGCCGCGTTCTGCAGGAACGCCAACTGCTCGGCCACGTCCTCTCTCGTGGTGACGACCAATCCCCCCACCATATCGCTGTGGCCATTGATGTATTTCGTTGTCGAGTGAAGCACGATCTCGGCCTTGTGCTCGATTGGACGCTGGAAACACGGTGTGGCAAAGGTGTTGTCGACAACCAGCAGAAGTGACCGGTCACGAGCGAGCGTTCCCACAGCAGCGAGGTCGATGATCTGCATCATGGGGTTGGTGGGGGTCTCCACGTAGACCATCTTCGTGGCCGGGAGTATCTCCTTTTCGATTCGCTCGGGATCTCTTGGGTCCACGAAGGTGAACGTG
>Ga0255055_10002787_pt1 | contig 12055 bp, 9 predicted proteins | sample JV7_2_27_MG_FD_188633 | JGI IMG/M metagenome (GOLD analysis project Ga0255055, IMG submission 188633) | Seawater microbial communities from Jervis Inlet, British Columbia, Canada - JV7_2_27 | ecosystem: Environmental > Aquatic > Marine > Inlet | place: Canada: British Columbia | collected... | reverse complement strand
TGATCTCTTTGACGCTTGGGGTCCGTACCTTGATGTTCTTATCCCCTACCACAATAATTTGAATTTTCTGAAGATCAAAAAGCGCTATGGCAAGTCGGCGCAGTTCTTCTTGCGTGGCGCCCATAAAGGCATCCTGAATTCTTTCAAGGGTATCGAGTGGTTCTTTGCGCAGATGGTAGCGGCCATAGACATCCACCAGCTCGGCTTTGGTATCCACGTTAAAAACAAAGCTGTTTAAGGCATCAAGCCGCTTTGATTCAAGCTCCCTTTCGGGGATCGCTTTGCGCAGCGCATTCATAATTTTTAAGGTCTCTGTAATAGCAGCCCCGGTCTGATCTCCCTTGCACCCAATATAGCCGAAAAGCAAACCGGCTCTCCATTTATAGGTTTGATAGAAACCTGCAGAATAAACCAGCCCCAGATCATCCCGCAAGCGTTTATACATCAAAGAGTCGTTGCCGCCGAATATATTCATCAAAAGGCTAGCTTTCCAGTAATCCGGATGGGTTCGTTTTTTACTCGGCAGGTTTAATATGATCTGGGATTGAACCTGTCCGGGTTTGTGGATAAGCGCCAGAACCGGAGAGGTAACAATCGGATCCTTTAAATTGCGTTCCGGCGCTTTCGTTTGCGGGAAGGCTTTAAAGAGCGTCTGCAGCCCGGCAATAATGTTCTCTTTTTCGATATCACCGGCAATCGCCACGGTCATGTTTGCCGGAACAAAATATTTCTTCAAAAACCGCTGTAAATCCTCCCGCGTAATAGCAGGGATTGTCTGCAAACCGGTGAGCGGATCCCGGCCATAGGGGTGGCTCTTGAAATGCCAGATTTTGCTTTCCCGCATTGCCACCGACTGCGCATCTTCGCCCTGTCTTTGAAGCGAAATCAATGCCTGATTTTTTACGACCTGGAGCACCTTGGGGTCGAAGCCGGGCCGAGTCAAAACTTGCTGCAAAAGGTTTAATCCCTTTTCCCAATCATCTTTCATCACCGAGAGATGAACCGATGTCTGCTCTTCATCAATCGAAACCCCCAGCTGAATTGCATTTTCATCCAGAACCAGGGCCAATTCGTTGGGGGACAAGGCCTCCGTTCCTCCCCGAATAATGGAACTTTCGAGAATGTCGGTTAAGCCGATTTTGGCTGGATCCACATCTACGGAACCCGCTTTTAGTAAAATCGTCAAATTAATCAATGGCAGTTCAACATCGGGCAGATAGAATACTTTAACCTTTTCAACATCAAATATCTGTGCTTGCGGATATTGAATTTTCTCGGGATTGCGCTTAAAGGAAAGTGGGTGTTTCCATTCATGCGGGGTGGGAAAATCAGATCTATTTCCCCGGCTTTCCGTATAACTAACCTTTGCCGCTGCACTGCCGCTTACGGTGCGCACTTCGCTATATTTAGCGGGCGGTTTTTCGGGTTGCCCGCCCGGAATAACGTAAACTGCGGTTTTATTATCTTTGCGAATATATTTGTTTGCCGCCTCAAGGATATCCTCCGGGGTAACGGCATCGATTCGTTCCAGGTAGTTCGTCAGGTAGTGCCAGCCGATCTGAACCTCAAGGCCTGCCAGTGTCCCGGCCAGGCTTTCGTTGCTGCGCATCCGATCTATAAAGTCGCGCTGATTGAGTTTTTTAATGCGTTGAAGTTCCCGTGACGATACCCGTTCGGTTTTGAATTTTTCGACTTCGCCAACGAGCAGGTTTTCAAGCTTTTCACAGGCCTGCAAATAGGCCTTACGTTTATCTTCTGCGCTAATCTGGTCTGCAGCTGTTTTCAGTTCCTGCGGCTCATTCGGCGACCCTCCGAAAATCACCATGCCGCCGTAACGATTGTCCGGATTATAGCCCCAGGCTTCAACGGCAAGACCTCTGTTAATAATGTTGTGCGTCATGCGTGCGCCGCGACCATGGCTTAATACCATTGTCATGGCATCCAGCGCATAGAAATCCGGGGTTCCCATTTTAGCACTATGAAATCCGACTCGCACCAGCGGTGTCCGGGCGCCTTTTAGAAATCGTATGTTCTTCCGCGGCCCCTGCTGATTGGGCTCCCGGGTTACCGTTTCAGTTGCACGTACACCGGAGGGATAGCGCTCAAAGTAAATTTGGGCAAATTTTTTAGCCTTTGCGACGGTAACATCTCCAACAAGAACACAGACGGTATTTGCGGGCGTATAATATTTTTTATGAAATTCAATGGCATCCCGCGTACTGTATTTTTCCATGTCGCTTTTCCAACCGATGGTGGGATTGCGATAGGGATGGGCGGTATAAGCCGCAGCATTAAGATCCAGCCACGCAGCACCGCCGGCATCATTGATGTAACGGAAAGCCCATTCCCGTTGAACCACATCTTTTTCAACGTAAAATTCCCGCCATGAGGGCTCAAACAACTGCTCACTTGTGATGGAAAACCACTGCTCAAGCATGTCGGACGGCACAGAAGCCATGTACTGGGTCTGATCTTTGGTCGTAAACGCGTTGACCCTTACAGCCCCATTTTTGCCAAGCTGAGATGAATATGCCTGTGAAACATATATTTTTTGAACTTCGGCTCGAAGTTTTTCCATCTCGGCACGTTTTCCCCTGATCAGCTTTTGGTCGGGATTGCGCTTTTGTTGCTCACTCAGGATCGTTTGATACGCTTCCTCGATTTGTTTCTGAAGCTTTTGATCCTTGTCGACATCCAGGGTGCCAAAATTTTTGGTCCCTTTAAACATCATATGTTCCAACAAATGCGCAATGCCGGTCTTACCGGTTGCCTCCAGGGCCGAACCCGCACGGATCGCCAGTCTAAATGCCACCTGAGGCGTCGCCGGTCGTTCGACAACCAGAAACAGCATGCCGTTTTCAAGCTGGAATTCTTTCACGTCAAGTTTAATATCAACCGGTGAGCTCGATGCCAGACAGACATTTCCGATCAGCAACAGCAGTAACAAACCGAATTTAATAATTTTAACAAAGTGCATATTCAATCCCTCCGATGGGTGGCTATATGGGAAAAAGTTCGTCATATCGAATTAAGTTCCAACGGAATTAGGTTAGTACCTAAAATCAGAATTTCAAGAATGGATCCGTTAAAAGCGTGTGATCTATGTTATAACAAATTTTCGCAGAAAACCAATATGCAGAAAAAAAATCGGCCATGCACCGAATGGGGTGCATGGCCTCCGAAACATCTTTGAACCCGGTCATGATCAGGCTTCGTACATCACCGCCAGGATAGTCGCCTTGCCTTTTTTAGCAGCGATGTGATGGGCTGTCGTCGACAGATAATAGGCACTGTCCCCCGGCTCAAGCTCAAATTTATCCTCACCTATTTCTAAAATCACTTCCCCATCCAGGACAAATATAAATTCTTCACCTTCGTGCAGCGATGTTTCTTTTTCGGGGTCTTCCTCAAGCTGGACGAGAAAAGCTTCCATATGGCGCCCCTTCACATCCGGTGCCAGACTTTTATAAGTATAAACCTGTTTGGGTCCCTTTTTGGAGGTAGAACGCGATATGGTCCGGCGTTCATTTCTACGGGTGATGGCATAGATTTTTTTGCCGACCCCGGATACCAGTCTGCCGAAAGCGCTGTCCAGCGCCTTTGACAGTTTGATCACCGCTCCCAGCTGAGGCTGAATCTCTTTATTTTCAATTTTGGACAGAAACTGGACATCGAATCCGGTCATTTTGGAAATCTCATCGAGGGTAAGGTCCTTCTCTTCTCTTATCTTCAGGATGCGCTCCCCGACACTTTCCACACCTTTGGGTGGTTCTATCGGTATATCGCCGGTCAAATCTTCAAAAAAATCGAAATCGAAATGAGGTCTTTTCGGTTTCTCTTGCATTTTATCTCCTTATTAAAACCTATTCGTAATTTCTCGAGTTGAAAAACAATCTAGTGTTGCGTCCCACAAGTAATTTACAAAACACGGCCCTATTTTAAGCTTATCGCTACTGGCTGCTGGTCTCTGGCTACTGGCCTCTGGCTACTGGCTTCTGGTTACTATCTTCTGCTCTCGGGTCATTGGCTTCTGATCACCGGCCCCTGGTCTCCTGTCACCATGGTCACTGGTTCCTTTCTGCTTGTCTCAAGGTCGGCCAGCAGCAAGAAGCCAGCAGCCAGTAGCAAGATTGCGACTTTTGTAACATTTTTGTAGGACATGACACTAGAGGGCTTTTGCCCCGAGATACCTGGCAATAACGAGCCGCTGAACCTCGGAGGTTCCTTCACCAATTTCAAGAAGCTTCTGATCTCTGTAAAACCGCTCGATATCGTACTCTTTCATTAATCCGTATCCACCGTGAAGCTGGACGGCATGGTTGGCAGCCCGATACATCACTTCGGAGCAGTATAGTTTCGCCATGGCCGCCTCTTTGGCATAGGGCAGGGCATTATCATTCAGCCAGCAGGCTTTGTATAGCAGGAGTCGGGCGCATTCGATTTCCGTGGCCATATCGGCCAGCTTGAATGCATTTACCTGGAAGGTCGCTATCGCCCGGCCGAATTGCTCGCGTTCCTGACTATATTTCAGAGCCATGTCAAAGCAGCCCTGAGCGCCCCCAAGGCCCATTGCCCCAATGGACAACCGCCCGCCATCTAAAGTCTTCATCATCTGATGAAATCCCTGACCCCTGGGACCCAAAAGATTTTCTTTAGGAACCCGGCAGTCTTCAAAATAGAGCTCACTGGTATTTGACGCCCGCCACATCAATTTGCCATGCATCTCTTTAGCCGTAAATCCCGGTGTGCCCGATTCGACGATGATGCATGAAAGTTCAGGCTTGCCGTCATCTCTGACCCCCGTACGTGCTAAAACCGTTGCTCCGGCCGTGATGTCGGTGGCGGCATTGGTGATGAAGATTTTGCTTCCGTTGATGACCCATTCATTGCCGTCTAAAACCGCCGTAGTTGAGGTATTGCTGGAATCTGAGCCTGCATTGGGTTCTGTCAGTCCGAATCCCCATAAAGTCTCCCCGCTGCAAAGTTTCGGCAGATATTTCTTTTTTTGTTCCTCATTACCAAAATAAAAAAGAGGGCCAATGCCCAGAGAATTTTCGGCGGCAACGGTGGCGGCATGCGAACCGTCAATCCGGGCGATCTCTTCAACAGCAATTGCATAGGAAATGTAATCCATAGCCTGGCCGCCGTACGCTTCGGAAACAAATATCCCGAATAGCCCCAGCTCTGCCATTTTCTGCATGGTTTCATAAGAAAACACTTCTTTTTCATCCAGTTCCCGGGCGACCGGCTTGATCTCCTTTTCGGCAAAACTGCGTACGGATTCACGCAAAATCTCATGATCCGTCGAAAGACTGAAATCCATAAGTGCTCCTTTAAATTCGGTAAGACGAGGTCCCTAAGCTGAGCGTTTCAGATCGACCATTTTTTTACAAGCTGGCTTATGATATAGTAACCGCGAAAATGGAATATTTTATAGGCACAAGGCCCCCTGTTGTCAATCGTTAATACAGAGGTTCAAAGGTTCAACGTTCAAAGGTTCAGAGGTTAATTAATAGCCTGCGGCTGCCAAAAACCAGTGACCGGCAGCCAGAGGCCAGAATCCTTGAACCCAGAACCTTGAACCTTGAACCTTTGAACCCTGAACCCTTGCTTGCCCTCCGTAGCCTTTAAGGCGAAGGGGGGAACCCTGAACCTTGGAACCCGAATCGAAATGCCCGAACTTCCAGAAGTACAAACCATTGTCAACGATTTAAAGGCCGCCGGCGTTGAAGGCACAACCATAAAGGGTGCGAAGGTTTTCTGGTCACGCACGATCGCAGAGCCGTCCGCAAAAGTGTTTTGTAATCGTATCAGAGGCAAACGCGTGTCAGCCATCCGGCGTCGCGGCAAATTCATCGTTTTTGACTTTAAAAACGGAGATAATTTGCTCATACACCTGCGCATGTCAGGCCGCCTGCATCTGGTTGCTGACGATTTGCCCCGTAAGAAACATGAGCACGTGATTCTCAGCTTCGCTGACGGAAGGCAGTTGCGTTTTCATGACACCCGTAAATTCGGCCGGTTGTATTTGACCTCTGAAGCTGAAAAAATATTAGACCGCTTAGGGCCGGAACCGCTGGCAAGCGGCTATACCCGAAAAATTTTTGAAATGAGCTTAAGCCCGCGTAAACGAATGCTAAAGCCGTTGCTGCTGGATCAGACCTTTATTGCCGGACTCGGCAACATCTATGTCGATGAAGCCCTGTGGGAGTCAAAGATTCATCCCTGCCGTATCGCAGCATCTTTAACGAAGTCTGAAATCCAGGCGCTTCACCGGGCGATTCCCAGAGTTTTGAAGCGCGGATTAAAAAATCTTGGGACCTCATTGGGTACCGCTAAAACCAACTTTTATTCCATCGCCAAACATCAGGGACGCAATCGTGATGAATTGAAGGTTTTTCGGAGAACCGACCTGCCCTGTCCGCGATGTCAGGCGAAAATCCAGAGAATCATCGTTGGTCAGCGCAGCACGCATATTTGTCCGAAGTGTCAAAAAATATAAGCCTGGAGTGTTGGAGCAGTGGAGTATTGGAGTGTTGGATAAAATGGCATTGTAGACTCGATATTTGATTTTCCATTACTCCAATACTCCATCACTCCATTACTCCATTACTCCATCTTTAAATTTGGTAATATTCACATAAAAGGCATCATCAAAGATTGGAAAGATAAAAATTTGAGGAGATTTCATGCCAACCGGAGCCTGTGGTATTAATTGTGATGTTTGTCAATTGAACCTGCTGGGTACCTGCTCAAGCTGCGGATCCGGCCAGAGCCTGGAAGCCGAAAAAAAGCTGGACGCACAGCAAAGATTAATTGGAGGTCCCTGCCCCATTCTGTCCTGTGCCAAAATGAATCAAATTGAATACTGCCTGCGAGATTGTCATCAATTTCCCTGCGACAATTTTACCCGGGGCCCTTATCCGTTTTGTCAGGGATACCTGCAGATGCAAGACCGTCGCCGCAAGCAACCCCCGCCGGCGTTTGCACCTGATAAAAGCCCGGTGGACGTACCGGCGCATTTTTGGGACGATCTGCAAAAAAAAGATCTAAACACCCTTTGCAACCAAACCCTGTTCAGCCTGAATACCCCCCGACAGATGGTTTTTCACTTTTTAAATGAGGACGTGCTGGTGGACTTCAATGCGCGCTGTTTAAAGCGAGTTAAAGGCCGGGGATGGGAAAGTTCACCGGACCCGCTGCTTGAGCTGGTTACCGTTGTATATTTGAATAATGTCAAAATGCTGTGCCCACTGGGAAAGGAAATTGTGGGCGTCAAAGATCTCAAAGAGGCTCATTTTTTCCAGGGGCCGCATGCGCTTCAGATCGAGCCCCTTCTTAAACGCTATGGCCGGGACATGCAAGGATTTAAAGCGGCCGCCAAATATTTAGAGGGCCATCCGGTGGACATGGCAGATGCCGCCTATCGGCTTTTACCTTTTCCACGCGTTCCGGTGTATTATTTATTCTGGCAGGGTGATGCGGAATTTGATCCCAGAATCTCGGTTTTGTTTGATCGGTCGATAGAGGAAGTATTCTCAGCGGATGCGATCTGGGGTCTTATCAGCAGGGTCTCCGCCGCGCTGCTGCAGGGGCCGGGTTCAGGGGTTCAGGGTTAATAGGTTCAGGGTTTGGCGGTGGCAGTATTCTGATGTCCATCCCTTTTCTCATGTTATCTAACCTTTGAACGTTGAACCCTTGAACCTCTGAACCTTTTTTATTTTTTATGACTTTTGAACACTTCCGGATTCACCAGGTGTGCGGGTCGTTTTCCCTGATAATAGTCCATAAGCTGATCCACAATCCCCATGCTCATATTGTCCAGGCCCTCATAGGTAAATGCGGCCGTATGGGGACTCAGCACCACATTGTCCAATTCCAGCAGTGGTGATTCGGTCGGCGGTTCCGACTCAAACACATCCACGCCGGCACCGCCAATATCACCATTTTTCAAAGCCCGATAAAGCTCTGATTCAGCGACAATTGCCCCCCGGGCCGCATTGATCAAAAGAGCTGTGGGTTTCATTAATTTAAAAGCCCGGGCGTTGATCAATCCTTTGTTTTCCGGCGTCAGCGGTACGTGAATCGTAACGATATCTGCGACCTTGAGTAGTTCATCCAGGGGCAATTGTTCGATACCCTCTTGATCGGCAAATTCGGCAGGCCAATACGGGTCATAGGCCACCACTTTCATCTGAAAACCTTTGGCCCGCAGCGCCACGCAGCGGCCGATGGTTCCCAGGCCGATAATGCCAATGATTTTCTGCCAGATATCAACTCCCATGATTTTAGTGTGTTCCCAGCGCTTTTCCCGCAGGCTCCGATCGCAATAAGGTATTTTGCGAGCCAGGCTCAAAATAAGGGCAAATGTATGGTCGGCCACAGCCTGGTTATTGGCACCCGGTGTGTGAAAAACAATGGCACCGTGGCGGGAGGCAGCGTCAATATCGACCGTATCCAAGCCGGCGCCCAATTTTGCGATAACCTTGACCTTCGGAGCCAGATCGAACAGGTCTTCATTTACATACAGATCATTGCCGCATAAAAGGGCATCGGCCTGCTTTAAGGCGTTGATAAAGCCAACGTCTTCAATCCCCGCTCCCCTGAGATCGATTATGCTCATACCGGAGTTCTTCAATTTATGCATCGGCGCCGTGTTAAAGGCGCAAAATGGCCGCGTTTCAACCAATACGGTAAATTTCGCCATCCCGTGTCTGTCCTCACGTGTTAGAAATCAATGATTCCGGTATAGTTTTCAGGTGTAATTTGCCGCAATTCATCCTTTATGTTTTGGGAAACATCCAGGGACTCGATGAATTCGGTAATCGCTTTTTGGTCGATTTGCGTATGGGTGCGACTAAACGCTTTTAAGGCTTCATAGGGCTGGGGATAGCCTTCACGACGCAGGACGGTCTGGATGGCTTCTGCCACCACCGCCCAGTTGTTTTGCAGATCGGCATACATCACATCCGCATTTAAAATCAGTTTGTTCAACCCCCGCATCAATGATTTCAAAGCAACGAGGGTATGGGCCAGCGGCACCCCGATGTTGCGGGTCACCGTTGAGTCCGTCAGATCCCTCTGGAGTCTTGAAATGGGAAGTTTGCCTGCCAGATGCTCTAAAATGGCGTTGGCCACGCCCAGATTGCCTTCTGCGTTTTCAAAATCAATGGGGTTGACCTTATGCGGCATGGTCGAAGAACCGACCTCGCCCTTTTTTATTCTCTGCTTGAAATAACCCAGTGATATATATGACCACATATCCCGGTTCAAATCGATGAGGATCGTATTGATCCGTTTGAGGTTGTCACAAAAAGCGGCCAGATTGTCATAATGATCAATCTGAGTCGTCACTTTGGAGCGCCGTAGGCCCAGCGTTTTGTTGACCAGGTTATCCGCAAATGCGATCCAATCGATATCGGGAAAGGCGACCTGATGGGCATTGAAATTGCCGGTGGCGCCGCCAAACTTGGCTGAAAAAGGAATGGTGTCTAAAAGGTCGATCTGGGAAATGAGACGATCAACAAAGACATAAATTTCTTTTCCCATGGTGGTGGGTGAAGCCGGCTGCCCATGGGTCCGCGCCAGCATGGCGATATCTTTCCATTCACGCGCTTTGCCGCGAAGATCATCGACGACCTCATCAAAAGCCGGCCTTAATACTTCAAGATAAGCCTCTTTGAGCGAAAGCGGTAAAGCGGTGTTGTTGATATCCTGGGATGTCAGGCCGAAGTGGATAAACTCTTTGTAGGCGTTCAAACCCAGCCCATCAAATTTTTCCTTTACATAATATTCAACGGCTTTGACGTCATGATTGGTCGTCTTTTCAATTTCTTTGACGTTGCGGGCATCTTCCAGAGAAAAATCTTCATAAATGCTGCGTAAAGATTCAAATGCCTTTTTGCTGACGTTCTTTAACGACGGCAGCGGCAGACGGCACAAGGCGATAAAGTATTCGATCTCGACGCGCACCCGGTATTTAATCAAAGCACCTTCTGAAAAATAATCTGTGAGGCCGGCAGCCGCACGCCGATAACGGCCATCAACCGGTGAAATGGCTTCTAAGTTTGAAAAATTCATAGGCAGCGCGTTCCAATTATTTGTTCATGGGGTTTGAGAGATTGGTGATTACCCGAAAAGTATAGGCAAATGCTTATGCCGTGTCAAGCCGCCAGAATTAGTGTCATGTCTCCCAAAAATTTTACAAAAGTCGTATGGGGTATTTTTGTTCAGTTGAGTTCTTTACTGGTCGCTGGCTACTGGCTTCTGGCAGCTGGTCTCTTGTCACCGGTCACTGGCAGCTTGTCTCTGGGTCGGCCAGAAGCAAGAAGCCAGTAGCAAGAAGCCTAAAATAAGGCCGTGTTTTGTAAATTACGTGTGAGACACAACATGAGGTGTCACAAATTTTTGACAATCTTCTACCTCTGGTCTAATTTATTCTTACCAATAACAAAAACCGGGGAGAAAATTATGAATTGGATGATCTTGATATCAGGTCTGGCAGCTGGATTTGTCATTGTCGGGCATTTTACGCTCGGTAGCAAAAATTTTTTAAAACCCATGTTGCAGGCCGAATTTGATGATGTACCCAAAAAAGTAATGCATAGTGTGTTTCATTATGTCTCCGTATATGTAGTCTTATCATTTATCGTGCTGGTCGCAATCGGATTGGGATTCAGCTTCGGCGCAGCAGACGCATTGTTGGTAAAATTCATTGCCGTCAACTATTTTCTTTTTGCAGTTACCCAGATTGTCATTGCGGCCACTTCCAAGATCCCAAATGGCGTGATCAAACTGTTTCAATGGATCCCTTTTATGGTAATTGCGATTTTCGCCTGGATCGGCGCATCTTAATATTTTTGTATAATCGGATAATCTCTTTGAAAAACCCAATCTTGAACCTATCTCAAAAATGTGGATCAGGGTTACTGGCAAGGCGTGGATCGGCGAAAAAGCGGAGCATACACGTAAGTATGTGAGCATTTTGAGCCGATCTGCAACACAGCCAGGAGCACTTAGACGCTTTTTTGAGATAGGTTCTAATAGAAAAGGGGCCATCGATGCAGAAAGCTTTAATTATCATCATCGTAATTATAGTTGCCATTGGCGGATATCTGGGGTGGGATTGGTACCATAAAACCACAAAGCAGCAGCTCGAGCCCAGCATTACCTTATATTTCTGGACGGATGCCCAGGGCGATAAGCATTTTTCCGATACCCCGCCGCCCAAAGGTGCTAGAGATGTTTATACAGATAAAGGTTACAAACATATCAAACCGCCCCTGGTGGTTATCATCAAAGATAAAGCCATCGAACTTTATAAAAAAACAAAAAAGAAACTCTTTAAACCCAAAAAGAAACTTAAAAAATAAAATATGGATTAAATCAGACGATAACGCAGCCGGGTGAATCGTTGCTGGGTCTTGTTGTTGTTTACCCCGATGGCCAGTGCTTTTCGGCTTCCCACCATGACCACCAGATTGCGACCCCGCGTCACAGCAGTGTAAATCAAGTTGCGCTGAAGCAGAATATAGTGCTGGGTAAGTATCGGTAAGATGATGACCGGATACTCCGAGCCCTGGGATTTGTGTACGGACACGGCATAGGCCAGCATGATTTCATCCAGCTCGCTAAAATCATAGACAATGTTACGGCTGTCAAAAGAAATCGTTACCTGGCGATCTTCTGGGCGCATATCGGTGATGCGGCCGATATCACCGTTGAAAACCTCTTTGTCATAATTGTTTCGGATTTGCATGACCTTATCGTTAACCCGAAAAGTACGGTCCCCGCGCAGGATTCCGCCATTTCCGGGATTTAATACCGCCTGGAGGTGATCATTAAGATTGCCCGCACCAACCACACCCTTATGCATGGGCGTTAACACCTGAATATCGTCTATCGCATCAAAGCCAAAACGCCCCGGAATCCGCCGGTTTGCAAGTTCCAAAATAATGCTTAGAACTTTTTCGGGATCATCCTGCTCAATGAAATAAAAATCATTATTGGGATCGAAGCGTTCAGATTGCCCAAAAGACGGCAGATCCCCTGCATT
>Ga0255055_10002785_pt1 | contig 12065 bp, 12 predicted proteins | sample JV7_2_27_MG_FD_188633 | JGI IMG/M metagenome (GOLD analysis project Ga0255055, IMG submission 188633) | Seawater microbial communities from Jervis Inlet, British Columbia, Canada - JV7_2_27 | ecosystem: Environmental > Aquatic > Marine > Inlet | place: Canada: British Columbia | collected... | reverse complement strand
CCCCACCTGCTTCATTTCACAGCCCGATAGGAATCGCGTGCAGGCCAAGAACCGTAGGGACGCACCGTCGGTCGTCCACGACGGGAACCATGGACCCCACCCACATCCTCGCCGAGGCGCAAAGCACGGCCGGTGCCGATGTCCATGGTGCTCTGCACGGCTAGGCGCCCTTGGAGGCCAACGATGTACGCCACGTCTCCCCCGTCCGGCGAGATCGCAGGCTGGAACTCGAGGCCGTGCTCAGTTGTCACGGCGCGGGCGTTTGAAGTGGTGATGGTGATCGGCTTGGGTCCCATCATGCGGTAGAGCACCACCGCCATCACGACGAGCAGCGCGGCGGCGACGACGCCAGGCACAAGCCAGCGTCGTCTGCCCAGGTGTGCGGCCACGGGTCGTGAATCATCGGCCGTCACCGACGTGCGTGGCGAGATCGCCTCACCAAACTGTGCCACCGGATTGAACCGATCCGCCGGGGTCTTGGCGAGACTCCGTTCCAGCGCCGCCGCGATCCACCCTGGTACCGAAGGACGAATTGCCGTCACACTTGGCGGCTCCACCGAGAGATGCTGATGCACCAGACTCTCGACCGTTGGGCCTGTGAACGGCGGCTGCCCTGCCAGCATTTCGTGCAGCACACAGCCGAGTGAGTAGAGATCGCTCCTGCCGTCCAGGTCCTTCTCGCCACCCGCTTGTTCGGGGCTCATGTACGCCGGGGTGCCTATTGCCAGCCCTGTCTCGGTGAGGCGTTCACCACCTGCCGCATCGACAGCCCGTGCAATCCCGAAGTCAGCCACCACCGCGTGTCCGCTCTCAAGCAAGATGTTCTCAGGCTTGATGTCCCGGTGGATCACACCGTGGGCATGGGCGTAGCTCAATGCGTCCGCCACTTCCCGCGCCACCTGCAAAGCATCGTCGATGGCAAGCTGCTTCTCACGCTCCAGTCGATCTCTGAGTGACTCCCCTTCCACGTAGGGCATCACGTAGTAGAGGAAGCCGTCAGCTTCACCCGAGTCGTAGAGTGGCAGGATATGTGGGTGGTGCAGGTTGGCGGCGATCTTGATCTCTTGCAGGAACCGCTCTGGTCCGAGGGCGGCTGCAAGCTCAGGCCGCAACACTTTCATTGCAACCTGTCGCTCGTGCTTCAAGTCTTGGGCGTGGTACACGGTAGCCATCCCACCGCTGCCAATCTCACGCTCTATGCTGTAACGGTCAGCGAGGGCTTTCCTAAGGCGGTCCAGAACGTCGGTCATGTGATGACCTCAGCTGGGAATGGCCTAACCTATGGTGCCTGCGGTGGCTGGGCTAGAGTCTCAGTGTGGAGTTCGGTCGAACATCCCGAGTTGGAGAGCTACGGTGGGGAAGGGCAGTTGGCCCCGAAGGATTCGAACCTTCATTTCCGGAGCCAAAGTCCGGCGTCCTGCCGTTGGACGAGGGGCCAGAGAGGTGAAATCAGTCGTCGCAATGTAACCAGGGAAGCAACTACAGCTCTCTGGTCTTCAAGTCGTCCCACCCTGAGGAAATCCGCAGTACGGAATTCACTGCCATCAGCAGATCATTGGGTGCGATCGGCTTGACGAACACCCGCATCGCTCCCAAGTCCTCTGCCATGTCCAGGTCTTCGGGACTGACGCCCGAGAACGCGATGATCCTCGCACTCTTGTCGAGTTCCAGGAGCTCCCGAATCATCTGGAGCCCGTTCATGACCGGCATGATCAGGTCTACGAGGACCACGGTGAACGGTCGTTGACGATAGAGGTCGAGCCCCACCTCACCGTTGGGCGCGTACGTGACGTCGTGCCCTTCCTCCTCCAACACGGTACCCATGGCGAGCCGGGCGACCTCGTCATCGTCGACGAGAAGGATTCGTGCCATGGTCTAAGGTTGGGATTGGAGACGGAATCGTCAATATGCCCGTCTCATGTCCTACGACTCAGCGCTTCGTGCTCGTGCGGATCAACGTCCGATCTTGCTCACCAATGCTCTGTGCGGCTGCATCACGTTCGGTGTCGTTCTTATAGATCGCGAAGATGGCCGATCCGGATCCGGAGAGCCTCACGAGGAGGGGCCGTGTTTCCGCCATGCGCTCGAACAGCTCGCCGAGGGCGGGCTCTTGCCGGAATATGACGCTCTCGAAATCATTCCCGCCGAGCCGCCCGATTCCGCCCCACGTCTCGAATACCGTCTGGTCCAGCACGACTGATCCTCTGGGCTGTCCTTCTGCCTGCGCCGCGTCAACCAGGTCGTATGCGACCTTCGTGCTGATGCCGAATGTTGGGACCGCGATCAGCACCGGTGCGGGTTCCGGGGCAGGGAGGCGCATGAGGCGCTCACCTCTTCCCCACGCGAGTGCGAGTGAGGCCTCCGATGCAAAGAACGCCACGTCACTGCCCAGCTTGGCGGCAAACTGGACCAGCTCATGCCTCGGCACGGAGTTGTCGGCGAGCCGGTTCACCGCATGGAGTGCGGCCGCACCGTCGCTGGAGCCTCCGCCAAGTCCCGCTTGCACCGGAATGCGCTTGACCAGGTGCATGCGGACGCCGAATCGGCGACCTGTTGCCTTGAGCACCAGCTCCGCGGCTCGGTATGCGAGGTTTTCTTCAGTCGGCCCGGTGTCCCAGCCTTCGACGGTGAGCTCGATCCCGTCGGCAATCCGCTGCACGGTGATCTCGTCATGCAGCTCGAGCAGCGTGAACAACGTCTCCAACGAGTGAAAGCCTGACGCCTCTCTTGCAAGGACGCGAAGAAACAGATTGGCCTTCGCATGGGCCGCGATCGCGAAGCCGTCAGCCATCACTGCCGCTCCTGCCGCCCAGCGGCTCGGCCCCTTCTGCCCCCACTGCCCCCTCTGCCCCTCTCGTCAGATCCCCCATGTGCATGCTCGCTCTCGATAGCGACCAGATTCCCAGCAGCGTGATCGGCAGGAACGTCGTGATGTGGTATCCCAACGCATACGAGACCGCATCGGTGGCCTCGACCGCGTACAGAGCGAGTCCGATTCTGGTGGCGAATTCGAAGGTGCCGACGAAACCCGGTGACGAGGGGACGGCGACGCCAAACCCGATGATGCCCTGCAGCACGAACACCGCAGACCAGGGCACGTCGATCCCGAACGCGTGGAACCCGAGCCAGAACGAGGCAGCGGTCACACCCCACACGGCCAACGACCACAGAATCACGGCGGTCAACCGCTTGGGACTCTTGAGTGCGTCCAGGCCTCCCAGCAATCCATCGACGAACCCCACCACCCTTTCCGCCCAACGGTCCGGAAGCACCCGGGCGGCAACGACACTTGCCATACGACGTGTCGGACCCGGCCAGTGGACGACGAGGAGTGCGACGAGGAGTGCGAGACCGAAGAGCAGGCCTGCACCGCGGGCGATCTCTCCAAGCGTCATCCCGCCGACCACCGTGCCAGGAGCAAAGCCGCCGGCCCAAATGCCGATACTCAGGATCGCCACCAGCGTGATCCCGTCCATGATTCGTTCGACGGCGATTGATGCGAACGCCGTGGAGAACTTCACGCCCGCCAACTGACGGGCAGCGTAGGCGCGAGCGAACTCTCCTGCCCGAGCGGGCAGGAGGTTGTTGGCCATGAATCCAATGGCCGTGGCGTGCCACAGCGGGATGAACGGGATGGACTCGCCTTCAATCCGCAGGAGGTAGCGCCAGCGCACGGTGATCAATGGAAACCGTGCAGTAGCGACTACGACCATGGCGAGAAGGGGTAGAACCCGGGCCCCTCTCAGGTTGTGCCACACCTCGGAAAGGGAGACATCGTGCAGTGTCCACCACAAGAGTAGGATGGATACGGCGACGCCGAGCAGCCCGGACCAGCCGAACCGGCCGGGTGCTCGGCTACTCGTTGCGGCCGAGTTCGACGAGATCGAGGACTTCCTCGACGAGGTCACGGAGGTCGGCGCTGACGGCCCCGGCAGCCAGACCGGCCCGAATCTCCTCGCTCAGGCTCGCAGCGCGTTCGAGCGCCGCCGCTCCGCTGTAGCACAGGTCGGTGATCGGTACGATCACTTCCTCAATCGCCTCAGGCTCTACAATCGCCTCAGGCTCTACAATCGCCTCAGGCTCAACGGGCTCGAAAACGGGCGGAAGCTCCGGGATGGCGACAGGGATCTCGGCAACCGCAGGTTCTGCGTGTCCTGGATCTGCCGGCGGACCGGCCAGCAACTCGTCCAGTGAAGGCTCGCCGAGGCCGAGGACGTTGATGTACCGCTCGTAACGCGCCCAACTCCCGGCAAGATCAGCCGGTTCTTCGTCAGTTGCCGAGGGTGCCGAGCGTGGTGGTTCTTCGACCACTTCGGCCGCGCTCGGGGGCGCCTCCTCGACAAAGGCTGGCTCTGCGGTCGCGACGGCGGATGCCGTCTCGGCGACCGGTTCCGCAAGCCCTTTGAGTGCCGCTGCCGTCTCTTCCAGCCGCAGCGCCAAGTCGTTGTCGTCCTGTCCGGTCTCCGAAAGCGCCAGACCTGCTTCACGCAGCTGTCCAACGAACGCTGGAGTATTGGTCACGGGTGCGCCACCCAGCACAGCCTCCCGCGCCGCCAAGGCGAACCGCGACACGGCATCGTGCAGAGGACTGCCGCTCACACTGCTCAGGGCGCGGAAGGTCGTGACCAGCGCCTGGGCTCTGAGCTCCAGCTGTGTGCGGGAGAGTGCTCGCTCGATTTCGTCGGCGGCCTGGCGCAGGTGCTCGCCATGCGATACGAGTTCCAGCTGGCCCAACACGCGTGATCGCGACGCGACCGTGCCCTGCTCGACGATGTGGGGTCCACCGTCGTCAAAGTACAGCGACTCGATCGGCACCACGCCGGCCTCGGCTGCGACGATCCGCTGAAGCCGCTGTGTGAAGTCCTGTACCTCGGGAGCCTCTGGATCGGCCCTACCCTCATGCGCGAGTTCTCTTGCCGCGCGGGCGACTGCCTGTGCCGCAGAGTTGAGTGTCAGGGGTGCGTCGTCGATTGGCTCACCACTCCGGATGATCTCGGAGATCGCCCGCTCGACCCCGTCGAGTAGGTCCTCCATCGGCGGCAACTCGGCCAAGATCGCCAGACCTCGCAGCGGCTGGGCGACCGTGAGCACGTGCCGGAGGGGATCGAATCCGCGCGGGTGTTGCTGGAGGGACTTGGCTGCTTGATCTATTGCGCTCGCGATGGCGGCGCCCTCCCGCCCAATGAAGGCTCGCGTGCCAACATCGATCTCGACTGCAGTGTCGCCCGCGTCTGTTGCCGTCTGCGTTGCACCCTCGGGGTGCAGATCGGCCGCGAGCGCCCGCGCCCTCTCGTCCTCCACTTCAGACCAGGTTCCCACCTGGCGAATCAGAATCTTGAACTCGTCGACGGCGCGTACTGCCAGCTGCCTGGTTGCCTCGTCCCAGGGACGCCTCTGCTCCCTGGCAGCACGGGCGAAATGCTCGAAGGCCTCCGCTGCGGTGGCAATGCCTGCCTGCTTGGCCATCAGTGCCGAGCCCCGGAGTGCCCGCGTGAGCCGTGTGAGCTCATCCATGGCCGGAGGCGTCGGCGGCGATACCAGGGCGTCGAGACGCTCCAGGTAGTCACCCGCCTCCATGGCGAAGAACTCGGTGAGGCCCATTCGGTCGGTCATGGTCGTATTCCGTTCTCAGGTCGCCGAATGGCGATCCGCCAAAGCTACGGCTCTCCCCTGTCTCCGGTCAACGCGCATCATCGACCAAGTGGCGCATTTCACGTACCGCCTGCTCGATACCAACGATCACGCTGCGGCTCACGATGCTATGTCCGATATTTAACTCCTCGATGTCCGGGATGGCTGCGACGGGCGTCACGTTCCGAGGCGTCAGACCATGACCGGCGTGGACAGCCAATCCGGCGGATTTTGCACGCACCACCGCAGATTGCAGCCGTTCGAGGGCCTCATGCGACTGGCGGTACGTATTGGCATAGTCGCCAGTGTGGAACTCGATGGCCGGCACTCCCAGTTGGACGGCCCGGTCGATGGTCTCTGGATCCGGGTCGATGAAGAGGCTCACTCGCACGTGGGCCGCCGCGAGCCGCTGAATCACCTCCCTCAACCGATCGTCGACTGTTGATCCGGCCGTGCCGAGCTTGAGCCCACCTTCCGTCGTGACCTCCTGCCGTCGTTCCGGAACCAACGTCGCTTGGTGAGGGGCAAGTTTCACGGCGAAATCGACGATATCCTCTGCTGCTGCCAGTTCCAGGTTGATTGGCTTGGTTACCTCGGCAGCAAGGCGCAGGACATCGTCATCCTGGATGTGCCGTCGGTCCTCGCGGAGGTGAACAGTTATCCCATCGGCGCCGCCGCGCAGGCACGCTGCAGCCGCTTCGACCGGGTCTGGCTCATTGGTCTGCCGCGCCTCGCGGATGGTCGCCACGTGATCAACGTTGATGTACAGCCGCATGTTCCGCTTGCTCCGTATTGGGCGACAGTTTAGCTTCGTGCCCGTGTATGTCCCTCAACGCTGAGGCGATTCCAAGTGCGTAGAAGTATAGCGTTACTGGTGCTGGGCACCACGCTTGGGTGTGCGAGTGGAGGCGGAGGTTCTGAGGCCGTTGCGCCGGTCAGTCCGGAGGAGACGGTCGAGCAGTTCCTCGATGCCATCAGGGGCCCGAGCATGGAAACCATGTCGGAGCTGTGGGGAACGTCGAGCGGGCCGGCTGTGGACGACATGGAAGAGAGCGAGCTGCTGAAGCGACTGAGTGTGATCGTGGTCTACCTGCAGCACGAGCGCTACGAGATCACTCCCGCTACAGATGCCTTGCTGAGGGGAACCGGGAACGAGCGCAGGGTCCGTGTGCAGCTGTTCCGGAGCGGCTGCACGCCCGTCGTGCCGTTCACACTGACGCGCTGGCGGGATAAGTGGCTCGTGTCGAACATCGACCTGACGCCGATCGGGAACCCGGCGGTGTCGTGCGAACCGGCCGGCTAGCGCCGGCCCTTCGCCCTACTCGGTCAGCTCGAGCAAGATGCCGGCGGTGGCCTTCGGGTGCACGAAGGCGATTCGCCGGCCCGCGGCACCGGTGCGCGGCGTCTCGTCGACAAGCTGGTAGCCGTGGTGGCGGCAGCGTTCGAGCGCCTCGTCGAGATTGGCTACACGGAGACAGATGTGATGGATTCCGGGGCCACGATTCTCGATGAATCGGCTGATTGGGCCGTCAGTTGCGTCTGGGGACAGCAGCTCGACGTCCACGTCTCCAAGCCGAATGGAAACAATCTGTGCCCCATCCGCTGTTTCGGGATGGGAGGGTTCGAGGCCCAGGACGTCGCGGTAGAAGGCAGCTGCCTCAGGGAGGTCAGTTACAGCGACACCGATATGGGCGACTCGGGCCTGGGGTTCGGTCACAGAACCTCCGAGTGATGTAGTTGCGGGACCAGTGATTATCATACTCAATGCATCGTTAGGGAGTCCAATATGTCAGTACACCCCGTGGTCGTGACCGACGCGGATTTCGGACAGGAAGTCGAACAGCACGAGGGCCTCACTCTGGTGGACTTCTGGGCCACCTGGTGTGGACCTTGCCAGATCATTGCTCCAGTCGTGGAACAGCTGGCCGATGAGTACGAGGGCAAGCTCAAGGTGGCGAAGCTCGACGTCGACTCGAATCAGCAGACTGCCCTCAAGTTCAACGTGCGATCCATCCCGAGCATTCTGTTTTTCAAGGGTGGGGAGCATGTCGACACGGTGGTCGGTGCTGTGCCGAAGGCATATCTTGTGGAGAAGGTCGAGCAGCATCTGGGCTAGCATCACGCCGCACTGGGCGGCGTGCGACCGTAACGGCCTTCCGGGTGGTGTGGCAACCAGGAGCCCATCGTCTGGGTGGCGTACGAGGCAGGAGACGTAACCGCCCCCATGCGTCTCAGCAGCGCACGGCTCGTCAACTCGTCCATTCGCTTAGCGGAACTCCGGTTCCCGTGCGCACACGTTCACATCCCGCGCACGCGCCTCGCGTTCATCCACGTCGACAACTTGCTGCACTTTGCCAAGATCGACCGAGATGGGATGGTCGATGGCTACGTGGCAGCGTACCTGCCCGATGAGGTGGTACTGCTCCTGCTCCGCACTGGGGAGCTGGCCAACGCCATCGCCATTGCCCAATCGGGACGAGTAGTTCTTCCGATTCCGACGGCCTTGGATCACATCAAGCAGGAACTCGAGCGCGGGGAACTCGTCTACTGTGACGCTCCGTTGCAGCAGCTGTCATGGATGTACCAGAGCTGCGCCGAGCCTGGCCAGCCGAAGCCGGTCGATGACAAACAGCCCGAGCGGCTGTTCCCCGCGCTGCAGCACGAGGCGTATTCCGGAATCGTCGAGCTCATCTCCGACGGTCGAGTGAACTATGTCCAGCTTGAGGACGGGGCGTTCACCCAGGCCCATTTTTGTGACAAGCCCGACGAAATGCCGGTGTCCCGATACATGGAGGCGCTGTTTGCCCACCATGAGAACGGTGCGCCACCGGACGTCGCGGCGACCGTCTTTTCTCCCGCCGAGGACTTTCCGCTGCAGGCCTCGCCCGAGCTGATTCAGACATATCGTGATCTGTTCTGGGCCATCGCCGGGAAAGTCGACGAAGAAACGTCGGGCGCTGGGATGAAGCACGTCAACCATTTCCGGGATCTCCTGGGAAAGATCCACACTTCGCTCTCCGTGATCGGGATGCCACTTGGGGAGCACACGGACGAGATCGTGGTGACCGCAGAGGAACTCACTTTCGCGCTCGCCGATTGGACCGGGCAGGTTCTTGAACAGGTGGAAATTGTAGCACCCGGCGCAGGCCCCAACGTCGTTCGCGATGCGACTCGCGAACACCGGTTCGTTTTGCAGAAGGCGGGCTACTACGACCGCCTGCCGTGGACAGTGAGTTGGTAGAGGCCGGAACCCTCCACGTACTTGCAACACCGCTAGGCAACCTGGGAGATCTCTCGGACCGTGCGAAGGATGTCCTTCGTACCGTGTCCGTCGTTGCCGCTGAGGACACGAGAAGGGCGCGCATCCTCCTCAATCACGTTGATGCCACACCGCGCGTGGTGAGTTTTCACGCTCACTCGACCGCCGGTCGCCTTGACTCGATTGTCGCACGACTCGAAGCAGGAGAGCACGTCGCGCTGATGGCCGACGCGGGGACCCCCACGGTCAGTGACCCGGGGGCCGAACTCGTTCGTCGGGCACGTGAGGTCGGTGCAACAGTGGTCGCCGTACCGGGACCGTCGGCCGTGGCCGCAGCACTCAGTGTGTCCGGTCTGTCCGCTGACCGCTTCTCGTTCGTGGGCTTTTCGCCGAGGAAGGGCAAAGACCGGCGACGCCTGCTCGAACATGCCGCCTCCTCACCATGGACCACGGTATTCTTCGAGGCGCCGCTGAGACTCGTATCGCTGCTCCGTGATCTTGGCGAGACCTGTGGTGAGGACCGTCAGGTCGCCGTTGCCCGCGAGTTGACCAAGGTGTATGAGGAGGTCCAGACGGGGACCCTAGCCCAAGTGAAGGGTTACTACGAAGAGAACCCGCCACGTGGTGAGGTGACTGTCGTGGTTGGGGGTCAACCGCTCAGTAAAGCCCGTCCCGTCGTGAACGAAGCGGAGGCCCGCGACCGGGCCAAAGCGCTCCTCGAGGAGGGATTGAGCCGGAGAGATACCGCAGACCGGCTGGCGAAGGAGCTGTCGATGGCACGGAGAGAAGCCTACCGAATCGTAACGAACCTGTGACTCCCCTGGCGGTATTCGTTCTGGCGTGCTGTCTCTCGGGCCCGCCAGAAAACGAAACGCCCACCCAACTCACGGTGGGCCGGCTTCAGTACGACGGCGGCGGCGACTGGTACGCCAATCCGTCGAGCCTGCCGAATCTCATCGCTGCGATCAATGAGCGGACGGCTCTGCAGGTCGCGGAGCGTGAGCAGGTCGTACGGTTGACCGACCCGGCCGTGTGGGGACTCCCGTACCTGTACATGACGGGGCACGGCAACGTGCGTTTTTCGGCGGAAGAGATCCAGGTGCTCCGCCGGTACCTCGAGAGCGGGGGATTCCTGCACGCCGACGACAACTACGGAATGGACGAGTCGTTTCGCAGGGAGATCGCACGGGTGTTCCCGGATCATCCGCTGGTCGAGGTCCCGGTCGATCATGCCGTGTACCGGATCGTCTACGAATTCACCGAGGGGCTGCCGAAGATCCACGAGCACGATGGGCTCCCCGCGCAGGGGCTGGGGGTGTTCCTCAACGGGCGGCTCGTGGTCTTCTACTCCTATCAGTCCGATCTCGGTGACGGCTGGGAGGACCCGGACGTCCACGAGGATCCGACCGATCTCCGGGAACGCGCCATTCGCATGGGAGTGAACCTGTTCATCTACGGGGTGACCGCCGAGCCATGACCGGGACGAGACAATGGCTCCAGGCGAAGCGGAAGGAACTGCTACTCCGGCAGATCGCAGGTAGCATCGCCTTTGTCCTCGGTGTATTCCTTGCGACACTCGCCGTCGGCCTACTCATTGGAGCACTCGGCGCCTACCGCCATGCCCCGATGGTGATCCTCGGGGCGTGGCTGCTTCCTCTGGTGGTTGTGGGAGGGGGCGTGCTCTACGTGTTCCGATCTGTCCGATCGCTCGGGGTCATGTCACTCGCCGAGGTCGTAGAGCGAGGGGGAGGACGCCGGAAAGGATCCGTTGCCGGGACTGCGGCCTATGCGGCAGCAGCGGGTAGCCCGTCATTGGCCGCGCTCGCAGACCAACAGGTAACGACCTGGCTTGCGGAGGAAGGCGACCGGAGTCTCGCCACGTCACGCCGGAGCGCAGCGAAGCGAGTGGCAGCGGGCTTCTCCGTGCTGGCGGTGGGCGGTGTCATCTTCGTGGCGGCCGATCCGGTGGGGCCGGGAGCCATGTTCTGGAAGCCGATGTCCGTGCTGGCGCTGTCCCGCGGCCCGGTATCACTCGACGTCGATCGCACGACCGTAGAGCGTGGCGAGAGCGTCATGGTGAGCGTGACGGCTCGTGGACGCGCGTCGGCGGAACTGTGGGTACGGGCTCCGGGTGAGCCATGGGATCAGCAGACGCTGTCGCTCGATAGTGCCGGTGTTGCCACGGTCGTACTCGGTCCCCTCGACAGCGATCGATTCCTCCGTGCCGTGAGCGGCAGTCGCTCGTCCGAGACGGTACATGTTGGGGTCGCGCTGCCCGCCTTGATCACCGACCTGGACCTGCTCGCCCGGTACCCAAGGTATCTGGACCGTCCGGATGAGCCGTTGGGTGTCGGCACCGACACGGTGCTTCTCCCGTTGGGGACCGTAGTGCGCACGCGCGGCTGGGCGACAGTACTCCTGTCGAGCGCTTCCTGGCGTACCGCCGACCAAGAGGTACCGCTCGACACGGATGGCTCGGCGTTCTCAGGCGCGTTTACGGTCCGCCGGAGTGGACACTGGTCCCTCGTCGTCGAGACTGAAAGCGGCGGTGGCCTGAGTCAGGAGGCACCGGAACTGGTGATCGTCGCCGTGCGCGACAGCGCACCACTGGTGACGGTGCCGGTGCCCGGCAGCGACACCACGGCACCCGTGTCGCTCCAGCAGGCTCTGCTGATCGATGCGCGGGACGACCACCGACTGACTACAGTCGAAGTCGTGAGCTGGAGGGTGAGCCGTACGGGATCACGATCGGAACCCGTCATCGAGATGATCCCGCTTCCGGAGGACGGTGCCGAGCGCGCAATCCTCCATTGGATCCTCGATCTCAACGATCGCGGCTTCCTGCCGGGTGACACCGCGTTCTTTCAGGCGCGGGCCCGGGACAACGCCCCAACACCCCACGAAACGGTAAGCCGGACCTATCGACTTCGTCTCTTAGCCATGGCCGAGCTGCGTGAGGCCGTGCGCGAGGAGTCTCGCTCGGTAGGTGAGGTATCCGACTCGCTGGTCGGGCAACAGGACGATCTGGCACGTAGGCTGGAGGATCTCGCGGCGGAGCAGGAACGGTCGGCGATGACTGAACCCGACCAACTCTCCTTCGAGTCCGCCGAGCGCGCTCGGGAGCTGCTCGAGGAGGAACAGCGGATAGCGGAGCGGGCCGATTCGCTGCGCGAGC